>PPFU01002848.1_pt1 | contig 24715 bp, 23 predicted proteins | sample 1535991 | NCBI WGS metagenome assembly PPFU01 (sample SAMN04901290, study PRJNA319586) | Hypolithon metagenome, whole genome shotgun sequencing project. | isolation source: Antarctic Hypolithon | place: Antarctica: Miers Valley | collected 2014
GCGGTGGGGGGCGGGCACGGGTCGGTCGTCAAGGAGCGCGGCCGGGGGGAGGCGGGGGAGGCGGGGGAGGCGGGGTGGGCGGGGGGGAGCTTGCGGGACCTCCCAGTCTCTGTTGCCGGGTGCGACGACCTTCAAGTCTTGCCATTGTAAACCCGACGATCCCTGATGAACCAACCCCATCGTGAACCATGCACCATCCAACCTATGTCACAAACCGGGGCAGAGAGCGTCTTCGAGAGTCGCCCCCGGATTAAAGGCGTTCGGCGGTGGCCGCTAGTCTACGCATCTTTACCCTGTCCGTCCGTGATGTATGCCATGCATTCACCTGCGGCTCTTGCGGTGGTCCTCAGCGAACAGCCGGGGAAACGGATGCAGCGGGATTTTCATTTCATTTCCGCTTGCTGGTGATGCACCGTTGCTCGAAGCGGTGGTGCGGGTGTCCCGCCCACCGTCGGCCGCCCGCCGTCGGCCGCGTGCTGATGGCGGGAAAGTTGCCGCTTCACGGCAAGGCGGGCGAGACGCCCGCCCCACCATCCGCACCGGCGCGGGGCCATGAGTTGAATCGATTCGGTGTGGTTTGAAAGTTTGGACTTGTTGATGCGAACTGTGGTTGCCATAGATGGTCCTCATCATCCGACCCGCTACGCCGCGGAACGGGTGAGGGCACGCGGTGCGGCGTAGTCGAACCGGACCGCCACCTCCGCGTGGCCTTGGGTCAGGCCGCTCCGGATCACGGTGCCGCTGAGCATGTCGTGGCTGGAGATCGGCTGGCCGGGTCCATCGGCCAGACCCACCCGCACCCGCTGGCCCGCCGCCAGCCGCTCGGTCCGCCCGAGCCGAACCAGCGCACCCCGCGGCCCCACATCGACGGTATGACCCACCATGAACCGTCCCGTCATCGGCACCCGCACCCGGACCACGCGATCCACCACGACCCGCGGGTCTCGCCGCCGCTCCCCACCGGGCTGGGGCGGCGGGGTTTGGCAGAGCTGAGCATCCATGACGCCCGGGGCGGCGTCGGTCGCGGCGGGCAGGATGGGCTGGTGGTGCTGGAGATGCACGGCAAGGCTCGGTAGGGGGTGTCGTTAGCTTGGTAAAGAGTCAAAGGAGGCGTTCCACCTGCATGGTGGGGGCATGCTGGGGCGGGCATGGTAGGGCGGGCGTCTCGCCCGCTTCACCGGAACCACCGGCCCGACCCGCTCCTCCAACCCGACGTTTCTCATCCGGTTGTGCCACCGGCTCCAAGCCGATATCGGTACAAACCGCACATCGGCTATAGCCCAAGCCGATGTTCATTCCCGTGGTGGCTCGGTACAACAAAGAGCTCCGCCACCGCCACCCCCCGCTGCAATCTCTTTCGCTGCCATGGATTCCCACCCCCCAATCGTCTCGCCGCCCCACCCCACCGCGTCCCCCACCGCGTCCCCCACCGCGTCCCCCACCGCGTCCCCGACACCGGTTCTGACGGTGACGCTGCACGCGGCGGTGGACCGGGTGCTGCGGGTGCCCGGCCTGGCGGTGGGCGGGAACTGCGTGGCCGAGGCGGACACGCGGTCGGCCGCGGGTAAGGGGGTAAACTTGTCGTTGGCGCTGTCAAGGCTGCACCGCCCCAGCACCGCGATGGCCGTCGTCGGCACCGGAAGTGGTGGGGGAAGCAGTGGGGGCAGTGGTGGGGGAAGTGGTGGGGGAAGCGGGGGGGTGCCAGAGGAATCTGGCGAGCTGGGATGGTTTGCCGCGTCGCTTCGGTCGGCGCGGCCGGGGCGGGTGGACCCGATCCTGATCGATGTGCCCGGCACCACCCGCGAAAACCTCACGCTCATCGACCCGATCGCCCAGACGCACACCCACATCCGCACCGCCGGTTACCGCGTCGACCGCGGCCCACTCCAGAGGGTGCTGGGCGGGGTCACGCGGTGGCTGAGTGATCGGGAGGGGAAGCAGGAGCACGAGGAGGGACCCGTGGTGTGCATCGGCGGGTCGCTACCCCCGGGCATGGACATCACCGGGCTCGACCTGCTGGTGAGGGCGGCTCTGGTCGAGCGGGCCCGGGTGGTGCTGGACCTGCATGGCCCGACCCTGCGGGACACATTGACCGCGGCCCGGAGGGCAGGTGGGGGGGAGGGTGTGTGGCTCATCAAGCCCAACCTCGAGGAGCTCGCTGCCGCGGTCGGCGTGCCGATCGAGCGGCTGGACACGGTCGAGGCGGCGGCGGAAGCGGCGGCATCGCTGACGCACGGGGCGGCGATGGTGCTGGCGTCGCTGGGTCCACGCGGTGCGGTGCTCGTCGAACGAGGCGGTTCCGCTTGGCACGCCCGGAGCCTGGTGCCGCCCGACAAGGTGGTCAGCAGCATCGGCTGCGGCGACGCCCTGCTGGCCGGGACGCTCGACGCGCTGCTCACGGGGGACTCCAAAGAGGCGGCGGTGGCGGCAGGGGTAGCGACCGCGACCGCCAACCTCGAGGGAACTAAAACCATCAGCTTCCAACGCGAGCGGGTCACATGGTGGCGCGAAAGCGTGCAGGTGTCGCGGCTCTAATGCGGTGCCTCGACGCCTACGCCATCGAGAGGAGCCGCGCCCAAAGTAAGCATTTACGTTTCGTAAGGAGCCGCGCACGCAGAAAGCGGTCTTTGGTTTGTGAGGAGCCGCGCACGCAGTAAGCGTTCGGGGCCTCTAACCAACTCAGTTCTGCTCTGATGGCGGGACGCCCACCCCACCTTTCTCAGAGGCCAGGGTCATCAATGCGATGGGCCAAGCGCCGCGTCCGGATGAACTTAAAACCGTTTACTTTGTGCGCGGCTCTTTTGCCCACCGCGGGACCGCTTACTTTGTGCGCGGCTCTGTTCGATTGGCAGATTTTCTCTTTTCCACCGATTGCCTCGACCCCGCATCAAAAGTCGGCGCTACAGTCACGGGTGAAGGGGCCTTAACCAGTGAAACACATAACCACGAGCGAATTTCTGTCCGTTGTTACGCCGCTGCTGCAGGAGGGGGACCCGTCACGCCTGGCGGGGGCGGTCCGGGGGAGGTGGTGCGGCAGGCAACTGTGCCCGCTGCTGAGTGCGGGGGAGGTGGATGTTCGGCGGGCGGCGGCGTTGGTGCTGGGGCTGGTAGGCGATCCGAGCGTGGTGGGGAGCCTGTCGCGGGCGTTGCATGATTCTGAGGATTCGGTCGCGGCGATGGCGGAGCACGCGCTCTGGTCGGTCTGGCACCGCGGGGGCAACGCGGCCGCGGCGGGGCCGTTCCAGGACGGGCTGGCGCACCTGGCGTCCGAGTGGTACGAGTCGGCGGCGGAGCGGTTTCAGCGGGCGATCCGGCTTGACCCGCATTTTGCGGAGGCGCACAATCAGCTCGCCATCGTGCTCTTTCTTTGGGGCCGATGGAGTGAAGCCCGCACGCACTGTCTTCAGGCGCTCCGCCTGTGTCCGACCCATTTTGGGGCCCTGTCCGGCTTAGGTCACTGTGCCGTCGAGCTCGATGACCTGCCCCAGGCCCTGCGGTGCTACCGCCAGACGCTCGCGATTAACCCCCGGCTCACCGAAATCGCCGCGATGGTGCGACAGATGGAACATCGGCTGGGCAACGCCCAGCACGCATCGGCGGATGATGCGGAGTTGCTGGTGTCGGGTTCAAGATATGCTTGACCAGAGCAGGTCCGGGCTTGCCTTACCGATCCTCGGCCTGCGTGGCGATCAATGGTGAGACTGGCGTGGCGTGAAGTGGCAGGGTGAGCCCCCACCTACAGGGCCCGCAGCACCCGCTCCAGTGTCACGCCCCAGAATCGGCTGGGATCATAGAATTTCTCCGCCAGCCCTTCGCACGCGGCCTGCTTAACGGCGTAGAAGCCCGGGTCGTCGGCCAGACCCGCGATGGCGCGGACGTAGCCGTTGATGTCGTCGGGCGGGGACTCGACCACCGCCTCTCGCACATCTTCCACCGCGGGGCACGCGGAGGACGTGACCACCGGCCTGCCCGCGAGCACCGCCTCGGCCACGACTTTGTTGAAGCCCTCGCTGAATTGCGTGCGGGTCGGGACGACCACGGCGTGGCACCGGCCGTAAAGCTCCCGCATCCGCGGGCGGCTGCAGTGGCCGTGGAGTTGGAAGTGCGACTCGACCCCCGCCCCCGCTGCCGCCGCCCGCAACTCCGGGAGTGCCGAGCCGTCGCCGCACACATCAAACTCGATCCGCCGCATCGAGCTTCCCCGCGTCGCAAGCCGCACCGCTACCTCCAGCAGGTCGAACACGCCCTTGTCTCGCTCGATTCGGCCGGCATACATCACGCGGAACGGCTCGCCCGCGTCCACTGCGGTCGGGCCGGGCGGGGGCATGTCCGCGAAGGAATCCCGCTGGTAACCCGGTACGAATCCCCGCGCCGTCGCAACCTTGTTCCGCGTGAGGTGTGCGATTTGTCCGGCGATCTGAGGCGACACCACGAGGTTGGCCGCCGCTCGCTCGAACAGCCCGCGGTTGAGCGAGAGCAGCAGTCGCTGAACACTCCCGCGTGGCCCGCCGGGGGTCCAGAGCGTGTTGTGGACGCTGGGGATGACGGCCACGTTCCCGCCCATTGCCGAGCGGAACACGAACGCGTGCCGCTCCCAGCTCACGACCAGCACATCGGCTCCAAACCCCCGGGCCGACGCGAGCAGGCCACGCAGGTAACGCACCATCCCGGCGTGGTACCGCCAACCGCCCACCCCCCGCCCCGGCACCGGACGGGGCCGATGCTCGACGATGAACCGCCCCTCCTCGACCCGCCGGGCTTCGCCGCCCGGCCACGCCACCGCCATCGCCTGCACATCCAGCCGCTCGCACAGGTCATAAAATTGGCTCGAATACGTCACCGCCACCTGCGACGGGTCCGGCTCCCCCCGCCGCCAATGCTCGAAGGTCTCGATGATGTCCCCGGGGCCGGCGGCGTAAAACAGTCGCATGCGAACAGGATAACGCTTCGCCTGGAAATCCCGCTGAGGACCGATTAACCCACGCGTCTGACCTCTCACGCCGCTCGCTCCACCACCGCGGGCCTGACCCGTCGAGGCCCATCAACCTCGCGGAGTTCCGCCTCATCCCCCGCAACCGCCACCGCCCGCCCCTCGCCACGCAGCGGATCAAAGGCCTGTGGCCCGGCGTGTCGCCCATCCATCAACAGACCGACCGTCTCACCCAGGGTCCAGCGGCAATCCACCGGCTCGATCCGGGTCGCGATCTCCAGCGCCGCCAGCCCCGTCTGCCCCAGCGCATCGAAGAGCCCAAGCTCCGCTCGATCCACCAGGACCGTCCGCTCCCGCGATCTCGGCCGCCCCCGCTGCACCCGCGTCAGCCGCAGTTGGCCACCCTGGGCCGTCATCGCCAGCGACGTGTCGGCGAGGAACCGCCGTGCATCACCGGGCGTCGCGAAGCAGGACGCGGTAGGGTCAACCGCGGCGTTCCCCGCGTCTCGGGCCGCCAACTCCAGCGGCAGTTCCCCCGCCACACAGCACCGCATCGCGGCGGCTTCGTCCTGCTGCAGGGTGATCGCGGAGCGGTGAAAGGGGAAGTCGTCAGCGTGGTCTCCCGCGGCCGCCGGTGGAGCGGCGTCGATGTGCGTGTGAACATAGAGGAGCCCCCGGAGCATCTCCGCCCCATCCGTCATCGCCTGCACCATGAGCCGGTACGCCACCAGGTGTGCGGTCAACCCCAGTGGCGCGGGGAGGGGCGTTGCCCGCACCCCCTCGACCCGGCAAGCCAAAACGCTCCAAAAGGCCCAGGGTCCATGGGTACGCAACTCCAGGCCCGCTGGCAGCAGCGACCGCACCGACTCCGCGGGCGTTCGGTAGGTGAGCACGACGCCACGCGTCGTGCGGCCATGAAGCGTGAGAGGGCGGGTCATGGGAATCACCTTGAAGTCGCGGCAGCGTTAGGGTGGCAGTGGGGGGAGAGGTCGGGGCGTGCGTTGGAGGGGATGGTGGGAGCGGTGGGGGCGTTACGCGACGCCGAGGAGTTTCCGCACCTTGGAGCCGAGCTTGACGAACTTGATCACCGCGCCCTGTGGCATCGAGCGGATCTGGCGGTACCAGGTGGTCATCGTCTCGAAGAACTCGAGCAGGTCGCCGATTCGTTCGCGGGTTAGGCTGTCGCGGTCGCCTTTGCGGGCACGGTCCGCCTCGGCAATGCACTCTTTAAGCAAGGCGATGGTGGGGTCGATCTCGCGGCGTTTGCGTTCGTCCAGGATGGACTGGAACATCTCCCACGGGTCCTTCATGGACTCGAAGTGGTCCCGCCGATCCCCCATCTGATGGACCACGCGGACGATGCCCCAGCTCCCCAGCTCCTTGAGCGAGGTGCTGACGTTGGAGCGGGCGACGCCCAGGGTGGACGCGATCTGGTCCGCGGGCAGCGGGTCGGGGCTGAGGTACAACAGCGCGTGGATCTGCGCCACGGTTCGGTTGACCCCCCAGCGGGTGCCCATCTCCCCCCAGTGGAGGATGAACTTCTCTGCGGTATCGGAAACGTCCATTGCGTCAGTCCTTTCTGTCGTGACAGAATAGACCGAACACTCGTAAAAGTCAATGACCGGTGGAGCCGACGAACCGCCGCGACTTGTCGCGTCTGATGAAGCGATGAAGCGATGAAGCGACGAAGGGGAATTGGCATTATCCATTCCCGCCGGGTTGCAACGTCAGCGTCTGGCCCGCGTGGGTTTCGTACGTCTCAAATCCCGCCGCGGTCGGCCCGCCGACTGCAATGCGAAGCGTGCCGCCGCGGGGGCTTTGCACGCTGACCCGCACGAGCCGTCCGTCCCTCACCTCGCCGCCGAGGATGAAGCCCCCCTCCGCGTGGATACCAGCAAACGTGGCGTCCCGCCAGCCCCGCGGGATCGTGGGCAGGATATGGATCACGCTCCGCCTGAGGCCGCTGTCGATGTCGCGGCGTCGGCACTGGACGAACAGCTCGAGGATCGCGGTGACCGCCCCCATCGCCGCGTCCATCTGCATCACCTCGCCCCCGCGGTTGGCCAAGGCGGTCAACTGGCCCGAGTCCCGCGAGGCGTCCCGAGGCATCGGCGGCGGGGCGAGCGTGGTGACGCCCGCGAAGTCGCCGTCGTGCAGCGTGCCCCCGCCGACGTTCGTGAACACATCATGCCAGAGGTGCAGCCACGCCACCGCCGCGTCCGCCCCGTTCACCCGGGCGTGCAGGGTTGCCGCCCAGGGCACGCACCACCCGCTCCACGCCCCGGGTCCCTGCAGCGTCCACTGCCCCAGGCTCGCCCGCACCACCTGCCGGTGTGCCTCATCGAACGGATCGATCGTGTCGAACGGGTAAATCGAAGCCAGGTGCGAGTGGTGCCGATGCGACTCCACGAGGTCCATCCCCTCCCACAGCCCGATCCTCTCCACCACATGCTCGGGGTGCTCGAGCCGCATCGGGCCAAGCACCGTCGTGTAGGGCGGCAGGTCACGACGCACCCGCACCCAGCGCCCCCACGCTTCATCCCTCTGGATTTCCCCCTCCTCCGCCCGCTCGATCAGCGCATCGACCACCGCGTGACACGCCGCCAACTGAAAGCTCGCATCGCGACCCCACGCGTCCACCCGCGCCCCCCGCCACTCCGGACTCACCGACACCGGCAGGCTCAGCGGCGTTCCCTGCGTCGCATCCGTCCCCTCCATCATCGCCCAGTACCCCTCGAATGCCCCCTTGAGCAGCGGCACCGCCACCTCGTCCCGGATCGTGACGTCGCCCGAGTATCGAGCGTGCAGGTTCGCCATCACCGCCATCCACGCGGTGCAGCCGTGGTCGAACGCCCCGGTCCAGAACGAGCCGACGACGTGGCACCGGTCGTCCACCGCGTGAGGCAGCATCACCGCGTGCTTGCCCGGGTCGAGTTCAAAGAACGAGGCAGCGTTCTGCTCGAGCCGCGGCCACCACGACCGGATCATCCGCCACATCGGGTCCAGGTGCTCCGCCCGCCCCGTGAGCAGCGCCGGCCAATAGATCATCTGCTCGTTGATGTTGAAGTGGTAATCCGCCGCCCAGGGCGGGTGCTGATAGTCCTCTAAAAACGGCCCCTGCAAGCCCGACGCCACACCCAGCGGAGCGGTGCATCCCGCGAGCTTCAAAAGCCCCACGCGGTAAGCCCGCCGCAGGATCGCGTCGGGGAAATCCAGCGTCGGTAGCCCGCTAAAATACTCCGACCACCACCGACTCGACGTCTCCTCAATTTCGAGCAATGCCGCTGTATCCAAGCGTGCCTCTTCGACCGCTCGATCTGCTGCGTCATCGCCCAGCGCCGTCGCGATCACCAGCACCCCCAGCGCCCCCGCCCCCCCCGGCTCCGCCCGCACCGCCAACGCCAGCGGAGCATCCCCCGGCAGCGTCTGCTCGAAACCCAGCACCCGACCCTCTCCCAACTCACCCTCCAGCCGCCGCGGCGGCTCGATCCCCCGGGCCTGCCACTGCCGCGGGCACAGGTCGAACGAGGACACCACCGCCACGTCGAGCCCCTCACGCACCGCCTCCCCGATATGCACCCACGCCAGGTCCTGTCGGGCCGCATCGCCGGCGGATTGGCCGATCCACAGGTCGGCTTGTACCCGCTGATCCTCCACGCCGGATTGGAGCGTGACCCGCACCCCGCCCCGGTCCGGATTGAACGCCGCCTCCATAGGCCGCCACCCCCGCGGCAGCGTAAGCACGACCCTGCCGCCCCCCAGTTGCTGCGGGCCAAACGGCACGCTCCGCGCGGCAGCGAAGGCGGCTTGGATGCGTTCCAAGTCGCCCGCCTCGAGCCACGTCCGCACCTTGCCATAGGTCACCCCGGTCGCGAACGGCACGCCGCCGCGGTGGTCCCAGAACCCCGCCCGCCCCACCGTGATGCATACCTCCCAACGCCCCCCCGCCGCCGCCTCCTCGCCCCAGATCATCAGCCCCTGCGTGCCATTGCCCAGCGGCACCCCCGCGTGCGGCCGGGGCAGCGGGAACGACCACTCAATTGCCTCATGCATCGCGTCCATTCCCCCAACATACCTTCCCCCGCCGCTTCCCCCCGACTTTGATCTTGCCGCGGCCGCCCCCCGGCTCATTCCGTAGAGTACGCCTGATGGCCAAACCCACCCAGACCACCAACCCACCACCCGCCGCCGCGGCCATCCACAGAGCCAATCGCATCTTCCACAAGCTCGAAAAGCTCCACCCCGATGCCACCTGCGCCTTGGGGTTCGCCAACGCGTGGGAACTGCTGGTCGCCACGATCCTCTCCGCCCAGTGCACGGATGCGAGGGTCAACCTGGTCACGCCCCAGCTCTTCGAGCAATACCCCGGACCCCCCGTCATGGCCGAGGCGAAGCAGGAGGACATCGAACACCTCATCCGCTCCACCGGCTTCTTCCGCAACAAGGCCAAGTCCATCATCGCAGCTGCGCAACGCATCATCGAAGATTACAGAGGCGAGGTCCCCCGCACCATGCAGGAGCTGCTCACGCTCCCCGGCGTCGCCCGCAAGACCGCGAACGTCGTGCTGGGCAACGCTTTCCACATCAATGAAGGCATCCCCGTCGACACCCACGTCACCCGCCTCTCCCAACGGCTGCAACTCAGCTCGCACAAGGACCCTGTCAAGATCGAGCGGGACCTGATGGCCCTTTACCCCCGCGACGCCTGGTGCAGGGTCAGCCACGCGCTCATCTTCCACGGCCGACGCGCCTGCACCGCCCGAAAACCCGATTGCGACCGGTGCGGCCTCAAAAAAGACTGCTGCCGCGTCAACACCTCCACATAACCAGACGCCTCCGGAACGCCGACCGACGCCCGGAGAACTTGTTCCCCGGGTTCCGCCCTCCCCACCCCCTACCTCCGCCGCCGCTCTTTCATCTTCCGCTTGCGTTCCCGCAGCTTCGCCTTGGGGGCCACGTGGAACGTGGCGATGCACTCGCCGACACGTTTCTCCTTCTCATCTTTATGCACCACCGCCTGCAGGATGCTCATGTCCACGGTCACGTTGAACTCGCCATCGGGCCCCGCCTGATCCACCTGCATGGGGATGTCCTCGCGGGGGTCCACCTTGTAAATCGCGGGTCCCAGGCAGGGGCGGAGAAACTTGTAGCCCAGCTCCTTGCATACCACCGTGTAATCCCCGCCCACGAAGCCGAAGATATACATCCCGCCCGCTACCTCGCTGTTGGCCAGAAGGGCGGCCCCCGCCATCGCGTTGTACCAGTTGCGGTTGAACCTGCGGAACGGCAGCACCACCGCGAAATCCTCCGGGCTCTGCTCGCGAAACCGGATCCCGCTCCTATACGCCAGCGGCAGAAACACCCACGCCAGCAATCGGTGCCAGAAATTGTTCCGCGTGCTCAGCCGCGAGATGCGGCTCTCCCACCGCTGGGAGAAGCGGCTGAACCAGCCCAGCTTCCCCTCATCGCCCCGTGGCCGACGGCTCCGCTTCGTGGCGCGCGGGACCGACTCGATCACGCCCGTCGCCATCGGCGGAGCCTCGTCCCGCACCGGCGGCTGGGATTCCGCCGTCTCGACCGCGGCCTGGGTTGTCAACTCATCTGGCATGAAGCGGGCACTATACGTCAAGTCCAGCCCCCGCCGCAGATGGATATCCGCGGCTTCTTCCACTTGCCCCCTGGGCCCCCTTGACCCCTGGGCACCTCTCTTCACTGCAGATTCACCGGCATCACCACATACAAAAAGTTCGGGCCCGTTCGCAGCACGCCCGGCTTGTTGCCCGCCTTCATCTCGAGTTCCACCTGCTCGCGGTCCACGACCTTCAAAGCATCGAGCAGGTATGCCGGGTTAAACCCAATCTCGATCGGCTCGCCGGTGTAGTGGGGCACCTCCACATCGATCTCCGCCTCGCCCATCTCCGGCGCGCGGCTCGTGAGCTTCAGGCCACTCTCGCTGAACGCCATGCGGACGCCCTTGCTCTCCTCGTTGGTCAGCAGCTGCGCCCGACGCACCGCCGAGATCAGCACATCCGTCGCCAGCGTCGCCTTGCGGTCGCCATCCTTGGGAATCACATCCTTATAAGGGGGGAAGTTCCCCTCGACCAAATTGCTCGACAGCGTCGCCTTATCGGTCGCGAAGAGCACCCTGCCATCCTTAAGCTGCACACGCACCGACTCCTCCGCATCATCGAAGAGGCGGAGCAACAACTGGAGCGCCTTGGCGGGGATGATCGCGGAGCGGGTCTCGTCGGAGCCACCCTCGCACGTGCCCCTGGCCAGCGCGAGCCGGTGCCCATCCGTCGCGACCACGGTGAGGTTGTCGCCGCTGCGTTCCATGAGCACACCGTTGATGGCGTAGCGGCTGTTCTCCTTGGCGGTGGCGAAGAGCGTCATCGCGATCAGGCGGTGTAACTCCGAGGCGGCGAGGGTAAAGTCGGGCTCGCCATCGAAGCTCGGGACGGGGGGAAAGTCGCCCGAGGCGTAGCCGAACACCTTGAAGCGGCTGTCCCGGCCGGTGATGGTGGCGGAATCGCCCTCGGTCTCGATGGTAATGGTCGGGTCTACCGATTCGCGAACGATCTGCGCGAGCTTGTCGGCGGGGATCAACGCTTCACCCGCCGCCTCCACATCCACCCGCTCGCTCCGCATCCGCACGCCCGTCTCCAGGTCCGTCGCGGTGAGCTCCAGCCCGCTGCCCGGGTCGGCGGCCAGCTTGACGCAGGTCAGCACCGGCTTGGGCGTGCGAGATGCAGCCACCCCCCCGATCAGGGCCAAGGCCTCCATCAACGCTCCACGGTCACAGATCACTTTCATCGCTCGACACCTTCGGGGTAGGGGAGCCGCCAAGGTATCCGTTCCCGCCCCAACGGGCAAGCGTCCACAAACCGTCTTCAAAGCGGAGAGGGTGGGATTCGAACCCACGGTAGGGGTTGCCTACACCGCATTTCGAATGCGGCACCTTCGGCCACTCGGTCACCTCTCCGGGCTGGGCCGCGGATGATAGAGCCGCCGACCCACCGCGTCGAATGGCGTACCACACCGGGAAATGGAGGTGAGCCCCCGCTGCTACCCTTCCCCCTTGCTCACCGCCGCCCTCACCCGCAGCCTCCTCCTCATCGCTCTGGGCGGGGCTATCGGGTCGGTGCTGCGTTATCTCGTGGCTCTCTGGATGCACCGGCTCACCGGAGCGGGGTTCCCCTGGGGCACGTTGGCGGTCAACGTCACCGGCTGCCTCCTCATCGCGGTGCTCCACGCCCTCTTCACCGGTCCCCCACCCGCCGTCACACCTGTCCGGGAGGAGCTTCGGCTCGCCCTGCTCGTGGGCCTGCTGGGCGGGTTCACGACCTTCTCCACCTTCGGCCTCGAGACCCTCACGCTCCTACAGGACGCCCGCTACGCCGCGGCCTCCGCTTATGTACTCCTCAGCAACACCCTCGGCCTCGCCGCCGCAGCCGCCGGCTTCCTCCTCACCCGCTCCGCCCTTTCCGCCCCCGCCCCATAGCCGCACGGGGAGGCTATACTCCCTACCCCCTCCGCGGGGCCATAGCTCAGTTGGTAGAGCGGTTGCTTTGCAAGCAACAGGTCGCCGGTTCGAACCCGGCTGGCTCCACTTGCCACAACACCGGCCGAAAGCGTGCTTTACGCTTACCCGCCAACGCGACGGCGCGGCCCTGAACCGGTCCCCGAAATGTGTCAACTGACACATTTCCACCCTTCAGGCCCCCGCCATGCCGTCAACCTCTCCCTCTCCCCGCGTCCCCAAACTCTGCCGCCACAAGGCCAAAGGCACGCCCGGCCGCGGCTACATCACGATCAACGGCACCCGCCGGTACCTGGGCACCTGGGGCACGCCCGAGACGAAGCGGGCTTACGAACTCGCCATTGCCGAGTACCTGACCTACGGGGATGACGCCCCCCGCATGTCCGACTCCGCCGCCTCAACGATGACGGTGGCGGAGCTGCTCGCCGCTTACTGGCGTCACGCCGAGGCTCACTACCGCAAGCCGGACGGCACGCCCACAAGCTCGATTGAGATGTTCAAGCGGGCGTTGAAGCCCCTCCGCTCGCTGTATGGATCGACGAACGTGGCGGACTTTGGGCCTAAGAAACTCAAGGTGGCGAGAACCCCATGGAAGTATCAAGTGGCCGGCCGTCAGCCGTAGCGGTGATGGAGCAGCCGCCGCCGAGTTGGAGGGTGATCGCCCGGCTGAGCGGCGCACCGCCGACTTGCGTCCACCGCCGCCACATGAGGGCGTGCGCCAGGCCGTGGAAGCCGTAGCGTTGGATGTCGTTCGCCTCCGCCAGTTGCGGCGGCAGCGCATAACGCGACGCGACGGCCGGCAGGTCGGCGAAGAAGGCGGTGTCGAAGACGGCGACCTGCGGCACGCCCGCTCCAAAGGCCTCGCGGGACGCCCGCAGCCACCGCAGGGCGGGGGGGTTGTGCAGCGGTGCCAACTCCCCCAGCCGATCGATCTCCGCCTCCTCCGCCCCGCCCACGACTTGCGTCTTCGTCAGCGTGCGGCCGCCGTGAACGATCCGGTGCGCGACCGCCACCGCGTGGACTCCCGCTTCGGCCGCGAACTCGACCAGCGCCCGCCGCGGGTCGGCCTCATCGCGGTCATCCTTGCGCCGGCGCAGATGCACGGGCGCAGGCTCCGCCAACTCGAACGCATCGAGGCGGACAGACGAGCTGCCGACGTTGACCGTGAGGAGGTTTCGCATGGCTTAGGTGCTACCGACATTCACCCGTAGCCGTTTGAGCGTCCCGGCTGCATCATGACGGCGTTCTTTGCCAAGGAGGGCACCCGCGCTCGGTCTGCACCACATCACCGCGATGGCAGCAGCTTTACCGCGACAAGGCGGTAGACGACGCCGGCCACGAGTGCAATGCCGATGAGGGCGACGCCGTACCAGAAGCCGCGCGACAGCATGTCATCCATTTGAGTCCCGGCCCATTCCAGCTTCCGGTCGATATCGGCGCTTGCTTCATCCATCCGCGACTGCAAGGCCCCGGAATCGGCGACGTTCTCGATACCGGCGAGCACCTGGTCGACTTCTGCGGCGGTGTTCTCGATCTGTTTCGCGGCGTCGCCGAATTCCTTCACATCGAATCCTCGGCCGCTCTGATCCGAGTCGTCCGACTTGAAACGTGCCGCCAGTTGATCGGCCGAGCGGATCGTCTCGTCCAGCACCGTCGCCGTCTGCTCGCCCTGTACCAGCAGGTCGTGGCTTTGACCGATGATATGCTCCGTCTGGTCCGCCAAGCGTTGCGACTCGGTCACCGTCTTGCGGACCTCGGTCACCAGTTTCTCGTACTGCTCGGCGTTCTTCGCGAGATCGTCCGGCAGCGTCTCGGCCGCCTTGCTTAGGCGCTGCGCCGACGCCGCCATCACATCGGCGCTGTCGAGCGCTTGTTGCACGTCCGGGATTGCCACCAGTTCCAGCGCGAGAACCTCCGCCTGCCAGGACAACAGGATCGGCATACGCGAGGCCAGGAACATCGCCCGCTCCCCGAGTGCCCGCACTTCGTCGACCGCTTCGGTCGCTTCACTCACCGGGCCGAAGAACCCGCCGCTGATGACGTCGCCGATCTCTTCCACTTGGCCTTCGCGGGCGATGTCGGTCAGGCGGATGTGCGCCATGTACCGTCGCTCCGGATGGGCCGCGACCCAGGAGTCGATGATCTCCCGCAACTGCTCCAGTTGAGCGTCCTGGAGGTAAAGGCCGCCGATCGACCACATGTCCTGCTCCAGCTCAATCGCGGCACTGAGGAGCCTCTGGGCGTGGCTTTCGGCCAGCACCTCGTTGACCCAGGGTTGCCGCAGCGTCTGGTGTTGCAGCCGCGTGACCACCATCAAGTCGAGAGTTCCCGTCCGCGGGTCCGGCCCCGCCGCCAGCGTGACCACCGAAAGCGTCGGGTAGTACTGCAGCTCCCGGATGAGCAGCCGGGCCTCCGCCCGCGGCGGCTCCGCCTCGTCACGGAGGATCTGGTCGCCCGCCTCCTTCATCAGGGCGATGTAGCGATCCGCGAACGCCTGCAACTGCTCTCGCAACTCCGGAATATCCAGCCGCCCGTCCTCGTCGACCGCCCGTAGATCCAGCGCCTCTGGTCCGCGCGACTGCAGCCGCTGCGACCCTCCACAGCCGGCACACGTGACGACGGCAACGCACACAAACAAAGTCAGTTCACGGAATGCCATCGACCAATTATACTTCATGTGACGATTGAAAGGGACACCCAAACTGCGGCCGTTCCGCACCCGATCCTCCTGGGCAACTCGACGGCACAGCGACGTCCGGCTTTTCGTAGATCTCCGCGGCGCTCTGCCGCTGGTGCCCGAGCATGACTTGTGCTGTACGCCGAGGAAAAGGTACAGTACCCACGGCGATTACGGAAATGAGCTACTGGGAATGATTTCGAAACTGTGGCACTGGTGGCAAGAGACGCGGGCGAGCTTCTGGTTCGTTCCCGTGGTGATCGTTCTGGGCGCCATAGGGCTTGCCACTGGTCTGATTGCCCTGGAGGCGGAGATCGATATGCACTTTCGACAAGAAGTGGCCGCTGCTCTTCGGCGCCGGTGCGGCCGGTTCCCGCGGCTTGCTCACCGCCGTCGCCGGTTCGATGATCACGGTGGCCGGGGTGGTGTTCTCCATAACCATTGTTGCCCTCTCGATGACTTCGAGTCAGTACACGTCGCGGGTTCTCCGCAGCTTCATGCGCGACCGCATAAACCAGGTCGTGCTCGGCGTGCTCCTCGGCGTCTTCGCATATTGCCTGGTGGTGCTCCGGACAATCCGAGGTGGCGACGAAGGGGCGTTCGTTCCCTCGCTGGCGGTACTCGGCGGGTTGACCCTGGCGTTCGTCGGCACCGCCTTTCTGATCTACTTCATCCATCACATTGCGCGGTCCATCCAGGCGTCGAGCATCATCGCCGCAGCGGCAGAGGAGACGATCGCAGCCGTCGATGAATTGTTTCCAAAGGGGGTGGGCGACAACGCCGACGAAGACGCGGACGGCAACCCAGCAGCGGCACTCGGGGAGCAGATCTGGTCTGCCGTCGCGGCACGGAAGACCGGCTACATCGCGAGCATCGACGGAGACTCGCTCCTGGCCTTGGCCCGGAAGCAGGGAACCATCGTGCGCATGGAACGCGGCATCGGCGAGTTCGTCGTCGAGGGCGCTCCGCTAGTGTCCGTGACCCGTCTAGACGGGCCGGACGATGAAGCGGCGGCCGAACTGAACAACGTCTACGTCATCAGCCACCACCGCACGGTGCAACAGGATGTCGGCTACGGCATCCGGCAGATTGTGGACATCGCTATGAAAGCGCTGTCGCCCGGCATCAACGACACCACGACTGCAGTGATGTGCGTGGACTATCTGGGAGCGATCCTCGCCCGGCTTGTGGTTCGGGAGATTACCACCGCTCGCCGCCTGGACGAGGGTGAGTTGCGTGTCATCGCCAAAGGCCCGTGCTTCGAGAGCCTGTTGGCCGTAGCCTTCGATCAGATCCGGCAGAACGCCGAAGGCAACGTCGCGGTCCTGACTCAACAACTTCAGTCGCTGGAAATTATCGCCGGCCAGACGGCGAACACCCGACGGCGGCAAATGCTGCGGCAGCAGGCGGACTTGATCACCGCCGTGGCCGAGCGCACGATCCCCCCGCCGCAAGATGGCGCAGGCGTCCACGCCGCCTCGGTGCGCCTATCCCGTGTCCTCGATGGGCTTGGTGGGCGATCCAGCCATCTCGCCGAAAAAGCCCTTCAGGAACGGCCAACCTCCGTAGAAATAGATGACGCTCGCCAGCAGGGCTTGAACGTAACCGTCGCCGGGAAACCGCAGCGTATCCCGCAGCCCCAGCAATGACTGGATCATCGGGGCCAGCGCCAGGACGGGGACCGTCAACGCGACGCAGATCCAGAACCGACGCCTAAAGTCGGCGATCATCGCACCGTGGTCGTGTGCTCCCGCGGCGTGCGAGCCGCCCTCATGTTTGCCATCGCCTTTGTGCGGCGGCGGCGTTTCGCTCGCCTGCTCGACCTGTCCTTGGTACTTTCGCGGGGTCGAAGTTTGTCCGGCGTGTTTCGAGTGGTCATTCATCTCTTGGGTTCCTAACCGTGTGAGGCCAGCTCTTGGCCTGGTACATAAAACTGGTGAACAGCCGCTGCTTCTGGTTCTTCCTTTGGTAACGACCCGCCGCCTTGTGCACCAGGGGCTGGGCCATCCGCTGGAGCACCTTGTTGCCCGCGATCCCGAAGGTGTAGGAAAAGCCTTTTTTTTCGCAGCAATCCATCATCCGCGGCACGCCGAACCCCGAGTCCGCCCGCACGTGGGTCGCCACATCCGCCCCCGCGCCCCGCAGCTTGTGCACCACCCGCATCAGGTCGTCGTCGGCCCCCACCCAGGGGTGCAGCGTGCCCATCCTCAGCCACGCGGAGAACACGTGCTTGGTGGTGGGTTCGCAGATGATCAGCGGGAGGTATTGATACTGACCGTAGTAGCCGTGGAAGAGCGTGAGCTGTTGGTGGCCGTGGGTGGGGACGTCGCTGGTGTCCAGGTCGGGGGTGACGCGGTCCGGCACCTCGTCGTGCTTGCTTTGCAACTGCTCGACGCCGGTGTCGATGGTAAAGTCGATCAGCCCCAGCAACCGGGCGGGGGTGACGCCGTTCTCGAAGCGACAGAGCGTGGGCCCCCCGGAAGCGGGACGCCAGCGGGTCGTCGCGGGGCAGCCGCCCGGCGATCAGCTTGAACATACTCCCGGGGGCGGCTCGTGGCGGAGCACGTCGTGGTCGTTGCAGTGCTCGTAGCCCGCGAGGATGCCGTAGAGCCGCTGCCGCACCATCTGCTCGTGCGGGTGATCCGGGGCGACCCGGCGGTCGATCAGGCAACCCGCCAGCCGCCGCGTGAAGCCCCGCCGCTGGTCGAACTGTCGGATCGGCAGCAACCCCGCATCCGACGTGATCGGCTGCGACCGCGACCGGACCACCACCGGCTCGTTGGCCAGGAAATCAAAAGCGGCTTGCTCAACAGTGTGTAGAATGCTCATGCGGCCTGCGTGTGGTTCGAACTCCGGTGTAGTGACCGAGTTAGACTACACGAAGGCCGCGTTTTATTGGGGGTGATGAATAATCCGGGCTAGCAGACGCCGCTGTAACGGGCCGATCTCCTCCAACAGCAACCAGTTCTTTCCCAGCGATTCCCAGTCCTCTGTTATCCGCTCCTCCTCCGGCACCGCCATCCCTTCCCCCTCTTCCGCCGGCTCCAGACACCGCGGCCCCTCATGCTCCGGGCTGTTCACATACCGGCTCACCGACACCGCCTCCCACTTCCCCGCATCCCACGGCCCCAGCAGGTCCGCCACCGCCTCCCCCTCGTCCACCTCCCCCTCCACATCCAGCCACCGCCCATACCCCTCGGCCTCCACCACCACCGGCATCCGGTCATGGATCGGCCTCATCAGCTCGTTGGGCTCCCGCGTCAGGATGCAGCAACTCTCCAACTCGCTGCCGTCCGCTTCATGCCACCGCTCCCACAGCCCCGCCAGCGCGAACGCCTCGCCATCCCGCCGACGGATCAGGTGCGGCACCTTTCCCCCCTCCGCCCCCATCCGCCCGCGGGCAAGTGTCGACGGATGATGAGAGACGTGGGGGCTGCGCAAGTAATCCGGTCAGCGTTGGCAGGCGGAGACGACGATCAGTATGACCAAGCGTCGGCTGGGCGAGCACGTGCGGTCGGTGAGCTACCACGCCTAGCGTCGCGAAACGCACCTGCTGGCGGTGACGCACAACGTGTGTGTCGTCATGTAGAAAGGGGTTCTATACAGAGCATGTCGGATGACGATTTCACGGGGTTAACGACCACCCCGCCTCCTCCCCGCTCCGCTCCCCGACGCGGTGGGTGGTGGGGTTCGTTGCGGCCTCCGCAAGCCATCCTGCGGCACCGTCCGCCCTGAATCGGTGGGGGCCGTGGCGGTGTCGGATATCGCTTTCACTCGTTGGGGTTGCCCTCTTGCGCGTTGGGGTTGCCCTCTTGCTCGATGGGCGAAGTCCGATCTCAAGCGGCACCAGCCCTCCACATACAGCTCCCGTGTTTGCGTCTTATGTTGCCCCGCGTTACGATTCTTTGTCGCAACGCGGGGCACGGTGCTTGTACGACGCCTCTTTTTAATAACCATACAACTCACGGGGCAGGACGAAGTGTCGCAGGACTTTTTTGAAAAGCCCATCCTCAATTCCCCGTACCAGTATCCCTCTAAACACTGGGAGTTGGACGAAGCGGGCCAACCGACCAGCAACACCTCGGCCCAGAGACGCCGCGCTGACTTCATCACCCCCATTCCCAAGCCTAAGAAGCGCGGGAAGAATGCAACTCAAGAGGCTCTCGTCTTCGCCGAGGCCGACCAGCTCTCTGAAGATGGGCAGCGATACGAGAAGACTGCTCAAACCATCAACGCTCTGAGACAAAGGGTCGATACCTGGCGGCGAGAGCGAGACCCGACGCAATGGCAGGTCACACCCGAAACCGCTCAACTGCTGCAGCACTGGCGTTGCCACGACTTTCCTGATATCCGCCCCTTCTTCTGTCAGCTCGAAGCGGTCGAAACCGCGATCTGGCTCACCGAGGTCGCACCGCAGCGACCGTCCGATCGACGCACATTTCTCGACTACCTCGACGCGGCGAATGAAGCATCCAATCCGGGCCTCTCTCGCCTCGCTCTGAAGCTCGCAACCGGGGCCGGAAAGACGACCGTGATGGCGATGATTATCGCTTGGCAGACGATCAACGCCGTGCGCCGGCCGAATCGAAAAAACTTCACCCGGGGGTTCCTTATTGTCGCCCCCGGCATCACGATCAAGGACCGGCTTCGGGTACTCCAGCCCAACGATCCGGATAGCTACTACGAGAAGCGCGAATTGGTACCGATCGACATGCTCGGCGACCTCGATAAAGCCAAGATCGTCATCACCAATTACCACGCATTCAAACTGAGGGAACGTAGCGACGTTTCCAAGGGCACCCGAGCCGCCCTCGAAGGGTGGCGGAGTGAAACCCTCGAAACCACTGAAACCGACGGGCAGATGCTCCAGCGCGTCATGCCTGAGTTGCTCGGTTTGAAAAACGTCGTTGTGCTCAACGACGAGGCCCATCACTGTTACCGTGAAAAACCAGGCGATAGCGACGAGCAAAACCTGAAGGGCGACGCCAAAGCAGAGGCCGACACGAACTCTAAAGCCGCCCGATTGTGGATCAACGGCCTCGAAGCCGTTCAAAGTAGAATCGGCGTCCGCAAGATCTTCGATCTCTCCGCCACGCCGTTCTTTCTCCAGGGCTCCGGGTACGCCGAGGGCACCCTGTTCCCCTGGACGATGAGCGATTTTTCGCTCATGGACGCTATCGAGTGCGGGATCGTCAAGCTGCCTCGGGTCCCCGTGGCCGACAACAACGTCACCAAGCGCGACGACATGCCGATGTTCCGTGTCCTCTGGGACCACATCGGCAAGCAAATGCCCAAGGGCAATCGCAAGACAACGAAGAACCTCGACCCCAACGACCTTCCGACGCAACTGATCACCGCCTTGGACGCGCTCTACGGGCACTACCACGCGACGTTTGACCTCTGGCAGAAGGCGGGGATAGAAGTGCCGCCCTGTTTCATCGTCGTCTGTAACAACACGGCCACGTCAAAGCTCGTCTACGACTACATCGCCGGCTACGAACGCGAAAACCAAGACGGCTCAACCGTCAACGTCCCCGGCCACTTCGATCTTTTCCAGAACCACGACCCCCACGGCAACCCGCTTCCCCGCCCCCGCACGCTGCTCATCGACAGCGAACAGCTCGAATCAGGCGACGCCCTGGACCCGGCGTTCCGTAAGATGGCTGGCGATGAGATCGACCAGTTCAAAAGCGACATCATCGAACGCGGCTCAAACCAGGCAGAGGCCGACAAGCTCCTGGCTGACGATGCCACCCTGCTCCGCGAGGTCATGAACACCGTCGGCAAACCCGGCAAGCTCGGCAGCGACATCCGCTGCCTCGTCTCCGTCTCCATGCTCACCGAAGGCTGGGACGCCAACACCGTCACCCACATCCTCGGCGTCCGCGCCTTCGGCACCCAACTGCTTTGCGAACAGGTCATCGGCCGAGCCCTGCGTCGTCAATCGTACGACATCAATGCCGAAGGCCTCTTCGACGTCGAATACGCCGACGTGCTGGGTATCCCGTTCGACTTCACCGCCAAACCCGTCGTCGCCCCACCCCAGAAACCTCGCGAGACCGTGCAGGTCAAAGCCGTGCGCCCCGAGCGTGACGCCCTCGAAATTACCTTCCCCCGTGTTGAGGGCTACCGCGTGGAGCTTCCCGACGAACGTCTCGAAGCCGACTTCACGGACGACTCGACCTACATCCTCACGCCAGAGGCCGTCGGCCCCTCCATCACCCAGGGCAGCGGCATCATCGGCGAACCCGTCGAGTTCACCCTTCAGCACACCGGCGACATTCGACGCTCCACCATCCTGCTCCGCCTCACCAACCACCTCCTGAAATCCAAGTTCCGTGACGCCGACGGCGACATGGAACTGCACCTCTTCGGCGACCTCAAACGCATCACCCGCGTCTGGCTGGACCACCACCTGGTCTGCAAGGGCAGCACCTACCCCGCCCAGATGCTCTACCCCCAGATGGCCGACTTCGCCGCCAATCGCATCAACGACGCCATCACCCGCCACTTCGTCGGCTAGCGCCCCGTCAAAGCCGTCCTCGACCCCTACACCCCCATGGGCAGCACCGCTACCGTCAGCTTCAACACCTCCAAGACCGACCGCTGGGACACTCTCGGTTCGTCTTCCGGGGGGCCCAAGTCCCACATCAACTGGGTCATCCTCGACAGCGACTGGGAAGCCGAGTTCTGCCGCGTCGCCGAGGCCCACCCCCGCGTGATCCGCTACGTCAAGAACCATAACCTCGGCTTCGAAGTCCCCTACCAGATGGGCTCCTCCGCCCGAAAATACCGCCCCGATTTCATCGTGGTGGTCGACGATGGCACGCTTGACGCTTCCGGGGGCGGCGGGCTCAACCTCGTGGTCGAGATCAAGGGCTACCGCGGCGAAGACGCCAAGGAAAAAGCCACCACCATGCAGACCCGCTGGGTCCCCGGCGTCAACAACCTCGGCACCATGGGCCGCTGGGCGTTCGCCGAGTTCTGCGATCCGTGGGAGATGCAGGATGACTTCGCGGAGCAGGTTGAATCGCATTTCAACCATATGATTACTGACGCCACCAATCAATAGATCCCAACCACGGGGCTCCTCATGAAATCTGACATTGTCCGATCCCTCACTGGCACCTTCGAGGGCCACGCCCAGCAGACCGATTCCGGCATTGAGTACTGGCTCGCCCGCGACCTGCAACACCTTCTCGGCTATGCCGAATGGCGCAACTTCACCTCCGTCGTTTCCAAGGCCAAAACCGCATGTGAAATCTCAAAACACGCTGTCACCGACCATTTTGTTGAGGTCAACAAAATGGTCGAACTCGGCTCGGGCAGCCAGCGTGAAATCGACGACGTCATGCTCACCCGATACGCCTGCTACCTCATCGCTCAGAATGGAGACCCGGCCAAAGAACCTGTCGCCTTCGCGCAGACCTACTTCGCGATGCAGACCCGAAAGGCTGAGCTTATCGAGCTACGCCTCCTTGAAGCCGAACGCGTCACCGCGAGGAAGAAACTCACGGGCACCGAAAAGGAACTCTCCTCGGTCATCTATGAACAGACCGGTGGCAATATGAACTTCGGCATCATCCGCAGCAAAGGGGACGAAGCCCTCTTCGGCCGCAATACCCGCGACATGAAGGCCCGGTGGAAAGTCCCCGCCTCCCGGCCGCTCGCTGACTTCGCCCCCACCATCATCCTTAAAGCCAAAGACTTTGCCACCGAGATTACCATCCACAACGCCCGCGAAAAACAGATGTCACACGAAGGGCAGATATCCGCCGAACACGTAACCAATAACAAGGCCGTCCGGGAAACACTCATCAATCGCGGCATCCGCCCCGAATCGCTCCCCGCCGCCGAGGACGTCAAAAAGGTCGAGCGTCGCATCGACTCGGACAATCGAAAGTCCCTTAAAAACCCCGAAGCACTCGACAGCTAACGACAAAACTCGACCATGGCCAAGAAGAAAAAACCCACTAAAAAATCCGTCGAAACCCTCAAGCACGCCGACGCAAAGCGGACTAATATCCCCACCGCCGAGTTCGAGTCGGTCATGGGCAAGCACCAGTCCAAACCCGTCCCCGTCGCCTACCCCCGGCCCGGGGCCAACGCCGCCGACGCGATCACCGCCGAGACCGCCGACCGTGACCTCGACCCGCAACTTGTCTGGCGAGGCAAGGACCAAAAAGGCTGGTCCGACCTCGTCGTCCAGGCCCCGCCGCTGTTTATCCAGGAGAAGGTCCACCCCAAGGTGCTGGTGGACGACCTGCGGCGACGGACCGAGGCCGCGGAGATTGCTCGACAACTCGCCGACCCCAGCCGCGGATTGACATCCGCGGCTACGCAAGCCGACCTCTTCGCCGACTTCAACGGCATCCCCGACCACTCCGATGCTAAAACCGAGTTCTATCAGCACGACCAGCACTGGTCCAACCGCATGATCCTCGGCGACTCGCTCCAGGTCATGGCCTCACTCGCCGAACGCGAAGGACTCCGCGGCAAGGTCCAGTGCATCTACCTCGATCCGCCCTACGGCATCAAGTTCAACTCCAACTTCCAGTGGTCCACCACCTCCCGCGACGTCAAGGACGGAGACCGGGGGCACATCACCCGCGAGCCCGAACAGGTCAAAGCCTTCCGCGACACCTGGCGCGACGGCATCCACTCCTATCTGACCTACCTCCGCGACCGCCTCACCGCCGCCCGCGACCTGCTCCACGACACCGGCTCCATCTTCGTCCAGATCGGCGACGAAAACGTCCACCGCGTCCGAGCCGTCATGGACGAGGTGTTCGGGGATGAGAATCAAATAGTCACGATCAACCTGAAGAAGAAGGGCAATCAAAAAGGACAACTTCTCGAATCAATCACTGATTACATCTTGTTCTACGCCAAAGACAAACAGAAGGTGAAATTTAGAGATGTTTACAATCCGCGTCCGCAGTCAGAATCCGGCTATGTATCTGATCAACTCACCTCAGGTGGCTTGAGGCGAAACCAGAACTACGATTATCAAACTAGAGGTCGCAAGTTTAAACCAGCGAGTGGAAACTGTTGGAAGATCCTCGAACACGGTATGGAAAGAGTAGAGAAAGCAGAACGGATGCTGGTTGGACCTGGCCAGATACGTTTCAAGAAGTTTGACACTGATTTCGGGTTAACTCGTGCTACGAATTACTGGGACGAATTCGGTGGTGCGACCGGTGCGGTGTATGTCGTTCAGACGGCAACTAAAGTCGTCCAGCGTTGCCTGCTGATGGCGACGGACCCCGGGGACCTGGTGTTGGACCCGACGTGTGGGTCGGGGACGACGGCGTATGTGGCCGAGCAGTGGGGTCGGCGGTGGATCACGATCGACACGTCCCGCGTCTCGCTCACCCTGGCCCGGGCGCGGATCATGGGGGCCCGGTACCCGTACTACCTGCTGGCGGATTCGGAGGAGGGCCGTGCGAAGGAGGCTGCGGTTCGGGGGGTGGGCGTTGCCGACGATCCCCATAAAGCCGCGACCGCTGGTCGCGCCCCGTCGTACGCCCCCGGGGAGGGGAGCGCGACCAGCGGTCGCGGGTTTGTG
>PPFU01002712.1_pt1 | contig 24583 bp, 35 predicted proteins | sample 1535991 | NCBI WGS metagenome assembly PPFU01 (sample SAMN04901290, study PRJNA319586) | Hypolithon metagenome, whole genome shotgun sequencing project. | isolation source: Antarctic Hypolithon | place: Antarctica: Miers Valley | collected 2014
CCCCACCACCACTCCCACCCGCCGCCTCCACCACGTCTTCCTCCGCCTCCTTCTGCTCCACATCCGCCGCCAGCTCCGCATTCCGCGCCTGCTGCTGCTGCGCCACCGCATCCAGGTGCTGCAGCTGCCCGCCCAGCCCCGCCCGCCGATCATCGAGGTTTTTAATCGCCCCGTTCCTCCCATAAATCAGCAGCGTGTTCCCCACGTTGATCACCGTGTCCCCCCGCGGCGCCCCCAGAAACGCCCCATCCTTCCGCACGATCCCCAACACCAAAATCCCCTCCCGCGTCAGCCCCGCATCCATCAGCGCCCGCCCAGCCAGCCAGTCCCCCTCCTCCACCACCATCTCGCTCACCGTGTAGTCCCCCCGCAGCCTCAACAACCCCGCATAATCCCGCGTGTCCAAATCCGTGTACCGCTGCAGCGCCCGCTCGATCCAGTAGCTCATCCACCGCTCGATCCACTTGCTCCGCGCGATCAGATACAGCGCCACCAGCGCCACCAGCAGCTCCAGCACCGACCAAAGCGTGATCCCCCCGCCCCCGAGGTTCAACACGATCAAAAAGATCAACGCCGTCGTCAGCGGCAACCCCACCGAGCCCGTGATCATCAGCATCATCACGATCCGCCGCCTCACCGGATGACCCACCAGCCGCTCCGACTCGCTCGTGGTAAACCCCGCCCCCGACAGCGCCGACCGCGCCTGAAACTGCGCCACCGGCCGGGTCAACCCCGTCAACACCAACGCCGCCGTCGCCACCCGCGACACCGTCAGCGACAACACCAACACCACGAGCAGCGAGACAACTTCAAGCACGCGGAAAGAGTACCCGCAGAGCAGGCGGTAAATCCGAAATCCGAATGACGAAACCTGAAAAGCGAAGCCCTGAAGCACCAAACTCGTCAATCCCCGTTTTTATGAAGCGCCGCGGCTGGCACAGGTGGTGCCTTGACCCTCGCCCCGTCCCCGCCTCGTGCCGTCGCGGAATCCTCTTCTCATCATGGTTGTCCTCAACGCCCATTACGACGGCCGCGTGACCATCCCCGACACGCCCCCCTCGATCCCCACCGACCAGCCCCTGCGGATCAGCATCGAAGTCATCCCGCCACCGCCGCCCAAACCGAACGCACCGAACCCCAACGCACCGGACCCTGATCTGCCCGGCATCGACTTCTTGAGCTGGATTGGCAAAGGCCTGCAAGGCCCGTCCAACCCAAATCCGCGTTTCCTGAACGACGATGCCCTGTGGGATCGCTCGCTTGAATCCGCACCAGATTCCCCAGACAGGTGACGTTCATGGGGGTCGATACCTCCGCGATCCTCTGCATCCATTTTGATGAGCCCCACGCAGCCTGGGTCGCCGGTCACCTGGCCTCAGCACCCCAGCTGTGGATGAGCACGATCAACCTCACCGAGTGCCTCATCTGCCTCCGAGATCGAAACGGTGACGGGGCCGCGGACCTCGAACACGACCTTCTGACCAGCGGGATTATCTTCGTCCCGCCCGATCAGGCCCAGGCGATCCTCGCCGCCCACGCCCGCCTGACCTACCCGCTCAACGTCGGCGACTGCTTCGCCTACGCCCTCGCCAAAACCCAGGCCCTCCCCCTGCTCACCCTCGACCGCGACTTCCGCCCCACCGACATCCAGATCCTGATTCCCTCCAAGCCATAAGGCAGCGATGTCGTATCAAGCCGCTCGCGGCTTAGCGCGGTGGAGACCGTGCCCACCATCTCCCACGGCGGGTGGCCGTGCCCGCGAAACCCCACCGCCGCAAGCGAGTAGTACACCGCCACAGAACAAATAAATGAGGCTGGACCTGAAGCACGCTTGACACACCGCCCCGACCCGCTATATTAATTGATCAGCGGGAACCCTCCCCGCGGATTTCTTCCGCCTCCCCGATACGCAGGTCCATCTAATCTCTGTCCCGGGGCCCACGATGCCCGTTCTCCTCTCAATCACCCGCTTTGTCGCCGCCCGCATCGAAAACTCGCAAAAGCGAGCCGCGGCTCGCTCCGAACGCCGTGGCAGGAGGCTCGCAACCTCCCCCTCCCGTCCTCCGATGTTCGAGCAGCTCGAGCCGCGGATGCTGCTGTCGGGTGTACCCGCGGGATTCGTCGAGGTGGGGAGCTATACCATCGGCACCGGGTCGGCGACGCCGGTGATGACAGCGGACCTCGCGCCCGGCGTCAAGCACATCGCTGTCGCATCCGGCACCTTCAAGGTCGGTGCCCCGAGCAGCCATATCGCCGACGCGGAGTACCACCAGAAAGGACCGAACAAGGCGTGGAACGACCTGACCACGCTGAAGAACCACAACACCGACATGGGCCTCGACGACGCCTCGGGCCGCCTGGGCCACTGGGGTCCCCACGAGGCCGATGCCGAGTACGAGCAGGAGTTCACGCCCACGACCTCCGACCCCCTCGCCCTCTTCTACCACGACGTCGAGGGCCAAGGGCCCAACGGGGCGGGGAGCACGTGGTACGACGACAATGTTGGGACTTTGACGGTCGCGCTATGGCGTGAGGCACCTACTGTCTCCATCACTGCGGTACGAGATGGAGCCGAGATGGTAGGGGTGGATGGGAATCCAACTTCCGCCGTCTTCATGATTTCTCGAGGTGGAGTTCCTGAAGGGGACCTAGGAGTACGCGTTGTGAGTAGTGATGGCGGAGCCGTTCGCGGTTACGATTTTGACTTTGAACTTACGTCCGTCGTGATCCCCGATGGAGAATCGTTCGTCTTGGCTGAAGTTCCCGTTGTTCAAGATTGTGAGCATGAAGGCGGAGAAAACTTTTCCATCTCGATCCTTGCGTCGTTGGATGGAGCGTACAAAGTGAGCCCGGAAGCGGGAGTGGTTGTCTTGTCTGTAGCAGACGACGACGCGGCACCCGCCGATGGCGAGGGTGAGGAAGGGGGCATGGATGCAGCGACGCGTGCTCTTGCTGACACTCTTTCTAACGAAGCCCTCCATACTGAATTGCTAGACGCGTGGAAAGCGACAAATCCGGATGGCGCAGGGGAAGCCCAGAAACAGGAACACGGGGGTCGAATCTTTTTAGACGGAGACGGACATGTACAATTCGAGCGTGCCGAGACCGGTGCGGCTGGTGAGCGAGAGATCACGATCCCCCTCCAAGAGAGCGATCTAGGCAGTTACCACGTTCACCCCGACCAGTATTCATCTGATCCCGAGACGGAGAACCATCATCTTCGGATGATTATGGATGTTCAGGATCTCTCGGACTACAGAATCCCGTCGTGGAAGGATTCACGTCAGGCGCGAACACGCTGCCAGCCCGTGATTGTCTTGGATCGCTTCTACCTGTATCTCGTTCAGACCGACGGGCGGTACTACCGCCTACCCCATCCCGGGGTCAATTCAGACGCGCCGACTACTCCCATTGATGGGCCACATGACGCGATGGACCCGCCCGAGGACGAAGGAGAGGGACATTGACGCGTCGATTGAGATCAGCGGTGATGCTTGCTCTTTGGCTTGGTCCGCCCATGCTAATGATTGCGTGTGCTGCGCCCACAACTCCCCCTGGTCTCATGATCCATAAGGTCGACGTGCTTGGACTTGCCGTGGACTATCAGGATGCCTCCGACTTGGCAGTCTATCAGAACCGCTTCAGGTCGTTTAAAGACGACGGCGTCTGGTATCAAGGAAAGACCGAAGGCGCGCCGGTGGACGCTGAACAGAGCCTTGCTCTTGAAATAGCTCGGAACTACATCGCCACGCTCGGCGGTGGTTACAAAGTCATCGGCCCGGTGATTTTCCATGCGAGACTCTATATCGTAACGACACGTAATACGACCGTGAATGTCGGCGGAGAGAGATATTTGTTTATCGATATTGAGGCTGGGCGAGTGGTCGCCGAGACGATCCACGAGGCCTTTTCTTTGGGAGCAGCGCCAGGCCACGCCGCAGTAGAATGATCGGGTCCAACGGCTTTCCCGGGGGATTAAGCGAAAGCGGGTGGGGTGGTGTGAGGAGTCTTCGACGAACCCCACTATTCAATCCTCGCCGGTTCACCGTGAAGTCCATCGACACGCCAGCCCCACCTTGCAATCATAAAGGATCACCACAACGACAAGCCTCTGCAGACTCACCACGGGTCTGAAACAGGGTCTGGAACAGTGTCGGATACCGTTTCCGGTGTCGTAGTCGACGGTCTTGGAGAAGCATGTGAGGTCGAAAGCCGGGGGAAAAAGCATTTTCCAGAGGAAGAACGGGCTCATACAGATAAGGGCGACAAGCATCGCAAGCCATTTCTTCATTGGGCCCGTGTAGGAAATGAGTATCCACATCGCGGCTGCCACTCCAGCGAACGCGAGCACCCAAGTAAACAGAAAGCGTAGCACCCGCTTTGCCTGTAATCGGCGTCCGCCTGCTCTGTTTCGAGACCCACGTCCGCTTTGACTTTGTCATTACTTTGAAAGCTTCAGCCGGGTCGAGGAAACTAACATTGAGGAACCTTCTCTGTCATCCGACCTACGGCCAATGGAATGACCACTCGCCGGGCCCGAGTGCCACCCGGTACGGATGGGGAGGGCCTAGAATCTAGTATTCGAGATCGGCCGCGAAAGCATTGGACGCGGCGGAAACACCTCTGCGATTTTTCAGCCGTCACAGAGGGCGCAGCAGAGGAGGGATGCTATCCTGTCGGCTGAAAACCTCGCACCCATCTCCCGGAGCGCCGTGATGCATCGCATTGCCATCTTCGCCGTCGCCTTTGTCCTTTTGGGCTCCTTTGCATCCGCCGCGGCTCCTGGCGAGGTCGCGGCAGACGACCAGCCGACCCCGATGTTCGCGGAACGGGTCGTCTCCTTCCACGGCGGGCCACGCAAAGACATCATCGAGCGCGCGGCGGAGCTGGGGTTCAACGAGGCGCAGTTTCAGTTGGAGATGGGTAATCTCGAACGGCTCAAGCAGTTTGCAGAGCGCGAGAAGAGAGAAAACTACATCGGGTTCTGCCACGACCGCGGGATGAAGGTGAGTCTCTGGATTCACGAGCTCGAGGACCTCCCCCGCGACATCGGCGAGATTACGCTGGAGAACCAGGCCCTTTGGACCCACCTGGACGAGCGTTACGACTGGGTGCTGGGAGAACTGCTCCCGGATGTCGACAAGCTGGTCCTGACCGTCGTCGAGAGCAAGATCAGGATCACCGATGCCGCGCTGATGAGCAAACTGGTGGAGACCATCGATCGGCAGTGCCGCAAGCACGACGTCGAGCTGGTGGTGCGGACGTTCGTCTGGCACCCCAAGGAGCTCGTCGGCGTGATGGAATGCGTCCGGGGGCTGCCGAAAAACGTGGCGGTGATGAGCAAGATCGTGCCGCAGGACTGGCAGATGCGGGGGATTTTCGACGCGGCCCTGGGAGGCGTCGGCGACCGACGGCAGCTCGCGGAGTTCGACTTGTTTGGCGAGTACTTCAAGGGGGAGAAGGTGGCGAACTGCTTCCCCGCCCTGCTGGAATCGCAGATGCGATATGCCGCCTCGAGGGGCGTCGATGGCGTCTGCGCCCGGGTGGATCGCGGCCCGGGCAGCTCCCTGGACAACCCGCAGGAGGCGAACATGTGGGTCATGGGGATGCTCGCCTCGGGTAAGGCACAGACGGCGGACGAGGCCATGCGGGCCTGGGCCCATCACGCCTTCGGCGATGAGGCGGGGGACGAGATGGCGGAGCTGCTCTCGGGGACGGGGGACGTGATCGCGGCTGCACTGAGCGTCGACACGTTCACCTTTGGGGACGCACGGCGGGGCACCCCCCCCGCCACCATCGACCCGGAGAAACCCGATGGGCTCAAGGCCAACGCCTTTCACTACAACTGGTCCAACTTCCGCTGGGATCCGAGCTACCAAGACGCCTACGAGGCCGCCCGCGACGGTGCCGCCCCCGTCATCGCCAGCGAGGAGGAGGAGACCCGCCAGAGCGTGGCCGCCGCCCAGCACGCGCTGGATCGGCTGGAGTCCCTGAAGCCCAGGCTCACCCCCGAAGCCTTCACGTTCTATGAGGGTAAGCTTCAGACCAACCTCCTGTTCGCGCAAACCATGGGCGAGATGCAACTGGCTTACCTGAAGCGACGCCACGTCGAGCTGCACCCCGACACGGACTTGGCAAAACGGTTCAGCACAGAGATCGATGCCCACGTCGCCCGGCTACGCGAACTGGCGACCGCGGGGCGGAAGTACGACGTCAAGTGGGGCGGCTGGCGCCGGGGCGGGAACACCCAGATCGTCAACGTCGAAGAGTGGCTGCGGCTATTTTCGCCACGAGAGTCACAGTAGCCGCTGTAACAGTGTCGGCGGGTGGGGGGTGCCGGGGCCGTGTCCATGAAGCCCCGGCCCCGCAGCCGCAACGGTCCAGCCGAGGCGTCGAAGACTCCGCCCCAGCCACCCGCCGTCACGTCGGCCCGCCACCCCCAGACCATGTCCGTGAGCCCTCATCCATGGTGGGGTTCGAAGACTGACCCCACCCTACGCGATCACCCCAAGCTACTTGCTTGCTAATAAACAACTGGAATACCGTTCTCGAATCCACCACGCCACCCACAGGGAAACCGACCATTGATATACATCGTAGAAGCTCCCAAGAAATAACGTGACGAGAGTGATTCAACGAAACCTGCTTCAAGAGCGAGACCCTCTGCTGCCCATGAAACGGCCTGCGAAACTAACTCCCGCTCACGCCCCTGACGACCCGAGGCCGACGAAGCCTCATCGCCGATCAACTTCACCCTCCCGCCTACGAGGAGTCTGATCTCGCCCCACTCCGCTGCTTTCTCTGGGCAGACTAACATCAACTGGTCCCACATATAGTTCAGCATCCGGATCTTAAACTGACGACAATCGGCACTTTCCAACTCACGCAATGTCTCTTCCCAACTATGTACCCAAGAACCGTACGCGACCACCGACGGGTTTCCAGCACGCGAAAACCAATCGGCTCCGGCCATCTCGGCGAGCGATGCCTCAATGTATTCGGGGCCCTGAACAGTGTCGGATACCGTTTCCATGCGGTTAGGCGTTGCGGTTAATGGGAAAAGACTCATGGCGTGAGATTCATAAACCCATCGGCATCGAGCGGCAGGCCGGGATTCCAAGCGACCTCCCAATAGTATCCATCCGGGTCGCAGAAGTAGCCGCTGTGGCCACCCCAAAAAGCGTCCTGAGCAGGTTTGACAATTCGGCCCCCGGCGCTCTCTGCTAAAGCCAGCACCCCGGCCACCTCTGCTCTCGTGCGGACGTTGTGAGCCAGCGTGATGCCACCAAAACCAACCCGCGTGGGCTGAACATCAGGGGCGATGTCGGCGGCGAGTGTTCGAGCGGATAAAGTGAGAGGCGCGAGCCAGCCGTGTTGAAAAAGGCGACCGGGCCTCCCTCCTCGTAAGTGGTGGGCCAACCAAAACCTTCGCGGGAGAAACGAACTGCGCGAGCAAGGTCAGATACGCCGATCGTGATGAGTGTGATGCGTGGCTCCATAGCCTTCGGTTACAGTGTGCGTGTAGCGACGCCTAACGAAGAATCGTTCAATTGCCCGCCGCCCCCCCCCCGAGTACGGGAGCGGGCGTGACACCAGAGTCTAACACGGGCCCATCCGGGGGCGGGCGTCGCCGGTCCACTGCAACGACCAATCATGTCGCCGCCGTTCGGCCGAGCCATTCTGACCGAACTAAGGCGTACAAATTGTGGTCCACAAAGTGGTCGTAGAGCCACTCCGCTTCGCGCAGCACGCCTTCGATGTGAAAGCCCAGCCGCTCGGGCACGGCACGATTCTGTTTGTTCTCGACCGCTATGGGGATCGTGATTCGATTAAGATTCAAATCCTCGAAGGCGTGGCGAATCAATCTGGATATGCTCCGCGTGACGATTCCGTGGCCTTGGTGTGCCTCGCTCAACCAGTACCCTATCTCGCACAAACGGTTGGACGGTTCAATCCCGTTGAACCCGGCAACGCCGCACAACGCACCCGCCTGCTCGATGGCCCATACCGACCCGCGACCAGCTCGCCTGCGTTCGACGGCACAAACGATAAAGGTCCGCGTGTCTTCTATCCGCCGGCTGCCATCCAACCACGGAAGCCACCTGTGAAGATAAGCACGATTCGACTCCGTCAACGCAAACAGATCGGCAGCGTCTTCGACAGCGATCGGTCGGAGCACGGTCGATTCACCGACGTCAAACGTGGGGTGAGTGGGCGACATAACGAAGAAGCGTTCAGTTGCCGGCCGCCCAAGGGAGGGGGCGCTTGCTAGCCATTGGAAGTATAGGTGATCTTCGGCTCCCAGTCACCAACGCCGTCCTTCAGGCGTCCAATCATATGCCAGACCGGAGAAAATAAATCGAAATCCCCGAAGCATTCTGCACTAATCCACTCGATCTGGCCATTGTCATTTTTATAAAACGTTGAGAATCCTGGCCAAGGTTCGTCGTCAGTGCCGAAGTCTAAGGCATCATGAAATCCAGAACCCTTGGCAGACGCCACCGGAAATTGCCAACCTCTGCCTCTTGCAAAGTCCTGAACCACCTCGGGTCTATCTGGGGACACCAAAAGAAGTGCGGCGCGATCTCTTAGGTGAGCTTGGACGCCATTGAAGGCGTCAGCCCACATCGTGCACCACGAGCAACACACACCCATATTATGAATGAGAATTAAATCTCTCTTCCCTTCGAAACATGCGCTGAGCTGGACTGAGCCTGCGGCAGTTGTAAAGGTGAAATCCTGACACAACATTACCGGCTCCGATTTGCGACGCTCCTCGCCGAGGCGCTTGAGTTGCTTCGATAGTTCTTCGTAACGATTGTCGGCTTGATTCCTCATTCTTTGCCCGACTCTTTTCAGGATAACGTAGAAGCGTTCAGTTGCCGGCCGCCCACAGAGAGGGCGATACACCGACAACCAATCCTATATCGCATCCGTCGCCGGTCAACCGTAGCCGGTGGCTAGGCGGTCGCGCCCCCGGTGAAGCCCACGTCATGATGCAAGGTCGAACGACGCTATGTCGCGGAACCCTTCATAATCCAGGACACCCACAGTGACGGAATCGAGCGAGCCCGAAATCGACATGTCTCATCCATTCAGTCCGTCGCAGAGCCGCATTGATTCACCCCGGTCGGCCAGGGTCGCGATGGCGATGTGAGGGGTGTAGGGGATGTCCAGGCGGAGATAAGGTGCAAGAGGGCCGGTGTAGAGGCGGTCATGCAGGAGCGAGACATGACTGTGGCCTTCGTCGGGGACCAGGAACAGATAGGACGTATCGCTTGCGTCATCAGACCCGAGCTTGGCGTATCGGCAGCAGAAACCGATCCGGCGGCTCGACCGGGTGACCCGCTCAACGTGGCTGAGATAAATGTCCTCCGGCACGTCGCTGCACCCGAAAACCATCGTGAAATAAGGGGCTATGACATCTCGATACGTTAGATCGTGAAGGTGCCTGAAGTCCTCAAGGAACCTTGCATCGTCCCCAGACAGCGTCGGATAGGCTACGGGGTAGTACATGTCAGCCAACCCACGAAGGAACTGCCTTTCCGTCTAGCGTAGCTCCGCTCGGAAGCGAGCCGCCCACGGGAGCGCGTACGGGCGGCAAGACACCCTGTCCGCGGGCGTCGCCGGTCAACCGCGGCCGGTGGTTTGGTGCCCCGGAGAAGTCGAGGACTCGATGAGCACCTCACCGTCTCGGAGTGCTCTAAAAAGCATCTTGTGTTCGAGCAGGTAATCCACGACCACATTGATCTCTTTGGTCTCGCCGTGATTTGATCGCCAGTGCGGGACGATGCTGTAGTGGGCCAGGCCAAGCCCATCCCACAAGATGTCCCGAGTGTATCCGGGGGGCGTGACTGCCGGATCATCCACCATGTCTAGACCGCGGAGCGTCGGGGCGGCAACACACGCGCCCGCGCTGTATCCAGCGTATAGGAATGCGTCATCCTCCGACCTGCTGCTCAAGTACGTGTCGAACCCGGACCTCTGCATGGCTCGGCGAAGGACGAACACATTCCCACCGCTCACGAAAACAGCGTCATAGTCCGCCAGAGCCGAGCCGACCTTGGCAGCCCCGTTGAAGTAGTCCCGAAGGTCGACCACCTCGCTGTCAATACCCAGCTCCCGCAGGTCGTCCACTCCCCGCTGAACGACGCGGCGACGCACGGATTCCTCAAGATAGTCCAGCGCATTGCCAATGAAAGCGAGCCGCCGGCGTGGGATGAGTTTTGTCAACTCGACCTTGCGATCCCCGAGCCGAAATGAAGAAAGGTAGAGGTTCACGATATCCTTAGGCTTGGGCGTTAACACTCATAAGCGAGCGACCCGCCCGTCGCCTCCATTGTCAGACAGTAGTCGGTGAAACCCAGTGCGCGCCAGAAGGCAATCCCGTGCCCATTGCCGACCAACACGTCCAGACGCACACGCGGGGTGCCTGCCCATTCGTGACAGCGAAGCCATTCGACGGCGGCCCGCCCAAGCCCTTTCCGGCGATGCTCCGATACCACGAAGAACTGACGGATGTAAATGTGGTCGGGTTCTTGCCGGAACAACGCGTAACCCACTACTTTCTCGGCCAGTGTGAACACCGTCGCTCGATATTCGCTTACCAGCCAAAGGCTCATACGACTGGCCAATTGCTCAATCGACAAAGAATTCCGATGCCCCTCGTCCTCGATTAACCGCTTGTTCAGAGCAGCCCGCAGCGGCGCGTCGCCAGATGTCGCATCGTGAAACTGCATAGAGCCACCTGTGCCCGCTAACATACATACGTTCTCTTGCCGGTCGTACGGGGAAGGTAATCTCCAACGCTCGCGTATGATAGCTCGGGGGCGGCGGCGGGCCACCGCAGCCGACGTTGTGGGGCGAGGCTTCAGCCATTCGCTGCTTCAAGCACCTCGAGTATCCGTGACAGCCCCCGCTCCTTGGCATGGTCATAAGCGGTTCGGCCGTTCGCATCTCGAGCGTCTTTATCGGCACCGGCGTCCAGCAACTGCTCGGTGACCTGGGCACAGTCGTCACGCTGGGTCGCGTTCATGATCAGCGGCGTCATCTGGAAAAACTTTGAGTCTTCTCGCGGGTTGCGACTGTCTACATCGGCTCCGGCTTCCAACAGCACGCGGACGCTGTCCGGCGCGTGCTCGCTCGCCCAATGCAGCGGCTTGCCCCCGATCCAGTTGGCTTCGGAGGCTTCGATGTCCGCGCCCGCATCGATCAGCAGAGACACGATGTCCGCCTGGTTGTTGTGCGCCGCCCAATGCAGGGGCGTGTCGCCGATCCAGCCCCGATAGTGAACGCTGAGCGGATCACGTTCTAGGTGCTCCCGCACGATCTGGATCATCCCCTGTCTTCCCGCCAGATTGATCGTCAGCCCGAGCCCATTTGTCCCGTCCGCCAGGTGCGGGATCTCTTCGAGGAAATAAGCCACCACCTGTTGATGCCCTTTCCACGCGGCTTCCATGACCGGAGGATACTGATTCATCGGATTCGGATAAACCTCCGCACCGCGTTCGACGAGCAGACGGCAAAGGTCCAACCTCCCGTGCGCCGCCGCGAACTGCAACGCCGACCGGCGATCATCGGGAGCTGTCCCGCGGGAATGGACGAGCCCGGGATGTTCATCCAGAAGCGACTCCACCACCTAGAGGTCGTTCGATTCGATTAGGGGGAAGATGGCCTGGGTGATATCCATGGGTTGATTCAAAGGCGATCCGGATCAGCCCCAACCGCCCGCGAAACAGGCGTTCAACGCACGACCACATTCTACCCGCAGGCTTCATAAGTCACCCGTGGTCGTTGGTTAGGTCCGGTGAAGATACTTGCCCATCATAATCATCTTGGGGCTGGTGTAGTATCCAAGTTTGGTGTAGAACGACTCGGCCACGTCCCCCCGTTCCGTAAGTAGATAGATCTTACCCGTAGATCGTTGGGCGAGCTGCTCGGCGAGATAGGCCATCATTCGACGCCCTATGCCTTCCCGCTGATGTGCGATATCCACACATGCTTCCTTGAGGTAGTAGTGGTAGCCGTTGTGCCAAGGCTCAAGATACCCCAGAGCGAATGCAACGATGGAAGGGCTGCAGGCCACGACGCCCAGGCTGCCAGGGGTGTGGAGTACTTGCTCCAGCCTGCCCAGGGCTACAGCCGCTTCCCATTTCTCGTTCCAGGGCGGGGCTCCAAACGTGCGTCGAAACACGTCCCCGCATCCGACGAGGTCGCCGTGATCAATGAGCCGAAGTTCCAAGGTCTTCCCCTTACCTACTGAGTAAGCGTTCAGTCGCCGGCCGCCCGCGGAGGCGAATCCCCGGCACTCGTGGATCATACCTCGGTGGATCATACCTCGCGGCCGTCGCCGGTGGACTGCAACGCCAGGTTAGCTACCGACCCCCCTCACCCGCCAGTGTCCCCCTTGCTGCCTCCGCCTGTTCACGCAGCCACGCCGCACGATCCTTCGCATCCGGGTGAGCGGCGATGAACTGCTCCACGATCTTCTGAAGAACAGCCTGCTCGTGAGTCTCGTACTTCATTGCTCGCCAGCCGTGGTTCTCCAAGCAATACTCGAGATACGCGATCGGCGGCTCGGGTCGCCCCCCGATCATGTAGGAATACGCCACCAGGATCGGCACCCCGTCCACGAGCGTGATCGGCTCGAGGGGCCAGTCGCCCTCGGCGACGAACTGCGGAACGCCCAGCGCCGGCCGACGGAACCCCGCCGCGTCCTCTGCTTCGAACAGGATCCGACATATGGGAATGACCTCCGAGCCCCGCTTCGGGTCGGCGGCCAACTCTCGCAACCTCGCTTCTCGCCGGTCGGGGTCGAGCCGCTGCAAATCCACCGCAACTTGCAGATAGTGGGAGATTCGATAGTCCTTCATGAAGCCCCAGGGATCGTCCATCGCGACCCATTTCGGCGCCGGTGCGGGTGGTGCAGTCAGAGCGGGGCGAGGCTCGGTCGGTGCTGGAGTCCCACCTTGGTGGCAGCCCGCCCCGACGATGATCAGAAGAGTCATACCGGCCACCGGGGCAGCCACGATAACTGAAGAACGAGCGTGTTGCATGCCCAATCAGACGCGGTGCCTCGCCAATAGTTCCCGAAGAAGCAAGGCTCCTAACGAAGAAGCGCTCAGTTGCCGGCCGTCCGCTCCCGGGGACGGGAGGGGCATACCACCGGATGCTAACGGGTGTCGCGGGCGTCGCCGGTCAACTGCAACGCCTGGTTAGCCGCGTGCTTCGGCAACGGTGACGATGGCTTCTTTATTCAGGCGGCAGACGCGACTTTGATGGCGCACCTGGGCACCCATCCGCTCATAAAACTGGATTGCCTTTGCATTGGTAGCGGCGGTCACCCACTCTACCCTGGGGCACCCCTGCTTGATCGCGACCATCGCCACACCCTGCAACAGTTTCTTGCCGATGCCGCTTCCACGCGATTCGGCGTCGACGTACAGGTCGTCCAGCCACACGCACCGTCGAGCCAGGTAGGTTGAAAACGTGAAAAAATAGGTGGCGAAACCCACAACCCCCGAGCCCGTCTCGGCCAGGAGCGCACCCATGAGTGGCCGAGTCGAGAACATCGCTTCACCCAGCTTTTGCGGGGTCGCCTCCAGCCTGTCGAGCCACTGATCGTACGCCGCCTTCTTCTTAACGAAACCCCAAACGACGTCCAGATCCGCAGCGATCGCTTCACGAATGACGGGTTGCATTGTGATCTCTCGCGCGGCGGAATACCCACACAAAACTTCTCTTGGTTCAGTCGTCGGCCGACCGCGGAGAGGGCTACCAACCGATGAACTATCACACATCGCGGGCGTCGCCGGTGAACTGCCCGGAATAGTTCGCTGGGAGGCCCAGTCTTGTTTCAGGATGCCGTAAAGCGTGAGGTCCTCGAGGCGAGTCCCTTTCGCTGCGTGCTGTTTCCGCACCCCCTCGGGTGTCATCCCCAGCTTCTGCATGACCCGCCCCGATGCTGGATTGCGGGATAGGTGCGAAGCGTGGACGCGAACGAGCCCGAGCTCCGTAAACGCGTACTCCAGCACGGCCCCACCCGCCTCCGAACAGTAGCCGCGGTTCCAGTACGGCTTGCCGATCCAGTACCCCAGTTCAGCCTGATGATCCTCTTTGATCCCCATCAGACTGATCGCACCGACGAGTCGGCGATCCTCCTTCAACGTCACCGCCCACGTCACCCCCTCGCCCGTCTCAAAGCTCGGAGCGTGCCTGGAGATCCACTCCCGGGCCATACCCACCGTGTACGGATGCGGGATGTTCATGGTGGTGTCGGCGATGGCCGCCTCCCCGGCCAGCCTCTGAATATCATCGACGTCGCCCCCGGTGAAAGGACGAAGCGAGAGTCGTTTGCGCGGGATCGTCGGAATCGACTTCATAGAATCCAGCCGTCATACCTGTCGAAACGCGACCACGAGTTCAGACCCCTCCGCCCACGGCTCTTTGTTGTACCCGCCCCATTGGCCGGTCACCACGAACCCATGCATCTCGATCAGGCGGAGCAAGTCGGCGGGGTACCATACCCGCTTCACAATGTCGAGGACCGACTCGTCGATCCTGTTTCCCTCGGCATCGTATCGGCGGTAGACAATCCGTGTAAACACCCTCAGCGGATCATCGGCATAGCGAGAGCAGTTCTGCGTCACCGTCACCGTCTCGTCACCCTCCCGCGCTGTCGAGGTCGGCTGGGCACCATCCATCGCGGCCCAGCGAGCCATGAGGGAAGCGGGATCACCCCGGGGGCAGAAGGTGTTCAGGATCGCTTCCCCACCGGGCGACAGGTGCTTCCTGATCCCCCTCATTAAGCCGGCGATCTGGTCGTCCCGTTCGAGGTTCTGCATCACCCGAAACGGCGCGATGATGAGGTCGAATGGTTCCATGCGGCAGGTGAGGTCGAGTCGGTGATATCTCCCACCTCCGCCCGTGCCTGATCATCGCCCACGCCGTGGCAGGCCAGTTTCTCCCGTTATCGGGCTATCATGGCCGCGGAGTGGTCCAGGCCGTGAACATACCCCGCCGACTCGGCGAGTGGTGCCAACACCCGCCCCGTCCCGCACCCCAGCTCGAGCACGCGCGACCCTTGATGCACGCGGGACCCGTAAAACTCGGTGTCACCCAAAGGCGACCCGGCGTACCCGTCGCAATACTCCGCCGCGCCCTGTCGATAGTCATCTCGGCTGTGCATCTGACTCCCTGGATACTTCAATCGGCCCTGTCGCCGCTCGCAGGCGGTTGGTGCGTGGACAGCGGAGTCTGACGTAAGCTTCGTTTGTAGACGGTACACCGCACCCGGTGGTTATCCGCCCGCTCTTATCCGGTTGTAACGGGCGGCGAAATGGGTTGCTGCCCGTTGCCAAGCTGCACTTTCGATCACATCCGAGGTACCAGGAAACTCCCAGTCGCGGGCTCGATCCGACTCGATGGCTGGATAGACGCCCGGAAGAACAATCATGTCCTCAGCAACAGCGAGGTAGCCGGTGCCATCATGCTGGACCTGACGCTGCACACTTGCAATTTTCACAGATTGCACCGCAGCTCTATAGTTGCGATGAAAGATCAAACATTCGATATCAGTTCTAAAACTGCCCGGCGAGTAGATCGGCTCCTGGCCACTCGCTGAAGTAGACTCCTCGGCACCCTCTGACGAATGCATAGGGCTTGACTGGTCGCATGAGACCAGAAAAAGTAACAGCATGACTGGGACGGCGTATCGCATGGCGGAAAACGAAGAAGTGTTCAGTTGCCGGCCGCCCCCCCGGAAACGGGAGGGGGCGTGACACCGGAGTCTAACGCGGACCGCGGGCGTCGCCGGTCCTCTGCGGCGTCTGGTTAGGCGACCCGGCCTCAGCACGCAGATCAAGTGTCATCAGGTGTTCATCGTAAAAGTTCCCATCGCATGAGAATGCCTCCGGGTCAGTCCCGCAAACGATGAAACCAAAGCTTTCATAGAGTCTGATGGCCGGGAGTTGCTTGGCAACCACCGTCAGATTCAATCGAACGATATCCCCTTCGGCAATGGCATGATCTAGAGCTGCACGGACAAGAGACTTGCCAAGGCCGCGATTGCGATGAGAGGGCAAGACGTATAATCCCGCGAGATAGGCCCGGTGTTTTTCGTTCTCCGCCGAATATCTCGACAGCCGTGCAATCCCCACAAGCTGGGAGTCCACGAAGCCGCCGAAGAACTGACGATCGCGCGTCGCAGGCAATCGAGCACGAAGTAATTCAAGAGGGGGTTCATCCTGCGGCACGGAACCAAAGGCCGGAGGCCGTTCCCCCAACGCGGCGAGCCGAATCGTCTGGTACGCCGCGGCGTCTTGATGGGTGAGGACACGAATCGCCATGTTGTGTCGCCGAACAAAGAAGCGTTCAGTTGCCGGCCGCCCCCCCGGACACGGGAGGGGGCGTGACACCGGATTCTAACGCGAGCCGCGGGCGTCGCCGGTCGACTGCGACGCTTGGTTAGGTCGCTTGTATTCTAGCCATGTTGGGGTTGACAAACGCCGCACCAAACCGCCTTATCGACAACTATTGCGCTGACGCCATATTTTGATAAATCAAATCTAGAACTGAACCCGCTCCTGTGTTGCTGCTCTTTCAAGCATTTGGAGCAAGTAGCTCTGCCGCAGAATTTGCAGATCGCTTCGGCTTCAGATTTACATGAGATGCACTTCATGCGACCTAACGTTCCGGTTCAGCGGCGGGCCACGCAGCGGACCGTCCGCTGCAACCGGTTTTTAGGCGGCGTGTTCCGGAGTCTGGTCTCTCACGCTTGCGATCTGTATGACCGTCTGCCCCTGTGAACGTCGCCCGCCGACATGACGCAGCGCATTGCCGACCTCCCTCAGTGGGTAGTGACGCTCGATGACCGGCTTCAACTGTCCGACCTCCACCAGCCCCTTCAGGAACAAGAGGTCGTCGCGGTTAGGAGTCGTGAGCAGTGCCTTCAGCTTCTGGCGCGTGAATAACGACGCCAACCACAACGCCGCGAGCCCGAACAGCCAGGCGGCGCCACTGTCGCCTCCGGAACACGACACGTAGGCACCCTCGGCGGTGAGCACGCTGCGGCAGTCGGATAGCGAGCGGTTGCCGACCGAATCGAAGACCACGTCGAAACGCGGCCCACCATCCACAAAATCCTGTTTCGTATAGTCAACAACCTCGTAAGCGCCGAGCCGGCGCACCATGTCGACGTTGCGCGTGCTGCAGACTGCCGTCACGTGGGCGCCAAGAGCCCTCGCGATCTGGACCGCCCACGTGCCCACTCCGCCGGACGCGCCGTTGATCAGCAGTCTCTGGCCTGCTTTAAGGCCACCAGCGTCACGCAGCCCCTGCAGTGGGGCGACCGCCCACGGCACCGCCGCAGCTTCCTCGAACGACAGGTTGGTCGGCTTGGGCGCAATCAGCTTCGCGGCCACGACCAAGTACTCGGCGAACGCACCCGTCACCGCCTCGCCAAAGACCTCGTCGCCCCGGCGTTACGTTGTGACCTTCGCGCCGACCTCCTCTACCTGTCCGGACATGCAGGCGCCCGGCACCGGGTTACGGGGGCGGGGTACGCCACCGAACGGAGTGAGCCGGATCAGGTATGGCTTACCGGTGACGATCATATAGTCGCCGATGCTCGCGCCGGCTGCGTGTACCCGGACCAGCACATCCTCGTCCCCTGGAACGGGTCGCTTGATCTTCTCGTACGCGAGAACGTCTGGTGTCCCGTACGTCCGGCGTACGATTGCGTGCATCTGTTCTGCTGCATCCATACCTATTGCGCCTCGCTGAAGTGATTGCCGTGCGGCGTCATAAATCCGCAGCCATGTGTCTCGGTCCTCTCGACATACCGCGATTCAGTCAGATGTCGGATCGCCGCAATATGTAGCTCACGCCAAGTGCACAGACATACAGCCCGACTCCGAATACGAAGTGTGTCATAAGGCTCTTCAGCTTGCCCTGCGCTGGTTTGGGCGTTCTTGAGGAAGCGATACCAAGACCGAGATGGCTGCATGATAAGGAACGGGAACACTACGGTGCCAGTGCCGTAGAGCACCGCAGGTAGGACAGTTGGTCGCGCGAGCCAATCGCCTGATGTAAGAACCACGAACGCGAGCGCGAACACCACCCCAATAGTGTAGTGGGCAGTCCACCCAACCGCGCACTCAAAGGGTTTCTGTGACGCGGCGGTGATACTCGCATGTCCAAGCGTGCCCCCCGGCATGTGCCGAAGCCAGCGTCCGAGCAAACAGTAGTTGAGCGATGGACTACCGAACATACGCTTCATGAACAGGTTCCAGAGGTCCATGACCAGAGTCGCGCCAATACCAATGAGCATTGCACCAAGGATGTTGTTTGCTTCACCGCCCATGACTGACCTCGATATGGATGTCGCCGGCGAACGAAGAAGCGTTCAGTTGCCGGCCGCCCGCGGGAGGGGGCGTGGGACCCGACAGTCCATCGTAGCCGCGGGCGTAGCCGGTCAACTGCAACGCCTGGTTAGGCCCCAATCTTCCAGCGGACCTCGCAATCGTCGCAGGTATACGCCAACGGTTCATCGCAGCCGTCAGACGTTTGTTTCAGCAGACGGTCGCACCTCGGGCAGCGGTACGAGTTTAGGAAGCATCTTTCTTTGATAGCAAAGTAACCGACTCCGACGGCGAAGCTGAGAATAGCAAGCCAGAAGTCGAGTCCAGATAGTTGACCTCGATCTATCCACAGGAGGATGAAGCCAAGGACGACTGGAGCGAGACCGATGAGGTTCCGCTTCAAGTAGCGGCGAGCGAAGTCGGCATCTTGAATTGTCTCCATGGGGCATAACACCTGAATTAAGCCGAGCCGCAAAGCGGCTTCGGCTTGAATGAATTGTTAGGCCTCACTGCGCGTCGCGCCCAATACAGATGACTACGTTACCCCGCTTGCGACCGGTGTCTACGTAGCGGTGCGCAGTGCGCATCTCCTCGAACGGGTAGCACCGATCAACAACTGGTGTGAACTTGCCCGCTGCCGCAATCTGGGCCAGTTGGTGAAGGTACTGGGGGCGCTCAGCTGCCGGCCCGGCGATGACCTTTCTGGTATTTGTGATACCCACCCAGGGGGCTTTGATCATGTCCGTAAGGGCCGCGAGAACGAGAAGCAAGCGTCCACCACTGGATAGCACACGACCGCTGCGCGAGAACGGCGCGGTACCGGCCGCGTCAACAATCACATCGTAGGTCTGGCTTGATCTGGAAAAGTCGTCCTTGGTGTAGTCAATGACTTGATCAGCCCCAATAGATTGAACCAGCTCAAGGTTCGCCGTGCCGCAGACTCCGGTCACGTGTGCACCAAAGTGCTTTGCTAGCTGCACGGCCGCCGTCCCGACTGCACCGGATGCACCATTTACGAGTACGCGTTCACCACGCCGCAGCGCTCCTCTTCGAAAGAAGTCCAACATCGTCGAACCACCGAAGCTAAGGGCAGCTGCTTGCTCGTAGCTCAGGTTGGCGGGCTTGAGTGCGACGGGACCGTCAGCGGGAATGCAGCGGTATTCGACGTAGCAACCCATGCGAAAGCCTGGGAACGCGAACACCTTATCGCCAGCTTTGAACGTCGTTACCTTGCTGCCGACGGCCTCAACCTCCCCGGCGAGTTCAGTGCCGAGGATCGGTTGTCTGGGTCTTCGAATGCCAAGGGCTACTCGACCAAGCAGGCGAAACCCGGACGGCAACTCTAATGATCTCACCCTCCAGTCGGCAGAACTAACCGTCGTGGCGCAAACTCGAATTAGGAGTTCGTCTTTGGCCGGTGCTGGCTTCACCAGATCGGTCAACTCGAGAACCTCAGGGGAACCATACTGCCTGTAGATGATCGCCTTAATGAGAGAGCTCCTAAGACAGAGTAGGACGCGCCAAGTTGCTTCGTGAGGCCTAACGAAGAAGCGTTCAGTTGCCGCCCGCCCGCGGGAGGGGGCGTGACACCGGAGTCTAACACGAGCCGCGGGCGTCGCCGGTCAATGGCAACGCCTGACTAGGTCGCTTGCCCCGTGTCCCGATAGACCTCTTGCTCTGCGAAGGGCGGTTCAAGATCAGGGTCGCCCGCCATACCCGCTCGACCTCGAGCCGAAAACATCCTGCCTTTTGCCGGCTTCATCGGGGCAAACTTGCCCAGACCGATGGGCCGGGGGATGTTGTCGTAAATCGCCTCAAATCCACCGCCCGCGAAATAGGCTTCATGCCAAAAGCCCGTGCCGCCGGTATCCCGCATAAACTGTTTCCACCAAGCTCGGTGAGGTTCGGATCGAGACCAACGTTCAAGCGTCGGAAAATCCCGCCAGTACTGCCGCATCCCGACATGGGTCGGAAACAACGACCAGATCAGGTTCTCGTGCAAAAGTAAGCCCTCCGGTTTTGCCGCGGCGGAACGAGCGATTTTGGGTCCAAACCCCATAAGCGTCTTGATCCCGGTCAGTTTGTTCACCCTCATGCCGAGATAAATCACCACGAGGTCAGGATACCCCGAGAGGTCAACGGTTTGTCGATCAACTGCCATGCTGCGCCTTGCGACCTAACGAAGAAGCGTTCAGTTGCTGGCCGCCCCCCCGGAAACGGGAGGGGGCGTGACACCGGAGTCTAACACGAGCCGCGGGCGTCGCCGGTCAACTGCAACGCCTGGTTAGGCCCGCCCAGCGGTGTGCCGAAGGAAATCCGATTGCCGTCGGGGTCATGCACGGTGAACTCACGCATCCGTGATCTTGATCTTCCGGCGGGGCAACGACGGCAGCCCCAGCACTCGTGATCGAGTGGTGCCAATTGTCAACCGCATCGCAGACGATGTAAACTTCACCAGTCCCCGGCTCTCGCTGTCTCGGGTCGCCGGGAGCCGACAAGCCAATCCGACAATCATCGCGCCTGACACCGGCATAGAAGTCAAACCGGAACTCTTCACGAAACCCGAGAACCCGGTTGTAGAAACCGAGCGCGCTTGCGAGATCGCTCACGGCAAGCACAGTTGTTACGTGTTTGATCTTCATGGGGCCTAACGACAACAAGATCAGCGACGCGGAGAAGATGGCGCATGGTGTGCGCAAGCACAACATGTGACAGCTTTGGAGCGTTCGCTGCATCGCATGGTAGGCATAGCGGTCACTCCCAGATTGTGTCGTCGGCTGCGAACTGTTCGAGCAACTTGGACCTGTGCTGAAGAAGATCGCCGAGTTCTGGCCACTCGTCGGGAGTGCCGATTGTGGGTCTTGGGTGCTGCTCGCCGCGAAGCATGTATGAGGAAATCTCCTCCCACTGACGAGCAAAGTGCAACATCGCCTTGCGAGGATGGTCGGTAGCCTCTGAAAACGCTACGTAATCGGTCGGGCAATCTCCGCTGATCGTCCACCAGCCCATACGCTCTGCAAACTCCGCCGACTCAATGGCAAGAATCGCGAGATACGGCTGAACGTGCCAAGCTGGCCACTCGCCAATCTCGCCGTGTTTGGTGCCTTGGCTGTGAAGATAATCCTTCGCAGTCTGTCGCTGTTCGGCTACCCAAGCCTCTTCGGCTGCGTCGTCGAATTCATCGTCAGGTTCGGTATCCATTCGTTTTCAGTGTGCGCTAGCTAGGCCTAACGTAAAAGGCTCAGTTGCCGGCCGCCCGCGGGAAGGGGCGTCCAACCGACCACACCATTCTACTCGCGGGCGTTGCCGGTCAATTGCAGCCGCTGGTTAGCTGCCCGGTTCCAAGCCCCAGTGGTCGATGCTGGTCACTCGTCCTTGCTGGTCCAAGGATACACGCAATACGCTCCCCTTGGGATCGGTCAGTGAATCCGCAGACACCACGTACCACCACGTATGACCGATTTGTTTGCCGTTCTTCACGCGGGGTTCGTACAGGGGGCGCACCTCATCCGGCTGTCCGACCGTCCTCGTCACGTCACCCTCGCTCATGCCGGCCCTCAACGCAGCGACCCCGGCGCGAATCTGCTCTTCACGAGCCGGCGCGGCTTGATGAGGGTACGTCAACCCCGCCCGGGCGGACGAAGACGAGTCCGATGTCGGCTGCGACTCGGCTGGTGACGGACTTGGCGAAGGAGCGGATTGTTGAGAGCATCCGAAAAAGCTGAAGGCGAGTAGCGAAAGGATGAGAGGTGTAGTTTTCATGGCAGCTTAGGTAAACGGACCTGTTTCCCTATCAGGAGACCTTACACGATCGGTCGGGCTGGTGCAAGAGTCGAGTTGGCAGAAGGTTGAATATTCTTTCTGCGGCGAGGGACGGTGCGTGTTTGGGTACGGGGAGTCGGTTGCTCCCCCCGCCGGGTGGCGATGACAAGCGGGGGCTTGGGAGCTTGTCAGTGTCTTCAGGCAGTAGCCCGCCCACACTGACAAGCTCGAAGACGCGCTTGTCAGTGTCACCCGCTGAGGGACTGGGAGAAGTCTCTGAGTGACTGGGGAAGAAAACGGGACAGGTTCGTTTGTCGGGTCGGATGTCTCATCGCCCAGGCGGTAAGGTAGGGCGTCTGGCACCTCACATCGGAACCGGCCTGACGCTTGCGAGAGGTGAGGGATCGGCTGTCCTGCCCGGAAACCGTACCTATCCTGTTTTCTTCGCCGATGGCATAGAGGTTGTCCAGCGGGATAACGAAGAAGCGTTCAGTTGCCGGCCGCCCGCCCCGGAAACGGGAGGGGGCGTGACACCGGAGTCTAACATCAGCCGCGGGCGTCGCCGGTCGACCGCAACGCCTGGTTATCCCGCCCTACGGACGATAATCGTAAACATCGTGAAGATTCAGCGCAGTGGGTAGACCAAGTTGACTCGCTGAATCTTGAAACTGCTGGTCCGTGAGCGGTCCCCACACTTCAGGGGTGACTGTGTTAAGTATCCAATAACTGAAGAGACCCGGATCAGGCTCCTGATAGGTGTCTTGAGGGTTATTAGGGCTGCGTCGCCGCAAATGTTGCTGCTTCGCAATTACCCATGTGTTGTCATGATCGAGTTCGACAACTTTCGAAGGGATGATAGGTGTGGAAGAGTTCCACCCCTGCGGAGCGATCATGATCTGGTGGCTCGAAGTGCGGTGGATAAAGTACCCATTGGGTAGCGTTGCCGAGAAATCGGAGGCACCGGGACCAAAGGCGACGGGAGCATCGCAGGACGTAAGCACGGATGCCAGCAATAGCAGACCAATAAAACGCATGGCGGGATAACGAAGAAGCGTTCAGTTGCCGGCCGCCCCCCCGGAAACGCGAGGGGGCGTGACACCGGAGTCTAACGCGAACCGCGGGCGTCGCCGGTCGACTGCGACGCTTGGTTAGGTGCCGGACGTGGGTGTGCCAAATGACAGTTGGTTGCCGTCAAGATCACGCGCGACAAAATCTCGCATGCCATACTCGTAATCCTTCGGCGGCGCGTCCGTGGAAACTCCGTGTTGCTTTATCTCGGCGAAGTAATTATCCACCTCGTCGCAAAAGATGTAGATGCACGCCGACCCGGGAGTACCGGTGTTTGGATTGCCGTAGGCCGAAAGATGAATGCAGCAGTCATCTCTCTTGACGCCGGCGCAGTTCCCGAATCGGAAGTCTTCGCTGAAACCCAGCGCGCCGGTGAAGAAGCGGAGCGAGGCATCGAGATCGCTCACCGGAAACATGGTTGCCGTACCAGTGATCTTCATGAGGGGCCTCACGCACCAACGTTTAATGGCCGGCACCGCGCCGACCGACCTTCAGTTTACCCGAACGCTTGATGCGGGGCCGGTCCATTGCGGCGTGTGGTTATCCCGCGCGCCGGTAGGTGGCTAGCAACTCGGTGACGAGTATGCCGTCGATCGTCATACCGTCCACGTTGGCGTTGGTCACCGCGACTCTGGACAGATTCACGTCGTCGAAGCGGGCGCCCGTGAGGTTGACATTGTGAAACGCCGCAGCCCCCAGGGTTACGTCATCGCACTTCGCTCCCCCGAGACAGACGTCGGTGAAGGTGGACTCGGTCAGCTTCGCGTTCACCGCCGCGTGCTTGCCGTTGGGGATTGTCGATGGCATAGAGGTTGTCCAGCGGCATAACGTAATGCCGATCAGTGGCCGACCCGGCGCCGCGCCGACTCTCGAACCACAAGAAGCTTACCCGCCGGCTCGGTCCACTGCATCGGCGGGTTAGTCGCCCGGCCCTACAGCCGCAGCTCTGCGAACTCCGGCACGTACTCTTCGATGATCGTGTTTGACGGTGCTCCGCACGACCGTAGGCACTCGCGAATGACCTTCAACCCACGTTCCCGATGATTCACGACGACATCGAGGCCGCAGAACGCGATGGTGTCGCCTTCCCCAAGTTGTGACCCACCGCCAGTGACTTCGCCAAGCTCGCCAAGAGCGTCTTTCAACGGGTCCTCGTACTTCTCGCCGCGGTCCATCGGGCCGAGCGGTTCGTGAATGAGGACATAGTAGAAATGCTGCCCGCGCTCGGCGGCAGCTTCAGCGAACCCGAGCATCACTTCCTGACGGCCGTCGAGTTGCTTCTGCTTCTTGGCCAACGCTTCCCCTTTGGCGAGCGACGAGGGCCGCTAACGAGAACAAGATCAGCTACTGCGGAGGCGCGGCGCGACGCCTGCTGCCTGAGTCTGCGAAGGCAA
>PPFU01014708.1_pt1 | contig 24517 bp, 24 predicted proteins | sample 1535991 | NCBI WGS metagenome assembly PPFU01 (sample SAMN04901290, study PRJNA319586) | Hypolithon metagenome, whole genome shotgun sequencing project. | isolation source: Antarctic Hypolithon | place: Antarctica: Miers Valley | collected 2014
ACGGTTACCCCGCCAACCGCGTCGGCGAAATCATGCCCTGGACCTCCGTGGGTTGAGAACACCGCTTACCATGATCTTGTCCATTGCCGAGTTCATCAGCATCGCGGTGGGCGAGGTGCTGACGCAGAGCGGACCGAGCAGGCCGCTAGCGAGGCCGATGACCATCTGCGCCTGCGGGGGAAGCAGAGCGAGGCCCTGGTCGAGCGCCATCCCGGCCGCTTGCGCCGCGGCGGGGCTGCGCCGAGGTCGAGCGCGAAAACGTCGTCATCCGGCGCATGATCGGAATCGTCCTGCAGTCGGAGTTTTGCGCTTGCAGGGGCGCGGCAGAAAGGACGAGCGCGGCGGCGGCGATCAGCCATTTAATCGGGGCGTTTCCTGGTGGCCCACTGGTGACGACGAACGCGCATTACCGGCCTATCGACCAAAGGCTCCGATCAGTCGCCGAGCGCCGTGTAGCGGCCGAGCGCTCGCTCGGTGAGCCGCACATCGATCCGGCGCAACGGGCCAGCCTGCCCCTCGCCCGCCTCGCCCTCGCGGATCACCTCGCCATGCGCGTGGAGCCAGGCGATGCGCGCGCCGTCGCTGGCGGGCAGCTCGAAATGGTGCAGCCGCGCGCCGCTGGTCAGCTGCTCGCCAAGCTTCTGGATGAGCGCATCGGTGCCGAACCCGGTCATGGCGGAGAGCGGCAGGACCGACGGGTCCGATTGGGCCTGGTCGGCGAGCTCGTCCCGCCGCTCGGAGGTCAGGAGGTCCCACTTGTTCCACACTTCGAGGATCGGCACGCTCGACCCTTCTCCCTCGCCGTCGCTTGCGCCGTTCGCGCTTTGGCCCTCGCCCGCCGTTTCGAGCACGCCCAGCTCGCCCAGCACCTCGGTCACCTGGCGCTTCTGCATCGCGCTGTCTGGGCTGGCGATGTCGCGGACGTGGAGGATGATGTCGGCCGCGGTCACCTCCTCGAGCGTGGCGCGGAAGGCGGCGACGAGCTGGGTCGGCAGGTCGGAGATGAAGCCGACCGTGTCCGACAGGATCGCCTTCTCGACGCCCGGCAGGCCGATCGCGCGCATCGTCGGGTCGAGCGTCGCGAAGAGGAGGTCCTCGGCCATGACGTCGGCGCCGGTCAGGCGGTTGAACAGGGTGGATTTGCCGGCATTGGTATAGCCGACGAGTGCGACGACAGGCCAGGGCGCGCGGTTGCGGCGATCACGATGAAGCGCGCGGGTGCGGCGCACCTGCTCCAGCTCGCGCCTGAGGCGCCCCATCCGGTCGCGGATCATCCGCCGGTCGGCCTCGATCTGCGTCTCGCCCGGACCGCCGAGGAAGCCGAAGCCGCCGCGCTGGCGCTCGAGGTGGGTCCAGCTTCGCACCAGGCGGCTCTGCTGATAGTCGAGATGAGCGAGCTCGACCTGGAGCCGGCCTTCTGCGGTAGCGGCGCGTTCGCCGAAGATCTCGAGGATCAGCCCGGTGCGATCGATGACCTTGCGCGCGAGCTTCTCCTCCAGGTTGCGCTGCTGGATGGCGGTGAGCGGACCATCGACGACGACGAGTTCGGCCTCCTCCTGCTCGCAGCGGATCCGCATCTCATCGATCTGGCCGGCGCCAAAGAGCGTGGCGGCGCGCGGCGTGCGGACGGGGATGGCATAGGAAGCGGCGACGACCAGCCCGATCGCCTCGGCGAGCCCCCTCGCCTCCTCGAGCCGCGCCTCGGGGTCGCCAGCGGAATCGCGCCCCCTGATATCGGGGCACACCACTATGGCTCGCGCGCCGCGGGTGACGCCGCCCTCCGGTTCGTCGAGCGGGACGCTCAGGCGGGTGCCCTCATTCTTCGCCCTCGAGCACCTCGGCGTCCGCGTCCTGCTGCGGCTCGTCGTCGTCGTTGTCGTCGTGATCGTCGTTGGAGAGGTCGACGGGGCTGGCGGGTTGAATGGTCGAGACCGCGTGCTTGTAGGCCAGCTGAACGTAGCCCTCGCGCTCGAGCAGCATCGAGAACTGGTCGTAAGAAGCGATGCGGCCTTGCAGCATCACGCCGTTGACCAGGAACATCGTAACCTGGACACCGGCTTCGCGCACGCGGCTGAGGAACACGTCCTGCAGCATGCGGGCCTTGCGCCCGGCATCGGTTCCGGGGCCGAACAGCACCGCATCGACCGGTTGACTCGGCATGATGGTCGAGATGGCGTGCTTGTAGACGAGCTGCGACTGGCCGTCGCGGCGCAGCAGGATCGAAAAATTGTCGAACCAGGTGACGATACCCTGGAGCTTGACGCCCTTGATGAGGAACATCGTCACCGCCGCCTTTTCGCGCCGCAGGTGGTTGAGGAACAGGTCCTGAAGATTGCCGCTGACCGGCTTGCCGACATCCGCGGCCCTGGAGGCAGCCTCCGGCTCGGACACAGGCCCCGAACTCGGCCGGGCGGATAATGTTTGCTTCGACATCGTTCGCTCGCTCCAATTCTAGCCGCGTCCGCCCGGGACGCATCGGTGCCCTGCCCAGTCGGCGTTGGGTGCCAGCACGAAGACGCTGGCCTCTTCCGCGTGAACCCCTCGCCCACTTCCCGCCCGGCGTTACTTGCCCTCCTCGGCCTTGTCCGGGGAGACGCCACGCTCGCTCATGCCCAGCAGCTTCAGCTTGCGGTGAAGTGCCGAGCGTTCCATCCCGATGAAGCCGGCGGTGCGCGAAATGTTCCCGGAGAAGCGGCGGATCTGGATGCGCAGGTATTCGCGTTCGAAGCTTTCGCGGGCTTCACGCAGCGGAACGCCCATCATCACATGGATGCCCTGCCGCTGGTCCGGCGCCGCGCCGGTGATCTCGACCGGCAGCATATCGGGCTCGATCCGCTCGATCCGATCGCGCGGGGCGAGGATGATGGTGCGCTCGATGACGTTCTTCAACTGGCGCACATTGCCCGGCCAGTCATACGCCTGGAGCGCGGCGAGCGCCTCGGGCGCGATCACGGGCGGAACGAGGCCCTGCTCGCGCGCATAGCGGGTGAACAGGTGCTCGGCGAGCGCCGGGATGTCGTCGCGCCGCTCGGCGAGCGAGGGGATCGCCACGGGCACGACGTTGAGGCGGTAGAAAAGATCTTCTCGAAAGCGGCGCTCGGTGGTCTCGCGCTCCAGATCGCGACCGGTTGAGGAGACGACCCTGACATCGACGCCGATCTGCCTGTTGCCGCCGGCACGCACAAAGCTCTGATCGGTCAGCACGCGCAGGATCCGCGCCTGGGTGCTCAGCGGCATGTCGGCGACCTCGTCAAAATAGAGCGTGCCTCCATCGGCAAGTTCGAGCAGGCCGGCGCGCACCAGCTTGCCATCGGCCTCCTCGCCGAACAGCTCTTGCTCGAAGCGTTCGGGCGTGATGCGCGCGGAATTGACGGTCACGAACGCTTTGTCGGAGCGCGGGCTCCAGGCGTGGAGCAGCCGCGCGGCGACCTCCTTGCCCGATCCGGCGGGGCCCGAAATGAGCACGCGGCTCCCAGTACTGGCGACGCGCTTGAGCGTTGCGCGCACCTGGTTGATGGCGCTCGAGTTGCCGGTGAATTCGTCGGGCGCGGCGAAGCCTTCCTTGAGGCGGGCGTTTTCGCGCCGCAGGCGCTCGGTCTCGGTAGCCCGCTCGACTAGCAGCAGCAGGCGCTCGGCCTCGAACGGCTTCTCGAGGAAATCCATCGCCCCGCGGCTTACGGCGGACACCGCGGTGTCGATATTGCCATGGCCCGAGAAGATGATCACCGGTAGCCCCGGCTCGCGCGCCTTGATCGCGTCGAGCACCTCGAGCCCATCCATCGGGCTGCCGTGGAGCCAGACGTCGAGCAGGACGAGGCTCGGCCGGCGCTCGTCGACCATGGCGAGGGCGGAAGTTGAATCTCCGGCGGTGCGGCAGCGGTACCCCTCGTCCGAGAGGACGCCTGCGACCAGGTCGCGGATGTCCTTCTCGTCGTCGACGACCAGAATTTCCAGCGCCATCAGTCTATCTCCCTGGCGTAAATAGTGGGGTTCATTCGGCGGCCTCTTCGGCGAGACGACCGGCTGCGGGGTCGCGGGCAAAGCGCAAGGTGGCGCGGGTGCCGGTGCCCTCGGCGGGGGCGAAGGCGATGTCGCCGCCATGCTCCTCGACGATCTTCTTGACGATCGCGAGGCCGAGCCCCGTGCCTTTCTCGCGGGTGGTGACGTAGGGCTCCATAATCCGCTCGCCGCCGCCGGGCAGGCCGACGCCGTTATCGGTGACGGTGATGATGCAGGCCTGATCGTCACAGGCGAGTTCGACCGCCACCCGGGCGCGGTAATCTTCCCCGCTCTGCCGGGCGCGCGCCTCGATCGCCTCGGCGGCGTTCTTGAGCACGTTGGTCATCGCCTGGCCGAACTGGTGGCGATCGACCAGGATCGGGCCGATATCCCCCTCGCCGGCGAAGGAGTAGCCGATCTGCGGATGCGCCACCTCCTGCAGGAACAGCGCCTGGCGGGTGAGATCGACAGGGTCCTCGCCGCGGAAGACAGGCTTGGGCAGGCGCGCGAAGGAGGAGAACTCGTCGACCATCTTCCGCAGGTCCCCCACCTGGCGAATGATGGTGCCGGTCAGCTCCTCGAACAGCTCGCCATCGGTTGCGATTTGCTTCCGGTAGCGGCGCTTGAGGCGCTCGGTAGCGAGCTGGATGGGGGTGAGCGGGTTCTTGATCTCGTGCGCGATCCGGCGGGCGACGTCGGACCAGGCGGCGGCGCGCTGGTCGACCAGCTGGCGCGTGATGTCCTCGAATGTGAGCACGTAGCCATCCGCCGCGGGCGCCAGCTTGACCGCGAGGGTGAGGAGATCGCCGCCGCGATTGTACTGAACGATGCCGCCATCCGAGCGCTCATCGACGAGCCTCGCGAGTTCGGGCGCAATCTCGTCGAGCCTGCGGCCGATCGCGCTCCCCTCCCCGCCTGCCAGGAGGCTCTTGGCCGAGGCGTTGACCAGCACCACCCGCCCTGCGCCATCGAGCGAGACGATCCCGGCGCTGACCGACTGGAGCACGGTCTCGATGAAGGCGCGGCGCTCGGCAAGCTGGCGGTTGGCGCCCACGAGCTGCGTCGTCTGCCGCTCGATCTGCGCGGTCATCCGATTGAAGGCGCGGTTAAGCAGGCCGATCTCGTCCGGACCCTGACGGCCCTCGACGCGCATGGCGTAATTACCGCCGCCAATCTCTCGCGCGGCGGTGACGAGATCGGCGAGCGGCTTTACCTGCCGGTCGGCGAAGCGCAGGGCGGCCCACACCGCGAGGCCGACGAGGAACAGCGAAACGGCAAACAGCGCGAGATTGAAGCGCAACTGGAGAACCCGGGCGCGCTGGGTAAGCGCATCGTAGGACTCAATGACCGAGAGCGCGCGTTCGTACTGGGCGAGCGCGTCGATGTCGGAATTGCGCGCGATATAGAGATAAAGCCCGATTTCGCGATCGAGCGGGGTCACCGCTTCGATCCGCGTGGGGGTGATGATGGCGACGACGCTTTCGCCCGCCTCGATTTCGGCCACCGTCGCAGGTTCGACGCGCCTGCGTTCCATGTCCTCCTCGGGATCGACGATGGCGATGGTCCGCAGCACGCCGTCCGAGGCAGGCATCAGCAGCGCGCTCTCGTTGAGCGAGCGCAAGAGTACCTGCTGGGCGAAATAAAGCTGGAAGCTGGGATCGTTGATCTCGCCCTGCTGGAGATAGGCGCGCAGATCCCCGCTCATCGCCAGCGCCTGGTTGCTGATGTCTCGCTGATTGACGTCGTAATAGCCCTCGGCGAGCGCGTTGGCGTTCTCGAGGATGCCGCGCTGCTCGTCAGAGAACCAGAACTGGACGCCCGACTGGAACAGGAAGCTGGCGAACACCGCGACGAGCAGCGTCGGGATCGCCGCCATCAGCGAGAAGAAGAAGACGAGGTTGACGTGCAGCCGCGCGGTGGTGCCCCCGGCGCGGTGGATGGCGATCCGCCGACCGATGAGAACGAGCAGGCCGAGCGCTGGGATGAGCGTGCCGACGAGGAGCGCCGATGCCTGGGCGGCGGGCAGCAGTGATGCATCCCTCGCTCGCCCCGCGATTGCCAGCCAGGAGAGTGCGAGCATGGTGATGAGCGCGGCGGCGCAGGCAAGCTCGAGCCAGGCGAACAGGTTCGCCCGCCGCGCGAGAAGCTGCGTGCGCCGCCACCAGCGCGGCGAGCGCCTGGACGCAGGGCTTGCAGGAGGGGCAGCGAGGTTCGAAGCCACGTTGCAAGGTTACAACTGCACTGTTGCGATTTTGCAAGAGGAAACTGGGAGCGAGCGATGCGCCCGCTCGGCCCAAGTCAGGCGGCGCGTGCGACGCGGAAGGGCCCGTAGAAGCGCTCGAGTTCGCCCAGCACCTGCGCGGCATCCTCGATCGTGTTGATCATGTGGCGGAATTCGGCCGAGCCGTGCAGGCCCTTGGTGTACCAGCCCAGGTGCTTGCGGGCGATCCGAACGCCGGCATGGGCGCCGTAATGCTCGAGCATCGCCCGGTAATGCCCGGTGACGAGATGGTATTGCTCGTCCAATAAGGGATCGCCCCGCCGTTGCCCGGTGGCGAGCCAATGCATCACCTGGCCCAGCAACCAGGGCCGGCCGTAGGCACCGCGCCCGATCATCAACCCGTCGGCGCCGGATTGCTCAAGCGCCCTGGCGGCATCCTCGATCGTGCAGATGTCCCCGTTGACGATCACCGGGATGGCCACGGCTTCCTTGACCTTGCGCACGAACGACCAGTCGGCCTGCCCCTTGTACATCTGGTTGCGCGTGCGGCCGTGGACGGTGATCATGCGCACGCCCAGATCCTGAGCGATGCGGGCCAGTTCGGGAGCGTTGAGGCTGGCATGGTCCCAGCCCATCCGCATCTTGACCGTGACGGGTACGCTCACGGCCTTCACCGTCGCCTCGATCAGCCGCCGGGCGAGCGGCACTTCGCGCATCAGGGCCGAGCCTGCATATTGGCCGACGACCTTTCTCACCGGACAGCCGAAATTGATGTCGATGATCGCTGCGCCGCGCTGCTCGGAAAGCCTGGCGGCCTCCGCCATCGAGACAGGGTCGCAGCCGACGAGCTGCATCGAGACCGGCTCCTCGGCCGCGTCCCAGGCGGATTTCTGCAAGCTCTGCCGGGTCTCGCGGATGGCCGCCTCGCTGGCGATCATCTCGGTCACGTTGAGACCGGAGCCGTATCGGCGGACCAGCGTGCGGAACGGGCGGTCGGTCACGCCGGTCATCGGTGCGAGCACGACGGGACTGGCGATCGTGACCGGGCCGATCGCGATCGGGTTCAGCACGGGGGGTGGAGGAAGCTGGGTCATGCGAAGGATGGACCGGATGTGGGGCGCCGACCTAGCGGATTGAAGCGGAAGCGGCAAGCTTGTAGCGCCGGCCTTGGTCATGGCCGATCCTCTCCCCCGCCCCCTCCCCCCCTTTGCCGCCCTGATCGTGGCGGCGGGCCGCGGCGAACGGGCGGGCAGGTCGGAGCCCAAGCAATTCGCGCATTTCCGGGGGCGACCGGTGCTGCGTTTCGCCGCCGAGCGGATGGTGGAGGCGGGGGCGAGTCCACTCGTGTGCGCCATTCCCGAAGGGAGCGAGGAACGGGTGCGGGGGATACTCGCGGAGCTCGGCGCGCCAGTGCAGCTGGTGACGGGCGGCGCGAGCCGGCAGGCCTCGGTCCGCGCCGGGCTGGAGGCGCTGACAACCTTTGCGCCCGAGCGGGTGCTGATCCACGATGCGGCACGGCCCGACTGTCCGCGCGCAGTGGTCGAGCGGCTGTTGGCGGCGCTCGAGAGCGCCGCCGCAGCGATCCCGGTGCTGCCCGTGGTCGACAGCCTGGTGACGGCCGAGGGGGACCGGATGGCTTCTCCGGCCATGCGCGATGCGCTGCGCCGGGTGCAGACCCCGCAGGCGTTCCGCTTTGCCGATATTCTCGCCGCGCACCGCTCCTGGCAGGGTCCTCTCGAGGCGGGCGACGATGCGCAGGTCGCCCGGGCGGCGGGGATCGCCGTCACTTTGGTCGAAGGTGACGAAAAGTTGAAGAAGCTGACCTATTCCATTGATTTCAAAAGGGAAAATCTGAGCACGCTCTCCTCCCCTCGCGTCGGCACCGGGTTCGACGTCCACCGCCTGGCTCCCGGCGAAGAGCTCTGGTTATGCGGCGTGCGGATCGAGCACGAGCGCGGCCTTGCCGGCCATTCGGATGCCGATGTCGCGCTTCATGCGCTCGTCGATGCGCTGCTCGGCGCTTGCGGTGCGGGTGATATCGGGCAGCATTTCCCGCCGTCCGACCCACAATGGCGCGGTGCGCCCTCGGCGCGCTTCGTCGAACACGCGGTGGCGTTGGTGCACGAGGCAGGCTACCGGATCGGCAATGTCGATCTGACGCTGATCTGCGAAGCGCCCCGGATCGGACCATATCGGGACGCGATGCGCGCACGGCTTGGCCAATTGCTGACGATTGACCTAGCGGCGATCAGCGTCAAGGCGACTACCACCGAGGGGCTCGGCTTCACCGGTCGGCGCGAGGGGATTGCCGCGCAGGCGGTGGCCATGCTGGTTCCGCGCCACCTCGGACCCTAATCCGCGCGGAGCGGCGACACGTAATGGGCGAAGGACGATGACCGACACTCTGCTCGATCCAAAGATCACCGCCCTCGCCCGCCGCGTGATCGAGGAGAACGGCGCAGCGGGCCGCACGATTGCGCTCGCCGAGAGCTGCACCGGCGGGCTGGTCGCCGCCGCTTTGACGGAAATTCCGGGCTCCTCCGCCGTGCTCGACCGGTCCTACGTCACCTATTCCAATGCCGCCAAGACCGAGTGCCTGGGGGTGGCCAACGATATCATCGATACCTTCGGGGCGGTCTCGATCGCCTGCGTCTACGCGATGGCGCAGGGTGCGCTGATGAGGAGCGGGGCCGACGTGGCGGTGGCGATCAGCGGTATCGCGGGGCCCGATGGGGGGAGCGAGCAGAAGCCCGTCGGCACGGTGGTATTCGCCAGAGCGGTGCGTGGACAGGAAAAGGCGGAGGCGGAATCGCGCCTGTTCGAGGGGGCCGATCTCGGGCCGGGCGGGCGCGCGACAATCCGCCGTCAGGCGACGCTTTGCGCGCTCGAACTGCTGCTGCCGTAGAGCTGGTCGGCCCGGGCCTCGAAAGCGGCGACCATCTTGCGGAAGGCGCGGTCCACAAACTGGCCGGCAAGTGCCTCGAACATGCGGCTCTTGAAGGCGAATTCCACGCAGAAATGAATCTCGCAGCCACCATCCTGGGTCGGTTCGAAGCGCCAGGAATTGTCCAGATCGCGCATCGGCCCATCGACATAGTGGACGTTTAGATCGTGCGGGCGGTTCTTGACGACCTTGCTGGTGAACTTCTCGCGCAAGGCCTTGAAGCCGACCAGCATGTCCGCGGTCATCTCGTGCTCGCTGTCATGTCGCACGCGGGTGGCGACGACCCAGGGAAGGAATTCGGGATAATTGTCGACGTCGGCGACCAGGTCGAACATCTGCTCGGGGCTGTAGGGCAGCCGCTTCGTCTCGCGGATGGAAGGCATCAGGCGGTGGCGGCCTGCTTGGCGAGGCGGGTCTCGCGCGCGGCCCTCATCTCGGCGAAATCCTCGCCCGCATGGTAGCTGGAGCGGGTCAGCGGCGAGGCGGCGACCTGAAGGAAGCCCTTGGCGCGGGCGACCTGGCCAAAGGCATCGAACACTGCGGGGGGCACGAAATCCTCGACTGTGGCATGCTTCGGGGTCGGCTGGAGATATTGGCCGAGGGTGAGGAAATCGACATCGGCACAGCGCATGTCGTCCATAACCTGGTGGACCTCGAGCCGCTGTTCGCCGAGGCCCATCATGAGGCCTGACTTTGTGAAAATCAGCGGATCGTGGCGCTTGACTTCCTCGAGCAACCGCAGCGAAGCGTAATAGCGGGCGCCCGGTCGGATGGTGGGATAAAGTCTTGGCACAGTTTCGAGGTTGTGGTTGTAAACGTCCGGTTTAGCGGTACAAATTGCCTCGACTGCCGCGCGCATCTTGCCGCGGAAATCGGGGGTGAGGATCTCGATCGTGGTCGACGGGGTCTCCCGCCGGAGCGCCTCGATCACCTTGACGAACTGGCCGGCCCCGCCGTCTGCAAGGTCGTCGCGATCAACGCTGGTGACGACGATGTGCTCGAGACCCAGGCGCGCGGCGGCAGTGGCGACATGCTCGGGCTCGAGCGGATCGACGATGCGCGGCAGGCCGGTCTTCACGTTGCAGAAGGCGCAGGCGCGGGTGCAAACGTCCCCCAGGATCATCACCGTGGCGTGTTTCTTGGTCCAGCATTCGCCGATGTTCGGGCAGGCCGCTTCCTCGCACACGGTGTTGAGGCTCAGTTCGCGCATCAGCGCGCGGGTCTCGTGATAGGCCTTGCTGACCGGCGCCTTGACGCGGATCCAGTCGGGTTTGCGGCGGCGGGCGTGCGGCGGCTGAGGGGCGGTGGACAGGTCGTTCATCGTGGGCCTGCATCTAAGCGCGGCGCACCGGGCCCGCAAGCGCTCCCGGCATCCTTGAACAGCACGTCGTCCGGCCGAATTGCCCAATCCGCATCGCTGCGCTAGCCGGCGCACCATGGCCGGGACCGCGATCGCTACACTGACCTCGCCGGTCGTCCTGTTCTTCGTGCTCGGCGTGCTTGCCGCGGTGGCCCGGTCCGACCTCGCCATCCCGGAGGCCATGGCCAAGGGGATGAGCCTCTATCTGATGGCCGCGATCGGCCTGAAGGGCGGCGTGGCGGTCTCCAAATCGGGCTTCGATGCGACGGTGCTGGCAGCACTGGGCGCAGGCATCGGCGCGGGCTTTGTGTTCCCCTTCTTCGCCTTCTGGCTGATCAGGGGCATCGGTCGCCTCGACCGGCTGAACGCAGCGGCGGTGGCCGCACATTACGGCTCGATCAGCGTCGTCACCTTCGTCACCGCTGTGGAAATCCTCGAGCTCCAGGGCCGCCCGCCCGGCGGCTACATGGTCGCCGTGATGGCGGCGATGGAGAGTCCGGCGATCCTGTCGGGCCTGCTGCTCGCCCGCGGGATCGGCCGCAAGGGTGAACGACCGACCGAAGGCGGGGGGCTGTTGCAGGAGGTCCTGTTCAACGCGTCTGTCGTGCTGCTGCTGGGAAGCTTCGCCATCGGCTACGTCGCCGGGCCCGACGGGTTCATCCCCATCGAGCCGCTGTTCGGCGCGCTGTTCCAGGGCATCTTGTGCCTGTTCCTGCTCGACATGGGGCTGATCGCCGCCCGGCGGTTCATGGACGCACGCGCGGTGACGATGCGCTTGGCCGGCATCGCGCTGTTCCTGCCGCTCGTGCAGGGTGTGGTCGGCACGGCGCTCGGCGCGGCGATCGGGCTCGATGTCGGCTCGACCGCGGCGCTGGGAGTGCTGTGTGCCAGCGCCAGCTACATCGCCGTGCCCGCCGCCATGCGTCTTGCTCTGCCGCAGGCGGACCCGGGCATCTATCTGACAATGTCGCTGTCGATCACCTTCCCGTTCAACATCCTCCTCAATATCGGCCTCATCAGCGCTCTGGCCGCAGTACTGGTCGGGGCGTAGGAGAGGCCTGCCATGATTGAAACCCTGATCAGGAAACGCATCGAGATCCTTGCCGACAACGCGCTTCAACGCCGCGTCACCGAGGCGATCGACCGGGTCGGCATCACCGGCTGGACGATCCTGCCGGCGACCCGGGGCAAGGGGCGTGACGGGCTGTGGCGCGAGGAGCGGGTGATGGGGACGGACAAGGTCGTGATCCTGACGATCGCCTCGCAGGAGAAGGCCATGGCATTGGCCGAGGCGGTGGCGCCGATCCTGTCGAGCCACGGGTTGCTGCTGACGATGTGGGACATCGAGGTGATCCGCGGCGAGCGGTTCGGCTGAGGCGCTGGCGACGTGCCGGAATTCGCGCGGCTGCTGGAGGGATATCGTCGGTTCCGTGCGGGGGCCTGGCCGCAACAGCGGGCACGGTTCGAGCAACTGGCGCACGAGGGGCAGGCGCCCAAACTGCTGGTGATCGCTTGCTCGGACAGCCGGGTGGACCCGGCGCAGATCTTCGATGTCGACCCGGGCGAGATCTTCGTCATCCGCAACATCGCCGCGCTGGTGCCGCCGTTCGAGACGACGCCCGGGCGGCACGGGATTTCGGCGGCGCTTGAATTCGCGGTCGAGTTCCTGGCGGTGCGGCAGATCGTGGTCATGGGGCACGGGCGCTGCGGCGGATGCCAGGCGGCGCTGGAGGGATCACTGGTGGGGGCCGAGCGCGGGCGCGGCGGGTTCATCGCGGACTGGATCGCGCTGCTCGGCGAGGCGCGCGCAGCGGTGCTGGCCGAGCATGGCGGCGGGGAGGCGGCCGAGCGGGCGATGGAGCTTGCGGCGGTGCGCGTCAGCCTGGCCAACCTGCGCACGTTTCCCGGCGTGCGGGAGCGGGAGGAGCGCGGGGAGCTGGTGCTGCGCGGCACTTATTTCGCCATTGTCGACGGGGTACTCGCGGTGCTCGACGAGGCCAGCGGCCGGTTCGCGCCGGTGTGACTTTCCGCCGGCGTGATGGCAGAGGTGGTGCCGTGTTACGCTTAAGACAGCGCCTCTCTCCGGCCGAGCTGACCGTTAGGAGCAATCGATCGGCGCGCGATAGTTAAGCTGCACTTGCGGAGATTTCAGCGCATATTGCAGGGGTGCCCGCCTATTCCGCTCGCGGCAGATGCAGGAACGACCGTTGCCTGCGGAACCTCCGGGTGATCGGCGCGGCTCAGACGGCGGCGGGGCGCCCGGCAGGTCGCCTCCCCCCATGTGGCGTGACGGAAGCAGGCCGCCCGGCCATCCACATGCGCCGCCGTTGGCGCATCCGGCCGACCGTATAGCACATGACCGGCCAGAACAGCGACACGGCGACGTCCTGACCGGTGTCCACCCAGCGCCACGAGCCGTGGAACATCCGGTTCATCCCCTCATGCGCCAACGCCAGCAGCAGGGTGAAGATGACCGCCACCAGCGTCCCGCGCCGCGCGCCAAGCAGCAGCTGGCAGCCGAGATAGATCACCATCCCGATATGCAGGTGGAGCAGCGACCGCGACGAACCCGTGAGCTGGACGAAGGCTTCGACGATCTGATGGTAGATGGTGACCGGTTCCATGCCCGCAGGTGTGGGGCGGAACTGGTTAAGAAAGTGCTAAGGCAGCGCCACCTTTCCGCATTGGGTCCGACGCCGGGATGCCGAGGGGAGAGGATGCGGCCTCTTTGAGCGCCGATCAGGACGACCGCTGCCGTTGGCCTACTTCCCCGGCCTTTGCCGGCTTGTCTCGGTCGCTTCACTCGGCCACACCCGCACACATGCCCGAAGCCGATCTCAGGAACATCGCCCTCCTCATCGATGCCGACAATACGAGCAGCGGCGGCATCGACCCGGTGCTGACCGTGCTCGCCGAACTCGGCCAGGTGAACATCCGCCGCGCCTATGGCAACTGGGCCAAGCCCGCGCTCGCGACCTGGAACAAGATTGCCCACCGCTACGGGCTCCAGCCGGTCCACCAGAACGACCTCACCAAGGGCAAGAACGCGACCGACATCGCCATGACGATCGATGCCATCGACCTGCTCAATGCGGGCAAGGTCGACGGGTTCGGCATCATGAGCTCGGACAGTGATTTCACCCCGCTGGTCACGCGGCTGAGGCAGGATGGGCTGATCGTATACGGCTTCGGCGCGGCCAAGGCGCCCGAGCCCTTCAAGACTGCCTGCACCCGCTATATCGATGTCGACCAGCTGATCCGCACCGAGGCAGCGGAGGACGAGCGACCGGCCGGCGCACAGGGGCGTGGGCAGAAGGTCGATACCGAGCTGATCGACCTGCTCGGCCGGGCCTGGAAATCCGCTCACCGGGACGACGAGGGCTTCGCCAGGTTGCAGGAGGTGGGCCAGATCGCCGGCAACCGCTCGAGCTTCGATGTGCGCAATTACGGCTACAAGCGCCTGTCCGACCTCATCCGCGCGACGAGCGACAATTTCAAGCTCGAGCGGCTCGAGGACGGACAGCTATACGTCAAGCGACTGCGCTAAGGTTGCAGTCCTTCGGCACAAAAGGTCCGGCATCCCGTTCAACGGCCAAACAGGGGAGAAGCGCGAAGTGGTCGACAAGTCCGAAAGATTCACCCAGCTCGTGCGCGTCGGCTATTTTTCGCGCGCGGTGCTCTACGGCCTGCTCGGCATCATCGCGTTGACCAGCGCGTCGGCGGTCCGCGAGGGGACCAATGGCGTGATGCGGGCGATCGAGGATTTCCCGGGCGGTACGGCGCTCTTGTGGGTACTGGTGATCGGCCTGAGCGCCTACGCGCTGTTCCGCTTCGCCTCGTTCTTCTTCGACATCGAGAACAACGGCTCGGACGCAAAGGGCTGGGGCAAGAGGATCGGCCATGCGGGGAGCGGCGTTGGGCACCTCGCGCTCGCCTGGTCGGCCTACCAGTTCGCCACCAGCGGCTCGGGCGGAAGCGGCTCCGGTGGCGGCGGAGCGCAGGCGGCGGCTTCGGGCGTGCTGTCGATGTCGCTCGGTTCGGTGCTGCTCGGCATCGTCGGGCTTGCCTTCCTCCTGGCGGCGATCTTCCAGGCCAAAAAGGGCTTCACCGGCGAGTTCATGCAGCGGATTAGCCACCAGGCGCCCGATGCGACGCGCTGGCTCGGCGGCGTGGGCTACATCGCCCGGGCGGTCGTGTTCGTGATCATCGGCTGGTCGCTGATCCAGGCCGGCTGGCTGGCGAGCTCCGCCCAGGTGGACACTCTTGGCGGCGCTCTCGCCTCGCTCGCGGACAACGGCATCTGGTTCACCGTGATCGCCATCGGCCTGCTTGCCTTCGGCATCTTCAGCCTGATCCTCGCGCGCTACAAGATCATTCCCGATATGGGCGAGCACGGCCGGAGACCCGCTTTTCGATCCTGATTGCCCGCGGGCCAATTGGTTGTTTTGACCGAATAGGACAACACTTCGGGCCCATGGCGAGAGACGATCCATCCCCCCGCAGCGGCAAGCCGGCGCCCCGCTCCGACAAGCGCGGCGTGCTCTACCGGATGGTGATGGACAAGCATGTCTGCCCCTATGGCATCAAGTCCAAGTGGCTGCTCGAGCGAAACGGCTACGCGGTCGAGGATCATCACCTGACGTCGCGGGAGGAAACCGACCGGTTCAAGGCCAAGCACGGCGTGGAGACGACGCCGCAGACCTTCATCGGCGGCGAGCGGATCGGCGGATATGATGCGCTGGTCGAGCGGTTCGGCGGCCATGTCGCGGACGAGGACGAGACCAGCTATCAGCCGGTGATCGCGGTGTTCGCGGTGGCGCTGGGGCTCGCCTTCGCGCTCAGCACCTGGGCTTTGGGCACGCCGCTGACGGTGCGCGCTGGGGAGTGGTTCGTCGCCTTCTCGATGGCGATGCTGGCGATGCTCAAGCTGCAGGACGTCGAGCGCTTCTCGACCATGTTCGTCGGCTATGACCTGCTCGCGCGCCGCTTCGTGCCCTATGCCTATCTCTACCCCTTCCTCGAAGCGACTGCGGCGATCCTGATGGCGGGGCGGATGTTGCCCTGGCTGTCGATCCCCATCGCGCTCACCATCGGCACGATCGGGGCGATTTCGGTGTTCCACGCGGTGTGGATCCAGCAGCGTTCGATCAAGTGCGCGTGCGTGGGCGGCGGAGCGAACGTGCCCTTGGGGTTCGTCTCGCTGACCGAGAACCTGGCGATGATCGGCATGGGATTGTGGATGCTGCTGGGGCCTGCGAGCCTCTGAACGACGAACTCAGGCGCCGCACTGGACGGAGCCTGAGCCGCTATAGATCTCGCGTCCCCAGCGGTCGTAAAGGCTGACCGTGCCGTCGTATTCGGTTACCTCCGTCGCGTTTCGCGCAGGCCTGCCCTCCCCCTCGATTTGCAGCCGGAGCGAGTATTCGCGGCCCAGGTAATGAGAGCGCGTCCCCGCCGCCAGTTCGCGCGTGCCCGGGTCTGCCGCGAAGCGCAGCACCTCGCCCTCAATCTTCATGAAGGCATCCTCCTCGCGGGCGACGACGCGCGTGTTGAGGCTGGTGCCCGGCGCATAGCTACAGGCGAGGCCGAACATGTCGTTCGCTTCGATGTCCTCGAACTGAATCGGCTCGGGCGTGACCTCGCGGCGGGGCGGCTGCGCGCCATTGGCCTTCCTGACCAGAGCGATGTCGCGCTCGGCCTCGGGCGAGTTGCGCTCCGGCGGCGGATCCTCGCCACACGCCGCGAGCGCGATCGGCAGAAGGAGCAGGGCGGCGCGACGTGGAAAGTTCGCTAGTCTGCTGAGAGAAGGCAAAGCCGAAATCATGCCGCAAAAGCTATCGATGTACGCGTTCGGTTCCGAAGGGAAGTCGCGATATATTGCGCTGCTGGCGTGATCAGTGCCGGCCGAACAGCTTCTCGACATCGGCCATCGACAGCTTGACCCAGGTCGGGCGGCCGTGGTTGCACTGGCCCGAGCGGGGGGTGGCCTCCATCGCCCGCAGCAGCGCGTTCATCTCGGCGACTTGCAGCGTGCGGCCGGCGCGGACCGAGCCGTGGCAGGCCATGGTGGCAAGGACATGGTCAATCTTCTCGCCCAGCAGCAGGCTGTCGCCGTGTGCTGCAAGATCGTCGGCGAGATCGCGCAGCAGCTGCTCGGGATCGGCCGAGCGGAGTACGGCGGGAAGCGCGCGGACGAGCATGGCGGCGGGGCCGAACCGCTCGAGGGCTAGGCCAAAGGTTGCGAGGCGCTCGGCCTGATCCTCGAGCCGGTCGCAATCCGCCTCGTCCAGTTCGACCACCTCGGGCATCAGCAGGCGCTGGCTGGCGGCGAGGGTATCGCCCGTGCCGGCCGCGCGCAGACGTTCGAGCACGATCCGCTCGTGCGCGGCGTGCTGGTCAACGAGCACCAGGCCGTCGGCGGCTTCGGCGACGATATAGGTGTTCGCCACCTGCCCGCGGGCGATGCCAAGCGGGTAATCGCCTGCATCCTGGGGCAACGGCCCGGCTTCCTCGGCGCGGCCCTGCGGCAGACCGGACGGCGCATCGAGCGTAGCGGCCCCGGCGCCCTGCCAGGGGCTGCGCGCCTCGGCCAGGGCGGAACGCGGGGCGGTCCCGTAGCGCCGGTCGAAGATCGAGGCAAGCACCGGGCCGGGCTCGGAATGCGCGGGTCCGGCCTGCCACCGTGCCATCGCCCCCCTGTCCGGGGTCTGTGCGCTCCGACGATCCCCGGTGGCGAGGCTGGCGCGCAGGGCCGAGACGAGGAAGCCGCGCACACCCGCCGCATCGCGGAACCGGACTTCGGTCTTGGCCGGGTGCACGTTGACGTCGACCTCTTCCACCGGGAGCTCGAGAAAGAGGGCAAGCACCGCGTGGCGATCGCGCGCGAGCATGTCGGCATAGGCGCCGCGCACAGCACCCGTCAGGAGCCGGTCCTTCACCGGACGGCCGTTGACGAACAGGTATTGATGATCGGCCACGCCGCGATTGTAGGTCGGCAGGCCGGCGAGGCCGGTCAGCTTGAACCCGCCGCGCTCGATCGCGATGGTCACCGCATTGTCGGCGAGCTCACGCGCGATCAGCTGCGCAACGCGTGTCTCCAGCGCCTCGCCGGGCTGGAGCGCGAGGACGCGGCGGTCGGCATGGGTCAGCGTGAAGCCGGTGTCGGGCCGCGCCATCGCCAGGCGGCGGACGACATCGAGGCAGGCAGCGTATTCGCTGCGCGCCGTGCGCAGGAACTTGCGGCGCGCGGGGACGCGGGCGAAGAGTTGCTCGACGATGACGCGCGTGCCCGGCGGGAGCGCGGCGGGCCCTTCCTCGACCAGCGCTCCGTGATCGACCACGCGGCGCCAACCCTCCGGTGCTTCAGGGGGCCGGCTCTCGAGGCTCAGGCGGGCCACGCTGGCGATGCTCGGCAGCGCCTCACCGCGAAAACCCAGGCTGGCGACCCGCTCGATCGCGTCATCGGGGCCGATCAGCGCCTCGGGCAGCTTGGAGGTGGCATGGCGCTCGAGCGCCAGCGCCATTTCGGCCGCGCCAATGCCGCAGCCATCGTCGGTGACCTCGATCCTGTCGAGCCCGCCCTCCTCCAGCGCGATCGCGACGCGAGTGGCACCGGCATCGAGCGCGTTTTCGAGGATTTCCTTCAGCGCCGAGGCCGGTCGCTCGACCACCTCGCCCGCGGCGATGCGGTTGACGAGCGCTTCGGGCAGGCGGCGGATCTGCGGCATTGTGGACAAGAGCCTAGCGCTCCCATCCGTGACCGACGAGGAGAGGCGCCGAAACTGTCCCGATTGTTAACACATTTTTTTTAGCTTTTGGCGTATCGAGGCTGTAAGCACCCGCCACTTTCCGGCCGGGGGTCACTTCCAGCGTGCCGTCGTCCTTGCCCCGCCACCTCCTTCAAACCATGGAAAAGATTGAATGAACTCCTTCTTCTCGCGCTTCCGCTTCGGCTCGCAGAACATGGCCATCGACCTCGGAACCGCGAATACCCTCGTTTATGTGCAGGACCGGGGGATCGTGCTCAACGAGCCTTCGGTGGTGGCGATCGAGACCGTGAACGGCATCAAGCGCGTCAAGGCGGTCGGCGATGATGCCAAGCTGATGATGGGCAAGACGCCCGATACGATCGAGGCGATCCGGCCGTTGCGCGATGGCGTCATCGCCGACATCGAGATCGCCGAAGCCATGATCAAGCACTTCATCCAGAAGGTGCACGGCAAGAAGACGCTGTTCCGCTACCCCGAGATCGTCATCTGCGTGCCGTCGGGATCGACCTCGGTCGAGCGCCGCGCGATCCGCGATGCGGCCTCTAATGCGGGCGCTTCGGAGGTGTACCTGATCTGGGAGCCGATGGCCGCCGCGATCGGCGCGGGCATGCCGGTGACCGAGCCGATCGGCTCGATGGTGGTGGATATCGGCGGCGGCACAACCGAGGTGGCGGTCCTTTCACTGCGCGGCCTTGCTTATACGACCAGCGTGCGCACCGGCGGCGACAAGATGGACGAGGCGATCATCTCCTATGTCCGCCGCCATCACAATCTCCTGATCGGCGATGCCACGGCGGAGCGGATCAAGAAGGGATACGGCATCGCAATCATGCCCGAGGACGGGGTCGGCGAGCCGATCACGATCAAGGGCCGCGACCTCGTCAACGGCGTGCCCAAGGAGATCATCATCAACCAGGCGCATATCGCCGAGGCCCTGAGTGAGCCGATCGGCGCGATCGTCGAGGGGGTGCGGATCGCGCTCGAGAACACCGCGCCCGAGCTTGCCGCCGACATCGTCGACCAGGGCATCGTGCTGACCGGCGGCGGCTCGCTGATCCAGGGGCTCGACGACCATATCAAGGAAGAGACGGGGCTGCCCGTCACGATCGCCGAAGATCCGCTCACCTGCGTCGCGCTGGGCACCGGACGGGCGATGGAGGACCCGGTCTATCGCGGCGTGCTGATGACCGCGTGACGGATGCGCGCGTGACGGTGACGGGCTAGCGGAAGGGGGCCGGCATGGCGCCGCCGGGGGGCCGCCGATCGAGTTCCAACCGCAAGGCGCAGCTGGGCCTGTTCGCGGGGTATGCCTTCGCGCTGCTCGGCGTGGCGATCGGCGCGACTCTGCTGCTGGTGTCGCTGTTCCGGCCCGACGTGTTCGCCGGCGTGCGCTCGATGGCGAGCGACGTCGCCGCGCCCGCGGGCCAGGCAAGCGCTGCGGGGCGGACGGGGACGCGCTCGTTCTTCGAGGCCATCGCCGGCTATTATCGCGCTGGCAGCCGCAACGCCGAATTGCAGCGCGAGGTGGAGATTGCGCGGGTGCGGCTGGCCGAGGCGGCGGCGCTCGAGGGGGAGAACCGGCGGCTGCGCGCGGTGCTGGGATTGTCCGAAGGCGAGACCGAGCCGGTCGCGGTGGCGCGGCTGATCGGCTCGACCGCGACGAGCGCACGGCGCTTCGCCTATCTTTCGGCCGGGCGGCGCGACGGAGTGAGGGTCGGGATGCCGGTAACCTCACCGATGGGCCTGGTCGGCCGCGTCCTGGAGTCGGGTGCTTATTCCAGCCGCGTACTGCTGTTGACCGATTCGGAAAGCATGGTGCCCGTACGTCGCGCGACCGACGATGTGGTCGCATTCGCGGAAGGAAGGGCCGATGGTTCGCTGCGCATCCGGCTGATCAATCTCGGCGTCAATCCGCTCAAAGTGGGCGACGTGTTCGTGACCTCGGGCGCAGGCGGCATGTTTCGCCCCGGCGTGGCGGTGGGTGTGACGACCGAGCTCACCGACGATGGAGCGATCGCGCAGTTGATCAGCAACCCGGCGGCGACGGACGTGGTGATCGTCGAGCCAATCTGGCAGCGCCCGGCGGTGGAAGCCCTGGCGACGCCGCCTGATGAGCCATTGCCCGAGGATCTGGGAGAGGAGGAGGAGGTTGCAGACGAGAACTAGGCAACTTGCATCGATCAGGCCGATTTCCGCTCGCCAAGAGCGTGCCGAAGCGCCCGGCCGAGCCGCGAGCACGCGTCGACAGGCCCGGCATGACGGGTGCAAGAGCAACAGTTCGGAGCTTTGATCTCAAGGGGTTGGTCGTGATAACCAGAAAACGACGACCCGGCGGATCGCGAATTCAAAGATTATGGACAACCTCAACCCCCGTTCGCGCAGCGACCCGTTCGGCCGCAAGATCGACCGCGCGCCCTCCTCGCTGCTGGCGATCGGGCTGCCATGGGCCTCGATCGTGGTCGGCTCACTGGCGCCCTTCCTGCCGATCATCCCCCCTGCCCCCCTGCTCCCACCCTTCGGCTTCCTGCTCCTGATCGCCTGGCGGATGCTGCGCCCGGGCCTGCTTCCGCTATGGGCCGGCATTCCGCTCGGGGCGATCGACGATCTCTTCTCGGGCCAGCCCCTGGGCAGCGGTATCCTGTTGTTCTCGCTCGCCTTGCTGTGGATTGAAATTGTCGAGCTGCGCTTTCCCTGGCGTGGCTTCTGGCAGGATTGGCTGACCGCATCGCTCTTGATCGCCCTCTATCTGGCGATCGCGGCGCTGATCTCCGGCGCGGATCTGACGCTGATACAGCTTGAGGTCATCTTGCCGCAGCTCTTGCTCTCGATCGTGCTGTTTCCCATTATCGTACGTGTGGTTGCCCTGCTGGACCGGTTGCGGCTGCGGCGTATCCGCCGGCTGGCCTGAGCGAGCGAGGAATGCCCGAATTTACCCCGACTGCGCTCAAGCAGACCTTCGAGCGCAGGAGTTTCGTCATCGGCGGGCTGATGGGCTCGGTCGGCCTGCTGCTGGCCGCGCGCATGGGGTATATCGCGGTCGCCGAGAACGAGAAATGGGAGATGGAGGCGGAGAGCAACCGCGTCAATCTCTCGCTGATCCCCCCGCGCAGAGGCTGGATCCTGGACCGCAACGGCTCTCCGCTGGCCTCCAACCGCGCCGACTTTCGCATCGACGTGGTCCCCGAGCGGGTCGAGGACAAGGGGCAGACCGTCGCGCTGCTGGGCGATCTGCTCGCGCTCAACCCCGCCGCGCGGCAGGACCTCGCCGAGCGGATGGGCGCAGGTCCCGATTACCAGCCGGTGCCCGTTGCGAGCGGGCTCGACTACGAGACCTTCGCTGCCGTTAGCGTGCGCCTGCCTGAACTGCCCGGCGTCGTTCCCCAGCGCGGTTTCGCGCGATATTACCCGACCGGCCCCTCGGTCGGCCACCTGCTCGGCTATGTCGGGGCGGCGAGCCGGGAGGAGTACGAGGAGGAGCGCGGCGATGACGAGACCGGCGCGCCACTGCTGCTGACACCGGGGTTCAAGCTCGGCAAGGACGGGGTCGAGAAGCAGTTCGAGGAAGCGCTGCGGGGTGAACCGGGTGCGCGCCGCGTCGAGGTGACCGCGTCGGGCCGCATCGTGCGGGACCTCGAAATGCGCGAGGACGTGCAGGGCAAGCCGGTGCAGCTGACGATCGACGGGCCGCTTCAGGACTATGCGGCGCGCCGGCTGGGGCTCGAATCGGGCTCGGTTGTGGTGATCGACTGCCTGACGGGCGACCTGTTGTGCATGGCCTCGATGCCTTCCTTCGACCCCAACAGCTTCTCCGACGGGATCGGCCGCGTCGAGTACCAGATGCTCAGCGAGAACGAGCGCGTCCCCTTGCGCAACAAGGTCCTCCAGGGCCTCTATCCGCCGGGCTCGACGGTCAAGCCGATGGTTTCGATGGCCTTCCTGAAAGCCGGGCTCGATCCCGAGGAGACGGTCAGCTGCGGCGGCGGTCTGCGCGTCGGCAATCGCTTCTTCCGCTGCTGGAAGCGTGGCGGGCACGGCACGGTCAACATGTCCAAAGGCATTTACCAGTCCTGCGACACCTATTTCTACTACTTCGCGCAGAAGGTCGGCATGGAGGCGATCGCCGAGATGTGCAAACGCTGCGGGATGGGCGAGGAGTTCCCGCTTCCCGTCGTCAGCCAGTTCTTCGGCACCGTGCCCGACCCTCAATGGAAGCTGCGCAAATACGAGCAGGAGTGGCAGCCTTTCGACACCGTCAACGCGACCATCGGCCAGGGCTACATGCTGGCCAATCCCCTGCAGCTCGCCGTGTCGAGTGCGCGCCTCGCGACCGGGCGGCACGTGATGCCCAAGCTGCTCCTCAATCAACCCCGCAAGGGCTTCGACCAGGTCCAATTCTCGGACGAGCATGTCCGCTACGTCCGCCAGGCGATGAGCGATGTCGTAAACGGGCCGGGCACCGCGGGTCGTGGGCGGCTGCCCTTCGACGACATCCTGATGGCGGGCAAGACCGGCACCGCGCAGGTCGTCTCGCTGAGCATCTCGGACGGCAAGTCGGGGCCCTGGAAATATCGCGATCATGGCCTGTTCGTGTTCTTCGCCCCGTTCGACAATCCGCGCTATGCCGGCGCAGTAGTGATCGAGCATGGCGGCGGCTCGGGCGCGGCCTACCCGGTGGCGCGCGATGTGATGACCTACCTGTTCGATCCGCAGAAGGGCCTGGAGGCCCTGCACGCGCTCGAGGAACAGTGGGGCGGCACCGCCAAGGAGCGCCTCGACCAGCGCTATGCCGAATATGCCGCGGCCGCCGGGGTCGACGTGCCGCCGGTGCCCGACGATGCGGTCGAGCTGGCCGCAGCGGTCGACGCCGAGGCCCGCGCCGGCGCGCTTCCCGCTTCGGCGGTGACCGGCGCGATCGCTCCCCGGCCCGAGGCCGCCCCGCGGGCCGAGGTGACGGGCTGACCGGTGCGGTTCGCAGTCCCCCTCCCCGCCCCTCTCGTCGGCTTCCCCTGGCGGGTGATCATTCCGCTGACGCTGCTCGTGATGTTCGGCGCCGCGGTGCTCTATTCCGCCGCCGGCGGCTCGCTGACTCCCTACACCTCCTCCCATGTGCTGCGCTACGGCGTGTTCCTGGCACTCGCCTTCGCTATGCGCTTCGTGCAGCGCGATTGGGCGTATTACGCCGCTTATCCTGGATATGGCGCCGTGCTCTTGCTGCTGATGCTGGTCGAGGCGATCGGCGCGATGGGCGGCGGCAGCCAGCGGTGGCTCGAGGCCGGGCCGATCCGCATCCAGCCCTCCGAGCTGATGAAACCGGCAATCGTGCTGGTGCTGGCGAGCTTCTTCCATGCGCTGCCCGCAGCCGCGATCGCCAGCTGGCGGGCGCTCGTTCCCCCGGCCGCGATGATCGCGGTGCCGATGCTGCTCGTGCTGCTCCAGCCGGACCTTGGCACCGCGCTCGCGATCGGTTTCGGCGGCACGGTGATGCTGTTCCTTGCCGGCATCCCGGTCCGCTGGTTCGCGCTCGGCGGGCTCGGCGCGCTGGTGCTGGCCCCGCTCGCCTATTTCTTCGGCCTCGAGGAATACCAGCAGCGGCGCGTGACGACCTTCATGGACCCTGAGAGCGACCCACTGGGCGCGGGCTATCACATCACCCAGTCCAAGATCGCCATCGGCTCGGGCGGGATCACCGGCAAGGGTTTTGGCGAGGGGTCGCAGAGCCACCTCAATTACCTGCCCGAGCCACATACGGATTTCGTCTTCGCGACGATGGCCGAGGAGTGGGGGCTAGTCGGCGGGCTGTTGGTGCTGCTCGTGTTCGGCATTGTCCTGCGCTGGGGGCTGAGCGTAGCGCGCGACGCACCCGATCGCTTCGGCCGGCTGCTGGCGGGGGGAATGACGGCGACGATCTTCTTTTATGTCGCGGTCAACCTGATGATGGTGATGGGCTTGGCCCCAGTAGTCGGCATTCCGCTGCCCTTCATGAGCCATGGCGGCAGCTCGATGATGACCAACATGATCTGTGTGGGTGCACTGATGATGGTCGATCGTTGGAGCCGCCAGCCGGGCGCGGCACGGCGCTAGCGGGCGGGACTTGCACGGACGCCGATAACCGCTATGTGGCGCGCTTCCCCGGGCGACGCGGTTTGCGCGGCCGCCGGATGGACGCATAGCTCAGTTGGTAGAGCAGCTGACTCTTAATCAGCGGGTCCTTGGTTCGAGCCCAA
>PPFU01026410.1_pt1 | contig 24502 bp, 16 predicted proteins | sample 1535991 | NCBI WGS metagenome assembly PPFU01 (sample SAMN04901290, study PRJNA319586) | Hypolithon metagenome, whole genome shotgun sequencing project. | isolation source: Antarctic Hypolithon | place: Antarctica: Miers Valley | collected 2014
AAGCTCTGAGCACGCGGTGGCGCGCGCCATCGTGAGCAGCGCCGAAGAGCACGGGCTCGAGATTCCCCCACCGAGCGACTTCCAGTCGATGGCCGGGCGTGGCGTACAGGCGACGGTGGACGGTCGCATTATCGCAGTCGGCGGACGCTGACGCGATCCGCCCCGAATCCGCCGAAGCCGTCCGCAAGCTCCACGACGAGCACATCGAGGTCGTGATGCTCACCGGCGATGCCCAGGCGGTGGCCGAGGCCGTGGCCACAGCACTCGGCATCGACACCGTATTCGCGCAGGTGCTGCCGGAACAGAAATCCGAGAAATTCGAAGAGCTGCAGCGGCAGGGGAAGCGCGTGGCAATGGTCGGCGATGGTGTCAACGACGCGCCGGCTCTCGTCACGGCGGACATCGGCATCGCCATCGGCGCGGGCACCGACGTAGCCGTGGAAGCGGGCGACGTGGTCCTCGTGCGGAGCGACCCGCGCGACGTCTCGCGCATCGTGCGGCTCAGTCGCGCCAGCTACCGCAAGATGATCCAGAACCTCTGGTGGGCCGCCGGCTACAACATCGTCGCGATCCCGCTCGCCGCCGGTGTGTTGGCGCCGGTCGGCATCGTTCTAAGCCCGGCCGTGGGTGCGGTGCTCATGTCGCTCAGCACGGTCATCGTAGCAATCAACGCGCAGCTCCTGCGGCGGGTTGACATCTGAACGAACCGTCCAACGGGAGTTGTCAGCGACTCCGCGCGCGTGGCTAGAGGCGCTCGGACGCGATGATCGCCGTCTCCTCGTCGTCATCGCAACGTTCTCCGACGGGATGTTGGGGCGAACGATTGGATCCGCCCTTCGCTCGCGACTGCTAGATAACCGCGGCGAATCGTTCAACTGAGCGGCAACAGCAGATACGAGTCGTCATCGGAAACGCACCGAGCCACCAGCGACGCCGAAGCTCGGGCAATCCGAATTTTGCGGCGCAGGTATCCTCCGTGTCCTCGTGTATTCCGTGATCGATGCTTCGGAGCTTGCGTCCGCGACGAGCCTTCCCTCAGCGGAACGACGAACGCCGCGAGCAGATGCCCGCGGCGTTCGTCGTCAGCAGATCTCGATCGCGCTACTCGTGCGCGGGTAGCGGTTCCATGGTTCTGGCGTCGACCGGGATCTGTACCTCGTCCCGATATGGCGACGTCATGAGCAGCACGCGCATCCGCGGGAAGGAATCCATGAACCAGATGTAGCAGATCCCCCAGAGGCCGAGCATGCCGAGCGCGGCACCGATCTCCCAGAGGCCGAACGGCACGGCGGAGATCTCACCGTACGTGGACGGATAGACCTCCAGAAAGCGATGCAGCCAGAGGCCCAGGGTGCTCGAGAGCGCGAAGATGATGAACGTCGGCTTGAACAGCTTGGCGCTCTTAGCCATCAGCCCGAAGAACGGCACGATGAACATCAGGACGAACACGCTGACGGTCCAGTTCGTCCATGGCGGCATCAGCCGCAGGCGGAAGTAGTGCGTCTCTTCGTACCAGTTGCCGTACCAGATGACGAGGTACTGGCTGAAGGTCAGATAGCCCCAGAACGCCGTGAAGGCAAAGCAGAGCTTGCCAAGATCGTGGAAGTGCGCGTCGTTGACGATGTCGTGAACGTTCAGGTGCTTCTGCCACCACATCGTCAGCATGGCCCAGGTCATGAGCATGACGACCCATGCGCCCATGAACACCTGCCAGCCGTACATCGTGCTCTGGAAGTGCAGCGAGAGCGTCATCGACAAGTCCCACGCGAGCACCACCCAGAAGATGCCGAACGCCATGCAGACGGCGATCGCCAGCTTGCCCTGCATCGAGTGGGTGCTGTGCAGCTCGCGGCGCTCGTCCCCGAAGCCGCGGCGCATCCGATCGCGCAGCGAACGACCCCAGCCGCCGCTGGCGAACGGGAGGTCGGCGTCGCGCGTGATGCCGACGTCGAGCCGCACGGCGGACCAGACGTACCAGACGCTGAGCACGCAGATGACCGCGTACGACACGATCACGCGCGGATAGAAAAACGCCGGATTCAAATAGGTCGCCTTGGCGCCCGCAGCGGGATCCTCGTGCGTCCAGGTAAAGATGTGTCCGGATCCGAAGGCGAGAATCGCCAGCAGGATGACGAACGCCACCGGCAGGAACGCGACGTAGCCCTCGGCGAATCGCATGATCGGCCGCGACCAGCGGGCCGTCGTGAGGCGCTGCACGGCACTGAAAGCAACGGCGGCGGACGAGATGATCGTGAAGTACAGCCAGTTGAAGTGCAACGCACGCCAGGCGCGCGTCGGATCCACGAACAGGCCGACGACGAAGATCAGGATGCCGACGACGGCGAGAACGATCGACGCCGTCCAGGCGATTTTCGGGATCGGCGCCGCGATCCGGCTGAGGACCTCGGCGCGGGGCGGAAACTGCTGCGCGTGCGAACTCACTGCTGCGTTCCCCCCGGAGCGGCTGGCTGAGCAGGCGGTTGAGTGACGCCGGCGACCGAATCGCCGACCGGAGGCGACAGCGGCGCGATGCGCTCGCCGTTCTGGACCGGGACGGGCGGGCCGCCCGGGATCCGGATGGCGCCGCTCGGCTTCAGATAGGGCGAGGGACGGGTAGGCGCCGTCTCGGTGTAGCGCGGCACCGTGGCGCCGTTCTCACCCGGATAACCCAGCGGACCCGTGGCGACCGTCATCCCCCCCGCGCGACCCTGCAGGGCGCGGACATAGTTGACGACATCCCACCGGTCGTTCTCCTCGATCCGGTTGTACGTCGGCATGATGCCGCGGCCATTCCGGATGATGCCGAAGATGTAGCCGTCCGGATATCCCTGCGCGGTCGGACTCACGATGCTGATCGGCACCATTCCGAACAGCGTTGCGCGTCCATTCCCCGCCCCGGTATCCCCGTGGCAGGTGGCGCAATTGACCTGGTAGTACCGATGTCCATTCGCCAGCGAGCGCTCGTCCATCGGGACCGGGTTCGCACCGACGACGGCCGCGATCGAGTCGAGCACATTCGGGAGCGGACGATACGAGACCTGGAACGCGGAGACCGCAACGCCCGTGACCGGCACGGAGCCCTGCGGGTTTCCTCGGAACGGAATCGTGTCGACCGACATCGAATCGGTGCCGTTGGCGAAGCCATACGACTCCCACGGCTCGATGCGCGGCTGATCCTTAAAATCGGTGAACCAGTCGCAGGCGCCGAAGAGCGCGGGCACGCAGGCCAACAGGGCGATGCGAGCGAACCGTCGGAATGGTGAGACAGGAGTCACGGCCACGAAGTGATGCTCTGGAACGGGAAACCCGATAGCGCGGAAATCAGCGCTCACGTCGCACCTCCACCGCACCATGCTCGCGGAAGATCGACTCGACGGCCTCGGCGCGGTCCGGCTCGCAGCGGACGAACACGCCGAAGTCGCCGCCGCTGAATCGCGCGTCGTAGCCGATGGTGCGGGTGAGCCGGGGAAGACCACCGAGGATGAAGATCGCGGCCACCGTCGACAGTCCGCCGACGAGCACCATGACTTCGAAGCCGATGATCGTGTAGGGAATCCATGACGCGATGGCCTTGCCGCCGACCACGAGCGGCCAGTATTCCGACGACCAGATCGCCATCCAGTAGCCGAAGGTCACGCCGAGCAGCCCACCGATGAGCGTGAACACACGCACCTTGCTCTGCGGCGGGTGCACCGCGTGCTCGAGCTCGTGGCGGATCGTCGGGGAGTAGACGTCGAAGTCCGTGAACCCCTGCCGCTTCACATCCTCGATCGCGCCGGTCGCGCCGTCGAGCTCCGAAAAGGCACCGAGAACGCCGACCATCTTAGTGTCCTCCGTGCGCTGCGGCGCCGTCGTGGGTGTCCGCCGTGCCGCGCAGCTTCGGGGGAACGATTTCCTTGACCTCGGCGATCGCCACGACCGGAAGCTGCTTGACGAAGAGCAGGAACCACATGAAGAACCAGCCGAAGCTGCCGATCAGGAAGCTCATGTCCACCCACGAAACCGCGTAGTCAGACCACTGCCAGGGTTCGAACTCGTGCGAGAGCGACGGCACCACGATCACGAACCGCTCGAACCACATGCCAAGGTTGATGAACAGCGAGAGGATGAAGAGCCAGGTCGGGTTACGCCGCAGCTTCTGCGAGAAGAGCGACAGCGGGAGGATCATGTTGCACGTCAACATGATCCACGCCGCCCACCACCACTGCCCGAACACCCGATTCCAGAAGTATTCCTGCTCGGCCGGCACGTTCGAGTACCAGGCGATGAAGAACTCGATGAAGTACGCCGAGCCCACAACCAGCGACGTGAACAGCACCACCTTCGCGGTCGCGTCCAGGTGGTTAAGCGTGACGTAATGCTGGAGATTCCACCATTTCCGGATCGGGATGACGATCGTCCACACCATCGCGAAGCCCGAGAAGATCGCGCCAGCCACGAAGTAAGGCGGGAAGATCGTCGCGTGCCACCCGGGCGTCAGCGCCATGGCGAAGTCGAACGACACCACGGAGTGCACGGAGAGCACGAGCGGGGTGCTGAACGCGGCGAGGAAGAGATAGGCGCGCGCGAAGTGCCGCCATTCGCGTTCCGAGTTCCGCCAGCCGAGCGAGAGCACCGCAAAGATCTGCTTGCGGACCGGGTTGGTCTCGCGGTCGCGGAGCACCGCGATGTCGGGAATCAACCCGATGTAGAGGAAGGTCGTCGAGATCGTGAGGTAGGTCGAGATCGCGAAGACGTCCCAGACGAGCGGACTCTTGAACTGCGGCCAGAGCAGCCGCCAGTTCGGATACGGAATCAGCCAGAAGAACTTCCAGGGCCGTCCGATGTGGACGATCGGGAAGAGTCCGGCCGTGAGCACCGCGAACACCGTCATCGCTTCGGCGGCGCGGTAGATCGTGGTTCGGAACCCGGCGCGGAACAGGTAGAGAATCGCCGAGATGAGCGTACCGGCGTGACCGATACCGACCCAGAACACGAAGGTGATGATGTAGACACCCCACATCACCGGCGGCTCATAGCCCGCCTGTCCGAGTCCCCAGTAGATCTGGTAGGTCCACGCGGCAGCGCCGATGAGCATGCAGAAGATCGCCAGGCCGAGCCCCATGAACCACTTGCCGGTGGGGCGCAGCGTACCGATGATCTCCTCGTCGACCTGCTCGTACGTCTTGACCGCCGGCAGCTGGATGTCGGCGGACGGGACGTTGGGGCGCTGCCCTGATGGATCGTGATAGGGCCGTGCGATGGTTGCCATGGCCGCTCCCTAAGCCTGAACCGGCGTGGCCGGTCCCGGGTGGATGATGCTCTTCAGATAAACCACGGCCGTGAAGGTGCTAAGGTCTCCGAACACGTGATATGCACGCCGATCCGTGGCGAGCTGCGCCACCGACCAGGTCGCGTCCGCTGCGTCACCGAACGTGATTGCGCGCGAGGGGCACGCCTGTGCGCACGCTGTCGTGAACTCATCGGCTTCCACGGGGCGCCCTTCTGCGACCGCGCGGTGTTCCGCCTCACGAATGCGCTGCACGCAGAAGGTGCACTTCTCCATGACGCCCTTGCCACGGACGGTGACGTCCGGGTTGAGCTGCCAGTTGAGCGGCTCCGGGAAGGCGTACTGACGCCGATCCGGTTCGCCATACCCGAACCAGTTGAAGTAGCGGACCTTGTAGGGGCAGTTATTGGAGCAGTATCGCGTCCCCACACACCGGTTGTAGACCTGGACATTCAGTCCGTCCGGCGAGTGATACGTCGCGTAGACGGGGCAGACAGGTTCGCACGGTGCGTTGCCGCAGTGCTGGCAGAGCATTGGCGCGAAGCGCGTCTCGAAGTCGGTGCCGTAATCCTCACCGCCCTCGAAGTAGCGCTCGATGCGGATCCACGTCATCTCGCGCCCCTTCACGATATTCGCGCCGGGCCGCTCATCCCAGGTCAGGGGCGAGGTCGCCCGACCCTGCCAGGGCGCGCCCACCGTCGGAATGTTGTTCTCCGCGTAGCAGGCGGTCACACAGGCCGAACAGCCGGTGCACCGCGCCAGGTCGATGGTCATCGCCCAGCGCCGCGCCGCCATGTTGCTCCAATGATTCGGGTCGTACATCCCCCGATCTTTGGAGGTCGGGTCGGCAAGCTCGCCCTGTGCATCGGCGGCTACCGGCGAGCGAAGACCCGGGAGCGGCTCGTAGCTCGGGACGCCCGGAATGTCGTGCCCGCCATGGTCGTCCGCGGGCGGCTGCATCAATTCGGCGACGGTCATCGCCTGCGCGATGCCGCGGCCGTGCTGGCGCGCCGAGCCCTCGGTGGTGACGAGGTCCTGGAAGCCCGCGGCCTTGGTGACGCGGCACCGGGTCACCGTGTAGGCCAGTCCGCCTGACGACGCGTCCTCGGCGGCGGGCACGGCGATCAACGGATTGACACCGATGTTCTCCGCGTAGCGGCCGTACGCCGTATGGCCGCGACCGAGCGGCATCGCGACCGTGTCCGGCTGGATGCCGAGGTAGAGATAGGCTGGAGCCGTGACGCTGCCGGCGGAGGTGGTGATAGTGATCTCGTCGCCGTTGTCGATCCCCATGTCCCACGCGCGTGTGGGGTGGATCTCGATCCAGGTCTGCCAGGCGATCTTGCTGACGGGATCGGCAAGTTCCTGCAGCCACGGCTTGTTCGCTCCGGAGCCGGTACCGAGCAGCGGCGAGGGATAAACGTGGAAGAAGAAGTCGCCCTCCGTCTGTCCGATCAACGGCACGACGGGTGCCGGCGATGGCGCGGAGCGGACGGGCGCCGGGGTCTGCGCGACGCTGCCCGGAATCAGCCCGACCGGGAGCGCCGCCGTGAGCGCGGCCGCGCCACCCGGAAGTCTATTGATCAGCCAGCCTCGATAGCGGTGCTCGCGCGACGTCGCCACGACGGCCGCGCGGCTGACATCACCAGGCACGACCTGACTACCGACCGCTCCGGCGCCAGGCACCTCCACGGCGGGCGAGGTCGCCCCGGAAATGGCGAGCGGAGCGGTGGCGCCGTCGCCCAGGAGGGTGAGGAGCAGGTCGGCGGTGGGCCGCGTGTTGAACACGGGGTCCATCGTCGGCTGCTGGAGCCCGATCAGTCCCGGCACCGGCTGCGCATCGCCCCACGACTCGAGCGCGTGGTGGTCCGGGAGCACGAGATCACAGAGCATGGTGGTCTCGTCGGGATAGCTGGAGAAGCTGATCCTGACCGGAACGCGGGCCATCGCGTCGGCGAAGCCGAGCGCGGGCGGCGTGGTGAACACCGGATTCGCCCCGCGGACGATGAACACGGGCACCTGGCCGGCTGCCATCCGCTGAACGACGGACCGCACGTCGGCATACGATGCCGCGCCCTCGAACGCGGTGGCGGGCTGGCCGGGAAGCACCGTGACGCCAACGTTGCCAAGCGCCTGGTTCATCGACGCCGCAACGAGTGCGACGTCGGTCGCGTCCGTTCCGCGCGTGCCCGCGAGAATCATGCTGCGGCCGGCGCCGCGCAGTTCGGCGACGAGCCCCTGCAATTGCGCAGGTTCGACCCCGGCCAGTTGCGCGGCCGCCTCGAGCGAGCCGGATCCGCCGCCGCCCACAGCCGCGCTGAGCGCCTGGGCGAGGGCCAGTTCGGCGCCCGGACGGCAGGCAATCCACTCATCCGCGTTGAGGCCGGTGAGCGAGCGGCGAGCGCCGATGTAGATGAAGCGCGGCGCATTCTGCAGTTGCGCGCGCGCATCCGCAAAGTTGAGCTGCTGGGGGACGACCGCGCCCCAGTCGTCGAGGAAGTCGGCGCCGAACGAGACGACGAGCCGCGCCTGGGTAAAGTCGAGCGTCGGCCAGGCGACGCCATAGGCCTGACGATGGGCGGCGATCGTCCCGAGGTTCAGGTCGGCGTCGTAGCTGATGTGCGCCGGAATGCCGCGCGAGGCCAGCCACTGGTCGAGCACGACCGGAAAGCTGCCGCTCTCGTGCTGATTGATGAAGACGGCGTTCGCCAGCGCGCTGCCGGCTTCGTCCAACCGGGCGGTCAGCTCCTGGATCGCGCGATCCCAGGTGATCGGCACCAGCCATTCGCCCTCGCGCATCATGGGGCCGCGGAATCGGTCGGGGTTATACAGCCCCTGCAGTGCCGCCTGCCCCTTCGAACAGAGCGCGCCCTGGTTCAGCGGATGCGCCGGATTGCCCTCCAGCTTGATTGCGCGGCCATCGCGAACCTCCGCGATCACACCGCACCCGGCCGCACATTCGCGGCAGGTGGTGGCGTAATAGTTGGAGACGCCGGGGACGGTCTGATCCGGATGGTTCAGATACGGAATCAGTCGCTCGACGCTATCGGAACTGCAGCCGACCGCGCTGGCGGCGGCGCCCGTCGCACCGAGGACCTTGAGGAACTCGCGGCGCTTGAGGCCCGAGGATCCCGACGTAGTGCTCATGAGCGGTCAAACCTCGAGACCGACCGGGCGGCCGCGCATGGCGCGACCGCCGGAAACGGCGAGATGACGGTGATGGGATGCACGCGGCCTAGTAGTGGCAGGTGCTGCAATCGTAACGCACCTGGCGTTCGACGTGACAGTTCACGCACCAGCCCATGTTCAGCGAGGCGTACTGGAACACGCGCGGCATGTTCTGCACCTCGCCATGACAGGTCTGGCAGGTCACCCCACCGTTGACGTGCCGCTGGTGAGGGAACTGGACGTAGTCCGGCACCTTGTGGATGCGAACCCACGGAATCGGAAGCGAATCCGACCAGTACTGGGCCAGCTTCTGGATCTCCGGGCTCCCCGTCGCCACGAGCGTGTGACAGCCCATGCACGTGTTGACCGCCGGCATTCCCGGATCGGGCGATTTGTTCGCGGAGAAGTGGCAGTACAGGCAGTTCATCCCGGCACCCTGCACATGCACCGGGTGCGGGAAGTTGACTGGCTGCTCCGGCGCATACCCCTGCGACGAGGATGCTCCGCTGTACGCCCACGGACCGGACTCGGCGACCGAATCGATGGACGCGCGCACTTCATCCACGGTCGGGAGCGGTGTCTGCACTGCTGGCGCCGTGCCGGCCTGCGCCGCTCCGGCCTGCTGCGCGGTCTGCGCGCCGCTATAGGCGGAGAGCAGAGTCGCGATAACGGCGATCACGGCCAGGCCGGGAACTGCCGCCCACTTCCTCCTTCTCGTCATCACGTGCGACCTATGACTGGGCTGGATATCCGAGTGATCCACTTGGGTTTGTGAATGCGTTCACAAACACGTTCGGCTGGGCGGGAATCTGCCCGGAACACCCTGTCCACGCAAGACCGTGGAGCAGGCATACCGCGAAAGTTCCGGATCTCCTCTGACACAACGCAGCATCCGCGTACATCGTTCGCGTGCGGCACCTGCAAACATCAGGCGCGCGGGGCCAATGTCTCGCGGCACGCGGTGCGCGGGCGGTGCCTCGCCGCTCGGCAGCGCGATCGCTCGCATGCGGCGGGTGGAGCGTCGTCCGCTCGCGGGCGGAGGACGGGCACGCTCCTCGTCAGGCGGGAGTCGACGCGTGTGGAGCGGGTCGCGGCGTCACGGCGCGGAGGCGGCGCGGATCCGGCGGCGTGGCGTCGGCGACCGACTCCGCTATTCGCTCGGCCTGCTGGCGGGCGTCGGCCACGAGCGCGATGCCGTCGGCGGCGTCGCGGGCGGCGTCGAGCAATGTGGTCACATCGATGCGGCGCTCGTCCCCCGCGGCGAGCCGCAGCAGATCGAGTCGGATGCGTTCGAGCGCGGCGACGGTGCGCGAGAGATCCTCGCGGGCGACATCCCGGGCGCGGGTCAGTTCGCGCGCAGTCGCGGTCCGCCGCCCGAGGAGCGCGGTGTCGGCGGCTCCCGCGCGGGCGGCCGCCGATGCGGCGAGTTGCCCTTCGGCATCACCGAGGAGCCCCTGCAGTTCGTCGACGGAGCGCCGCGCCTCCGCGGCCCGCGCTTCGAGCCGCCGCACGACCTCCGGCACCTCACCAAGCTGCTCGCGCAACGGCCGCGGCAGCGATGCGAACAGGTCGGCGGCGGCCATCCCGAGCGCCATCTCGGTTGGCCGCGAAACGAGCGCGGGCGACTCGCCTCCACCGGCGCGCCCGAACTTCCGCGCGATGAACTCGCCGATCCGGCTGTTCCAGACCGCACCGCGGAGACGACCGACCATTCCCAACTTGAGTTGGCGTCCGAAGATCGGGGCTCCGAGAGCGTTCGCGGTCGCCAGAGCCCCCACCGCCCCAATGGTCGTCAATCCCACCACCCACTGGAGCATCATTGGCGAGAAGAGCGGCTCGAACGTCTCGCGCACGAAGCCCCCGCCGAGCGTCGCGGCGGTCGCGACGAACGAGCCGAAGGTCGCCAGCCCCGCCCACCCAAAGCCGCGCAGCAGGCGGGCGGCGAGCGTCGGCCGCTCGTCGAGATCGTGTGCGAGCTCCTCGCGACGTTGGGCCGTGCGCTGAGCGAGCGCCAGCCGGAGATCGGCGAGCGCGTAGCCACTCTGGAGGACGCGAATCGCATGGCGCAGCTCGAAGACGAGCACGGGGATGATCGGGAGGAGCCCGAGCGCAACGACAACGGGCTGCACGCGTTGCTGGGTGATGAACTCCATCACGGTCGGCACGGCGAAGATCGCCGACCACGCGACGTAGAAGCCGCGCGCCGGATCCTCGGCGCGCGCCCAGGCCCGGAGCGGCAACGGCAACTCGGCGCGCCGCACGAGTCCGGGGGCGAGCGCCTCGGCGAGCGCCTCGCCGCTCGTGTAGCGCGCATCCGGCGACTTGGCCAGGCATCGTTCGATCGCCGCGACGAGCGACGGCGGGGCGGCAGGCGCCAGCGCGGCGAGCGGCTCCGGCGCAACGGTAAGTTGGCGCGCGAGGACCACCGCGGCGGTGGCCCCGTCGATCGGAAGCCGACCGGAGAGCGCGAGGTAGCCTACGACCCCCAGACCGTACAGGTCGCTGCGCCCGTCGATCGTCTCGCTCGCGGCCTGCTCGGGGCTCATGTAGTGGGTAGTCCCCATCACCGTTTCTGGATCAGTCATGCTCACGACATCACCGCCAAGCTGCGCGATTCCGAAATCGCTCACCAGCACGCGCCCGCTGTCGCGTTCGATCAGGATGTTGTCCGGCTTCACATCGCGATGCACGACGCCCTGCGCATGGGCATACGCGAGCGCCCAGGCGACATCGCGCAGCACACGAGATACCTCGTCAGGCCCGATGGTGCCGCGCGCGCGCAACCGATCACCGAGCGACTCGCCCTCCACGTAGGCCATGGCGAAGTAGACGAACTCCCCCGCCTCCCCAACGCGATGGATCGGCACGATGTTCGGATGCGAGAGCCGCGCGGCGGTCCGGGCCTCGCGGACGAACCGCTCGCGCAGCCCGGGCCGCGCGCCGAGCGCGGGCGGCAGCACCTTGATCGCGACCAGCCGCTCCAGCTCGACCTCGCGCGCAAGGTAGACCACACCCATGCCGCCACGCCCGAGCTCGCGTTCGAGCGAGTACTGCCCGGCGAGCGCCTGCTGCACGGCGAAGAACTCGGCGTCGGGGATGGCTGGCATGGCCGGAGGGGCTGGGGGAGGCAGGGGGCTACCAGCCCGTACGTTCCAGAGGATGCCCGGTTTCAGGCGGGATCCTGCCGCACGAACGTCTCGACATCGGCCAACCGCGCGGGGCGGAGATCGTCGGGGAGCAGCGCGAGATTCGCTGACGGCGACTGGGTGAGCCGCAGCGGCCACCCGGTGCCGAAGCACATGCGGTCCGCGCCGATCGTTCGGATCAGATGCGCGAGATGATCCTCGGGAGGGCCCCAGATCCAGGAGATGTCGTACAGCACCCGCCGCTGCTCGTCAGGCGTGAGCCCCCAGTGTACCTCCTCGATCCACTCACGTCCGGCGCCGAGGACGACCAGTCTGGCGTGGGTCGCGAGACGGGCGAGCTCGCGCACGGTCGCCGCCGGCAGGTCGCCCGCGGTGTCAAGGCGGTGACGCTGACGTAGGTCCTCAAACCGCACCGGGAGCACGAGGGCAAGCCCCGCGGCGCCGCACTGCTCGGCGAGGGCCACGAGAGACTCGTGCTCGCCCGCGAGGCCGTGCAGATGCGGGTAGACGCGGACCGCTGGTGCCCGTCGCCCGATCGCGCGTTCGAGTTCGCGCTCCCACCCCGGCCATCCAGCACGAATGGTCGGGACGGGATGCAGTACGTCGGCGTGAGGCGCGAGCGCGGCGAACAGCTCGGCATTCCCGGGCGCCGGATCGCGCCAGAAGGCCGATGGGAGATGTGCGGTCCACGCAGCGTCCAGTCCTTCCCGCTTGACGACGCCCGCGAGGATCTCCGGATCGGGATGCGGGATATGGCGGAACGGATATCCGCCGATCGCCGTGTGCACGTCTATGCGTCGTCCACTCACAGCCCTGCCTCCAGCGCTGCGCCAACGTGCGGAAAGGCGTTCGGCGGGAACACGCGGTGTGCGTTCACCCATCGGATTGCCGCCAGATCGTTCGCGGGGAGTCCGATGACATCCAACGCGTGCAGCTTGGCGAGCCCCGTTTCCATCGTGACGTCCGATCCCCAGATCAGTCGTTCGGCACCGACCGCCTCGAGAGCGCAGTCGAGCATGCCGCGATCGGTGCCGCTGCCGGAGAGATCGAGATAGATATTGGCGACATCACGGACGACGCCGAACGTGTGCTGGTAGTCGCCGCCGCCACCGATATGCGCGAGGAGAATCGTCAGGCGCGGATGCCGGCCCGCCAGCGCGGACAGGTCCCGCGCATCGGAGGCGTCCTGCGACGGCCAGTAACGCGTGCGATGCTGCCAGGCGTGGTGCAGCATCGGCAGCCCGTGTTCCGCCGACACCTCCGCGATGGGATCCAGGAGGGCATCGTCCGCACGGCGACTGGCGAGCAGCTTCACGCCCACGGCGCCGCGCGTGAGCCCGCGCGCGATCTCCGCCAGCGCATGCTCCGTATGGTTCGGGTTGACGACCGTATATGCCCGCACCAGCGGCCCGTGTGCATCCGCCAACGCGTACATGGCATCGTTGCCCACCGTCACGTCAGGCGGCGATGGGAAGTAGGTGGGCGAGGTGTGGCCCCAGCTCCCGAGGATGGACGCGACGTGGCAGCCAACCCCCAGCCGTGCGCCGGCACGGAGCCGCGCCTCGTTCCGGGCCTCCCAGTCCGCACGACCGCACCCGGCATGGAAGAAGTGTGCATGGGCGTCGATGAGCGGTCCGTCTCCGCCGAGTGGTACGGCGCGTTCCGGCCATGCGACGAGATGCGACTCGTCAGGCATCCGTCTCCCCCGTGAGCTGTAATGGCGGCGTCTCGCACACCGCACGGAAGCCGGCGCGGGCCGCGTCGACGATGGCCACCATCGCGCCGTCGTCGTGCGTGAGCGCGGCGAAGTTGTACGCCCCCCGCTTGAACAGCACACCCGCCTCCCGGCTCGCCCCGAGGAAGCGACGCTCGGCCGCGGCGGCCGCAAAGCGCAGGAACCACATCTGCGAGATTCCCTCCACCGACACGCCCGGCGCCGGATACTCGGCAAGCGCGCGGCGGACCGCGTCCTGCTGTCGCTGGCCGATCTCGCCGAGCTGTCGCCCGATGTCGCTGCGGGCATGACGATCCAGCACCGCGCGTGCGGCAGCGAGGCCGGTCGTTTCACCAGCCAGCGTGCTGGAGATCCAGCTGCGGGCGGCGGCGTCCATCACGCCAGCGCGGCCGACCACGGCGGCGAGCGGCATGCCATTCGCCAGCGCCTTGCCGAAGGTGGCGAGATCGGGAACCGTGTCGCTGATCGCCTGCCACCCGCCTGCGGCCACCCGAAAGCCGGTCTTGATCTCGTCGTAGATCAGCACCGCCCCCGTTCGATCGCAGGCCGCGCGCGCGGCCCGCAGCCAGGCCGCATCGGGGGCTCGCTCCACGACCGGCTCGAGGATGATCGCGGCGAGATCGCCCGCGGCTGCAGCTACCGCGGCATCGAGCGCGTCGATGTCGCCGAACGGTACGGCGGTGAAGTCTGCGTTCGCGCCAGGGGGAACGCCCGCGGCCGACGTCCACCAGCCCAGCCACCCGAAGTACCCGCCCCCGATCACACGCGATCGCCCGGTTGCCGTTCGCGCGATGCGCACCGCGGCCGCCACGGCCTCGGCGCCGCTCTTGAGGAAGCGCACGCGTTCGGCGCAGCGGATCGTGTCGCACAATCGTTCGGCAACCTCGACCTCGAGGGCGCTCGATAATCCCGTCACGTTCCCCGCCGCGGCGGCGGCCACGACCGCGCGGCTCACCGCCGGGTCGGCGTAGCCGAAGGCGACCGCGCCGAGTGCCATCGTGCAATCCACCAGCTCCCGTCCGCCCACGGTCGTGAGGCGCACGCCGTGCGCGGACGTGTAGTGGGCCGGACCTGGCTCCTCGTCGGCACCGTACAGTGCCGCCGGACGCTTGCTCCCGGTGGAGGCCGCGCCGGGAATGACGGCGGCCGCCCGGTCGCGCCAGCGCTGCTCCGCGGCCGGCCCCGTCTCCGCCGACCCGCGCCGTTCTTCAGGCGGTAGCGCGGCACGGTGCACACGATCCATCGCGCGGCGCACCTCGATGGCCATGGCGCGATACAGCTCGATCTCACGCGCGTCGGGATCGGCGCGAAATGCGAGCGAGCGCAGCGAGCGAACGACGAGATCCGGATTGCGCGTCTTGAAGAAATCGAGCGCTTCGAGTGACGCGGCGACGTCGCCGAACAGCCGCTCGAATTGGGCGTGCGTGGCAGCGGCGGCATCCTTGCGCGGCGGTGCCAACTCGCGCGTGACATCCCTCGCCGCAAGATGCAGTTCGTAGAGTGCGACGAGCACCGCCTGCGCGAGGTTGAGCGAGGCGTGTTCGGTCGTGGGGACGGTGACGGTGACGTTCGCGCGATCCAGCGCCTCGTTCGGCAGCCCATCATCCTCGCGGCCGAAGAGGAGCGCGACAGGCCCCTGTTGCGCCCGGTCGAGCAGTTCTGGCGCGAGATTGCGGGGGGTTGTGAGGCGCCACTTGGCGGCGCGCCGCTTTCCGGCGAATGCGGAGACGAAGACGCAGTCCGCCAGCGCATCGTCCAGGTCCGTCACGTGTCGTATGCGCTCAACGAGGTCGCGGGTATCATGCGCGATCTGCTCGATGCGATCGCGATTGTAGGAGACCGGCCGCACGAGCACCAGATCCCGCACGCCCATGTTCTTCATCGCACGCACGGTCGCGGCGATGTTCACCGGATCCTGCGGCTCGAACAGCACGATGCGCACGGCGTCGAGCGGCGAGCCGGCGGCTGGCGGACGATCGTCAGGCATCGAAGTGGAACCGGAGGAAGCGGTCGGGATCCTGGCGGTCGCCACGCAGCCAGACGCGCTCCCCGCGCGCGCCGGAGAGCACCAGCTGTCCGCGCCGGCGCTCACGGCCCGGCGGCATCTCGTTCACGAGCACGTCGAGGGCGAAGGTGCGCGAGCCGCCATTCGTCAGCGCGTCGAGCGGGATGTCCGCTCGCATCGCCCACCCCGTCCGCGTCGTGCGCCATGACGACGCGATCTCCGTCCGGCCGGCCGCCAGGGTGCGCGGCGTCGCGCGCACGGGGCCGACGTCGCGTTCCGGCACGAGCAGCCAGACGAGATGCCGCGCAAGTGTCGAATCGGCGCCGTCGGCCGGCGCGAGCAGGTGGAGTTGCACCCCGTCACTGTTGATATCGGGGTGCTCGTTGTCGAGCGGGTTCTCGTCACACGGCGGTGCGAAGGCGAGCTCCTGCTTCCGCACGTCGATCTCGACCGAGAGCCGGTCGGCGACCACGGCGAGGCGCACGCGCGCCGTCGGCGCCCCTGCCTCCGACCAGCTCTGCTCGGAGCCGCGCCAGTGGTGCTCGCCGAGTTCGAACGCTCGTGCCTCGGTCGGCAATGGGAGCTGCGCACTGTTCCACATATCGTCCATGAGGCGCGGCACACGGATGCTTGGCGCGTCTGGCGGGGGCACGCCGACATCCCCCGGCTCGTCGCCACCCGTGATCCCGCCCAGATGAATGCTGCTCCGCGCATGGCGGGCGAATAGCTCCACGTGCCACCCGGTCTCCGTGCGCCAGTGCTCGTGACGCGTGCCATCGGCACCGTGCACGACGATGGCGCTCCGATCCGCGGCGGCAAACGGCTCGCTCGGCGTATCGGGTGCGACGAAGTCGTTGCGCGTGGGCGTTCTGGCCGCAATCGTGGCGAGGCGAACCTCGTCCGTCCAGCTCCAGATCGTGGTGATCCGGCCGGACACCCCCGACTGCCGGACGACAACGAAGCGCGCGGGCGGCGAACCCGGGGCACCGGGGCCAGTCGCCCGCCACCAGCGTGGCGCCGGCGCTGCGGCCACCCAGGCCGCGATGCGTTCGCCGGCGCGCGATGCTGTCAGCTGCTGCACCTCGCCCGTTGCGTACGCATGGCTGAGCTCGCGGAGGAATGGCGCCCCGTCGAGCGGCTGCTCCGCGGCCGACGAGCCGGGCAGTTCGCCGTGCGTCCAGTCGGCGACCCCCTCGATCTCCGCATCCAGATGCCACGGAAGATCGAGTGTGGTCGGCTCGGCAGCCGTCCAGGTCACCTCATCGATGAGGTAACCGGTCATCACGACGAGCGTGCGCCGAACGTGCACGCCGGGTGCGATCCCGGCGACCGCGGCATCCACCCACGTCGCGGCGCCGCGATCGTCCCACGCGAGCAGCGTTCCCGACGCCGGCGCCTGGGAGCGGCCGCCGACCAGCGGCGCCTGATGCGCCAGTGTTCCGCGATACCAGTGCAGCGCCTGCTCGGTGTACGAACCGGTGCCCGGATCGTCGAGCCAGCGCTGGTTGCCGCGGATGAATACGAGCCCGAGTCGATCCGGGTGACCATGCCCGCCACCCGAGTGGCCGTAGTCCAGCGCCGCGTAGACCTGCCCTGCTTCGCGCCTGACGACCGCGAACCCCTGCTGCGCCATCAGCACGGACGGGAGCGGCGCGCGGTCGCGCACGTCAGGCACCGGGAGGGCGAACAGCAGCGCGCGCCACCCGAGGTCGGCGCGCGTGAGGTACGTCGCCGCCTCGTTGCGCTCCGCCTCGCCCGTCGACCGCCACCGGCCCGTGTCGCCTCGCGGGATTCCCGTGGCGTACAGGGTGCCCAGCGCACGGGCGAGCACCTGATCGCCGGAGTCACGCGCCAGTCCGACCTCTGCAAGTTCGGCAAATCGCCACTGGCGGAGCGAGACCGCGTACTGCGAATCGCGCCGCGCCGGCATCGTGAGGTCCGGCAGCGATGTCAGAAAGGGTGCGGCAAACGAGCGCTGCCATCGGTCGGCCAGCGATACGGGCACGACCCCGCCCCGTCGCTCCAGCATGACCACGCCATACCAGAGCCCGCGCTGCGCGAACTGGTGGTAGTTCTCTCCCTCGTACCAGGTGCCGTCGGCAAGCAGTCCGTGGCTCAGCTGATGGAGCACGCCATACGGACCCTCGATCGCATCGTGGAACCCGGCGTCGTCGTTCAGCACGACGGCCGCCGCGCCGCGCGCGGCAGAGTGCCACACCTGACGATTGCTGTCCCCCTCGTTGAACGACGCGATCAGTGCGCGGCTCGGCTCGATGAGCCGATCGCGCACCTCGCCGCCGACCCCGTCCGCCGCGCCGCGCGCTTCGAGCAGGTCCAGCGTCAGGCAGAGGTGGAGGAGCCAGAGCGATTCGAGATACGTGCTGAAGAAGGGGCGGCCGGGCCCCAGCACGTTGTCCTGATTCGGATAGGTGAGATATGCGGCCGAGTAGCCGCGGAGCACCTCACGAGCATACTTCGCATGGCGCGCCTCGCCGGTGACCGCGTGCAGCGCGGCCGCGTGGAGCGCCCGCTCCGCGAGCCAGAGGTGGTAGCCCATGATCCACCACCGATCGTGCGCCTCGCCACGCTCCACCGTGCCGCAGCGTGGGCACCGGTGCGCTGCTGGTTCGTACGGGTCGAAGGTGAGAAGCGTACCATCCGTAGCGCACCGGCCGCCGTGTCGCGTGAGCCGCGCCTTGCGATCGGGGATCCGCGGACCAGCGGCGATCGCCCGGTCGAGATCGCCGGCGAGCGAGCCGACGAGTGCGGCGAGTGGCGCGTCAGGCACCACGAGCGTCGCGCGGAAGTTGAGCGCGGCGGCGTCGAGCAGCAGGCTCACGGCGCGTCGGCCGGAGCGAGCGACCAGCGCGCTACCGTCGCCATCTCGCCGCGGAGATCCATCCGCACCCCCTGTAACCGGGCGGAGAGACCCTGCACCCCGCGCGCGTGCCAGAGCCAGGCGACCGGGAGGTCTCGGGCGAGCGCACGCTGCACACGGGTCCACGCCGCCGCGCGCGCGTCGGCAGTCGTGGCCTCGCCGGCGTCGGTGAACGCAGCGTCGAGCTCTGACGTGTGAAAGGCGGCATAATCGAGCGCGCCGCCAGCGAGCCGGGTATCGAACATCGCGGCAAGGTAGGCGAGCGAGAGGTCGCCCGGAATGCCCGTGATGAGGAGATCGAACGACTTCTCTGGCGCTCGCGCGACGGTGAGGAAGGCGCCGAGCTCGAGCTGCCGGATCTCCAGCGCGATGCCGATGCGCGCGAGGTCGTCCTGGATCAGCTGCTCGACGGCGTTGTCGGCGCTTCCGACGGTGAGCAGCGTGAGCCGCAGCGGCCGCCCGCCCCGCACGCGAGGCGCCGTTCCCCCCGTCGCTGTCCAGCCGGCGCTGTTGAGGAGTGCGCGCGCGGCATCGGGGTCGTGAGCGACCGGGCGGTCGAACGCCAGCGGGTTGTCGGGCGCAACCGGGCCTGACGCGGGCACCCCGTACCCGGCGAGCGTCACCTCGATAATTCGCGCGCGATCGACCGCCAGGTCGATGGCGCGTCGCACCCGCACGTCATCGAGGGGGGGACGCGCGGAGTTGAAGACGAGCCCGGTGGTGAACAGCACCGGGTAGGTCGCTACGCGAAGTCGTGCGTCACGCTCGACCAGATCGGCCATCGTCGGCGCGATTCCGGCTACGTGAAGCTCGCCGCTCACCAGCCCCGCGAATTTCGTCGTGGCCTCGTCGACCACGGCGACGACCAGCCGGGACAGGGGGGGCGGCCCGCCGAGGGACGCTGGAAAGTCAGCGTTGCGAGCAAACGTCCATCGCTGCCCCCGCACCCGCTCCACGAACCGAAAAGGGCCGTTCCCCACCGGCGCATCGCCGAACGCACCGCGGCGCTGGTCGGCCGGGGGGATCTCGCGCAGGCGATGCGCGGGCACGATCGGAAACTCGCCCAGCCACACCGGGACGTCCGCCTGCGGCGACGCGAAGTCGAGTGTTACGCGGTACGGATCCTCAGCCGAGACGCGGGTGAGCGAGCTGAGGTCGGCGGCGCGCGGAAAGCCCGTCGCGGGATCGCGCGCCCGTTCGAGGGTGAAGACGACGTCGGCGCTGGTCGTTGCGGGACCGTCGTGCCAATGGAGATCCGGGACGAGATCGAAGGTCAGCGTGCGGCGATCGGCGGACCAGCGCCAGGCGGAGGCGAAGTAGGGCGTCATGCGCAGCGTGCTGTCGAACCGGACGAGCGTGACGTAGAGCGCGTGACGCTGAATCTGGCGGGCCAGCGGGTGCACGGTGATCAGGGGATCGCCCGATTCGAGATCGGCGCCGCTCGCGTAGACGGCGGTGCCAGGATCGCGCGTGGGCGCCCCGCAGCCCCAGACCACCGACAGCAGGACGATGAGCGACAGCCCACAACCACGGGCGCGAAAGCGACGCGGTCCCGTTGACGTGCCCCGTTCGCCTCGCATACTCCCCACGTGCGTCACATTCTCTCCCGGACCGCCGCGGCGGTCCTGCTGCTCTGGCTCGTCGCCACGCTCACGTTCGGGCTCGTCCGGCTGGCGCCGGGTGATCCGGCGGCGCTTCTGGTCGCCCCTGACGCACCAGCCGCGGACATCGTCAGGCTGCGCGCGGAACTCGGCCTCGACCAGCCGCTGCGGGTGCAATATGCACGGTGGCTGGGCGGTGTGCTTCGGGGCGACCTGGGCATGAGTTTCACCCAGCGCCGCCCCGTGACCGCCGTCCTTGCGGACGCGCTGCCGATCTCGCTCGCACTCGGCGGCGCGTCGCTCGCGCTCAGCTACCTGATCGGCGTCAGCGTTGGGCTGGTGCAGGCCGCATGGCGCGGCCGCGCCGCCGATCACGCGCTGACGGTGCTCACGACCGCCGTGTACGCAGCGCCCAGCTTCTGGGTGGCGCTGTCGCTGGTGGCGCTATTCACCTATGGTGCGGCGACGTGGGGCTTCCCGGCCTGGCTCCGCCTGCCGGCCTACGGGCTGCGCGACCCGGCGGGAACCGCGACCGGGCTCGGCGCCCTCGCGGATCTCGCCCGGCACGCGATCCTGCCGGTCACGGTGCTCGCGGGGCTCGGCGCGGCCGGTGTCGCTCGTTATGCGCGCACGGCGGCCGCGGACGTTCTCGGCTCGGACTTCGTGCGGACGGCGCGCGCGAAGGGCGTGCACCCCGTGCGCGTGCACCTCCGACATGTGCTCCGCCCCGCACTGCCGCCGCTGGTGGTGCTGTTCGCTCTCTCGCTGCCCGGGGTACTCGCCGGATCCGTGTTCGTGGAAAGCATCTTCGCCTGGCCAGGAATGGGGCGGGTGATGCTGCTCGCGATCGCCGCTCGCGACTACCCGGTGGTGCTCGGTGCGACGTTAGGGTACGCGGCGCTGGTCATCGCCGCCAACCTGGCCGCCGACCTGCTCCTGCCTGTGATCGATCCCCGGCGGCGGCCGTGAACTGGCGTGGCTGGCCCTGGTCCGCGAAGCTCGCGGTGGCACTGCTCGGGACGCTCACCTTGCTGGTGTTGCTCGTGCCGGCGCTGGCGACCACCAGCCCGCTCGCGATGGACGACGTGCTCGCCTCACGACTCCGTCCGCCGCTCTCGCGCGGGGCTGATGGGGCGTGGCACCTTCTCGGCACCGACCGATTCGGACGCGACCTGTTCGTCCGGATGATGCTTGCCGGGCGGATCTCGCTCGCGATCGGCATCCTCGGCTCCGGTGGGTCGGCCGCGGTCGGCGTGCTGCTCGGCGCCGGCGCCGCATGGAGCGCGGGCATCGCGGACAGGCTCATCACGGCGGTCGCGGACGCGATGCAGGCGATCCCGCGGCTGGTGCTGCTGCTCGTCTGCGCCACACTCTGGCAGCCCGGCCTGACGACGGTGTTCGCGATTCTGATCGCGACCGGATGGATGGGCACCATGCGACTGGTGCGCGCCGAATCGCTCGGGCTGCGCACGCGGCCGTTCGTGGAAGCGGCGCGCGCCGCGGGGGTGCCCGAAACGCGCATCCTCGTGCGGCACGTGCTCCCGAATGCGCTCGGGCCGGCGATCGTCGCGGCCACGCTCGGGGTCGGGAACGCCATCCTCCTCGAGAGCGGGCTCTCCTTTCTCGGCCTGGGCGTGCAGCCGCCGACTCCGAGTTGGGGCAACATGATTGCGGGCGGACGCGACCTGATCGTCACCGCCCCGTGGGTGGCGATCGCGCCGGGGCTGGCACTGATCGTTACCGTCCTCGCCGCAACGCTCCTCGGTGACGCGCTCCGCGACCGTCTGGCGGGTGAAACAGCCCCCGGCGCGACGAGCACGGGGGAGCGCGCCTGACGCAGCGCCTCGGTCCCCCGCCAGCGGTCGCAGCGCGACCGCCTATGGCCAAACGCCGTCAGACTGTGTGCTTCCGGCTCGGCCTTCAGACTCGTGCAGTGCGATGCTAACGCACAAGCAGCGTGCAGATCCCACGCGGTGGCAGATGGAGAGGAATTGCCGCGCCCTCGCCGATCGACAGCGACTCGAGGATCGATTCGTCGAGCCGACTGGACCACGCCTGCTGCGCCCCGGGCACCGTCCATGACCCAGATACGGCTGTGTCAAGCACGTTGTAGCACCGGAGGATGATGCCGCCGCCTGACGCCGGTCTGATGGCCGACGCCACGAGCCCGTCTCCGTCGAGTCGCGGCCCGGGCACGTCAGCCGGACAGGATCGCGTCGCCCGCCAGGTCTCGCCGAGTGGGGGTGTCAGCACGTCCTCGGCAACGCGTTCGGCAAGCGTCCGTGCCCCGTCGTGGGTGGTACCGGCCGGATGTGGGGCGAGGGCGAACATGCCGCCGAACCGATGGCGGCACTGCGCGAGCGGCGTCGGCACCGGCCAGCCGGCGTGGCCGGGCCGCTCCGGCAGCGTCGCGCGGGAGAGCGCCCCCACCGCGCGAACGAGCGTGACCGACAGATCGCCCGCTTCACTCACCTCGTACTCGGCCAGCCCATCGGAGACGAGCGTGAGACCGGCGGCAGGCGTCCGCAGCGTAACGTGGCGATGCAGCGGCGCCGTCGGCGGCGGGGTCTCCATGGCGAGCGCGCCGGGATTGGCGACGATCGGGGTGCGAATGATCGGGCCGAAGGCAGCGTCGGCGGTCACCGTCGCGGATCGGAGCTCCGTCCGTACCACCAGACGAAGCCGGTGGTCGCGGGCGCGGTTGTGGCCGCGGAGCCTCACGCGAAGAGCGGGCGCATCAGCATCCAGTTCGAGCCTGACGAGAATGCGCTGAACGATGTCCTCGGCCGTTCGATGCCGAGACGCCGGCAGGCGGGCGCTGAATCGGAGGTGCACGGCCGCGCGAAGGGGGCCGGCAGCTACGATCTCCCGATGCACGCATTCCCATACCGTGTGCACCGGTCCTCTCAGGCTCGGCGTGTACAGATCGCCGCGGTCCGCCTGGCTCTCGAATCCGAGCAGGTGCGCCGCGGCGTAGCCGCCGTCGGCGGTCGTGAGGCGCAGGCGGCCATCGGCACCGATCGAGACCTGAAACGCCGCGCTGCGCAACCAGATTCTGGAGCCCTCGACCTCCGCCACCGCGGGCGCCGACGGTCCGTCGGCCGGCTCGCCATGCGGCGTTTCATCGTGGGGCGGTGCGGCGAACGGGAAGCTCCGGATGCCGGCGGGCGGCAGCGCGGGCATCCAGGCCACGGCCCGGTGAGCGAGCACGAGATCGTTGTCCGGGTAGTGGCGCGGAGACTCGATACGATCGCGACGCACGCGCTGCGAGAGGAGCTGGACCGGACCGAGCCCCTCGACCGCCGGCGGTGCCTCACGACTGCGGGCCGCGCGCACCGCCTGCGCTCGCGCCAGACGCGCACCGTCCGCCGATCCGGGCCCTACCGGCTCGTCGGCGATCGTCGAAAGCAGTTCGATGTCCACCACGCCGCCGCGAGCGCGGGGTACCGCGTTGCGCACGACGAGGGAGGGCCTCCATTCCTCGCGGTTGCCACGCGCGGCCGCGAGATCGACGCCCAGGAGCGTGGCGAGAGCATCGTGTCGGAGACCCGCGAGTTGTGACTCCGCGTCGCGAAGGCGATCGTCCATCGCCAGCGCCACGTCATCGGTGCTGCAGCCGCAGAGCGTGTCGTGGGGATGGCAGGCGAGAAGGGTCCGCCACGCCATGTCGAGGCCCGGCCGAAGCCCGTCGTCGGGCAGCTGGGCGAGCCACGGCTCCACGTCGAAGCGGAGCGCCCGCTCGACGCGAGCTGCCGCGCGCTTCTGATGGGCCCGTGAAGCGAACGTCCCCTGGAGCGACCACGTGTAGCCGTAGGAGTCGCGCATCTCGCCATGCACCGCTGGGATTTGGTGCGCGGCCGCGCGAGCCTGGAGGGTGGTGGCGAACTCGCCGAGCGATGCGCGATGCACCACGTCAGGGTGTGCCGCGCGCTGGAGCGCCTCTGTGGCGTCCGTGAGGCCGGTCTGGCGTGCGTGATGATCAGCGCCGCTGGGAAGTAGCGTCACGCCAAGCCGGGCTCGCGGCGCAAGTGCTGCACGGATTTGCCCCCATCGGGCCGCGGCGCCGGCAGCGTCCGCCGGCAGCGTCGACCCGAACTCGTATCCGTCAGGCGGCAGGTGGTGCAGCAAGACACGAGCGCCCGAGGGCGACGACCACCAGGCCATGTCTCCGCCGGGCCACGCTCGCCCGCCAACCCCGCGCCAGGCGACGATCAGTCCGAATCCGAAGCCCGCGGCGAGCGTCGGCAGCGCAGCCGGGTGGCCGAATGCGTCGGGGCAGTAGAGCACCGGAGGAGGGGCGGCTCCGAGGCGCGCGAGCTCATCACGGCCCATGAGCAGGTTGCGCACGAGCGCCTCACCCGATGGAATTAGCTCGTCGGCGAGAACGTACCAGGGACCGGCCTCGAGTTGGCCACTCCGGAGGGCGCTCGAGAGCTCCCCCCGGCGTTCGGGACGCACCGCGAGGTAGTCGTGCAGCACGACCACCTGCCCGTCCAGCAGAAATGGTGCGCCATCCGGGTGATCGAGCAGGTCGTCGACGAGCGCGACCAGGCGCTGGCGGAATCGTCCAAGTGTATGGTACCACTCACGATCCCAGTGCGTATGCGCGACCACGACGACGTCCACGGCACCCCTCGAGCGTGTGGTGAACTAGCCGGTCCATGGTGCGCGACCGCGGCGGTGTTGTCCATCCCCAAAGG
>PPFU01011279.1_pt1 | contig 24377 bp, 33 predicted proteins | sample 1535991 | NCBI WGS metagenome assembly PPFU01 (sample SAMN04901290, study PRJNA319586) | Hypolithon metagenome, whole genome shotgun sequencing project. | isolation source: Antarctic Hypolithon | place: Antarctica: Miers Valley | collected 2014
CGGCTACGGCGCCCATCTTGGCGAGCCTGCCGCCAGCGCCACGGCGCAAGGACAATCGCTTGACGCCTGCTCGCCTCGTCGACTTGCTGTCCACGGTGGCGCTGGTGGAAGATGCGGCCCTACGGCGCTCGCTGGTGGAGCAGCTCAACCCCAGCGCGGAGGCAGTGCAGCTTAAGCTCACGCACAAAGGGGCTGGCCATGCTAAGTAAGACAGACACGGGCGTGGAGCTGCGCCGCCAGCTGAGCACCGAAGAGTGGGCCACGTTGCGGCTGTCGGTGTGGGACATCGTGATCGAGCACCTGGAGCGCGACGATGCGAGCACCGATGGGCGGCAGGGGCTGCAGCAGTTGCTGTATTTCTTGCGGCCCTGCCTGGAAGATGAGATCGAGCTGGCGGTGGCGCCGTAGCCAGGTCTCGGCACTGGCACCCAAAGAGCCCTCTATCGCGAAAGTGGTAGGGGGCTCTTATCTTTGTGGGCATGACGATGTTCACGTACACCGACCGAAATGGGAAAATCTACAACGCCAACGTAGCGAGTGCCCACGTGATCACGGCCAGCGAAAACCGAGACGGGACATGGACGCTGATATTCCACTACGGCAAGGACTACGATGTGACGTGCCGCTTCGAGACCTTCGCCCAGATGCGGGACGACCTGCGGGGGCAGCTCGGGCCAGCATACATGAAGCTGATTGGGCTGGCGGAGTAAGTGTATTGCCTGGTGATAGTGCCGCGGCATAGCTTAGCGCGATGAAGAAACCCTCAATTATTGCGTGCACTTTGGTGTTGGCCACCCTAGCTACCAGCTGTGGCGATCCAAAGACGAGCATAGCCATCGAGAAGTACGACGAGTTTGTAGCGGCACTGCCGGAGGACATGAAGAGCAACCCCAAATTCAACTTCGACAAGCTCACCGAGAGCCGCGATAGCTTCGTGACGCTGGCCAATGCCTACCCGGATAGTGCGCTCACGGGCGTGTACAAGCTACAATTCGGCTTTGAGATGCTGAAGGGGATGCGGGATGCCTTTAAGCAGTAGGATTCTAGCCCCGCGCAAGCTTCAGGCTACGACTCGAGTGTCTTATCGCGCTGGATGGCCTGCTCGATATACTTGACCACTTGAGCATCGACAAACTTGCTGAGGCCCATGAATTGGCGCTTGGGAATGGTGATGGTGCCTTTGCGCATGAGGGCTAGGCCTTTCCATCGGGCGGCCTCTTGGTGGCGCTTGCGCTTGGTGGCCAGGTAGTACTGCGCCCAGAAGAACTTGCGCATCTTTTTGGTGACCTGCAGGGTGCCTCCTTCGTTGTGGATCTTGGCGTAGGGTAGCGGGCTGGAGATGGTGAAGCTGGCACCAGACACGGCGAGAGTGAGGCTACGCCTCAAGGCGCCCGACTTGACTAGTAGCCCTCGCTTGCCTCCGCCTTCGGGCATAGATCGTGCAGGCCAGCGCTGCTCGGCCTCGTCGCGCCAGGCTTCTTTGAGAAAGCGCTCCTTGAAAAAGGAGAGGTAGGCGGTGCCGGCAAAGCGGGTGATGTCTTCGGCCTTGGGCAGCTGATCGAGAAAGGCTTTGAGTTGAGGCAAATCGATCTTAACATTCATGGGCTTGCAACTTTGGTATAAAAAGCGTGTTCTTTGTGTCGGGTGCAGGAAGTACCCAGCACGCTCTCGAGGGTGAGCGCAGACATACCCTCACAACGGCCTCCGTCATTTATTTGACGAGGCCGTTTTCGTTGATGCGCATAGTGATCGTGCCGAGCCGAAGCCAAACCTCCAGTCCTGTTACGCCTCGAAGGGTTTGAGCCTCCACAATACGGCCCACAAGTACATCAAAAAGCGCCTTCATTTGGCGGTCTACCAGGTCGCGATCGGGTGGGTAAGTCACATAAATAGCATCGGCTCCCTGTGCAAATCCATCCTCTACAAGCGATCCGATTGCGCTTGCCTTTGCTGTGCGTGGGCTTTTGATCTCTACCTTGAGCTTGGACTTGGGCAGCGTAAGATCGTAGTTGCCGTCTGGCTGTGCTGAGTCGTCGCGCATGTGGGCTGGCTCTTGGCGCCACTCTGCAATGTGGATGGCGGCTTCGGTTTCGAGTTCGCTCTGGGTAGTATCGGTGGCGAGTCGGCTCAGGTCGCGGGTCACGTTGGGGCCCACGACTTCGGCGCTGGTAAATCTGCCTGCGGCCCGAAGGTCTTCGCGTGCCTGGGTGTATGCATACTTGGTTTCGCTGAAGTATGGATGGGGCACTCGGCCATCGCCTCGGTCGATGCCATCTTTGGGAAAGAGGTGGCCGCTGGAGCCTGGGTTGGTGCGGAAGATGTAGGGCACCTCGCCTGGCGGCACCTCGATGTCGGTCTCCTCTTCGGCCTCGAGGGTCTGGATGACATCACAGCGGCAGCCGTAGCCGTTGGGTGGGAAGTACTGATCCCAGAAAGGATCGTTGACAGGCTTGATGATACCATCGAGAAGCGCATGAGCTCGGCGCACGCGCTCGTCTCCGGCGGTTGCGTAGCGCAAGTTGGGGAAGAGGTGAGCGTCTTGGCGGAAGCGGGCGAACTCAACCGATGCCTGGGCACTAGCGCGGATGTGATTGGCCTCGGCCGTGAGGCCGGCGCGGAGGTTGTTGTCGAGATAGGCGTCTGCAAACACCTGGCCTCGTGCGGCGAAGACTTTGCGGTAGTGGCGAATCTGTCGGGTGGTTTTGCCGATGGCCAGCTGGATAGCATCCTCGCGCAGCATGAGCGCCTGGTGGTAGCCTGGCGCTTTGGGGTCGAGGGCGTCCCAGGGCTGGCCGAGCCCTTCGGTGAGCGCCTTCGAGTATTCGGGCCACACGGCGTCGAATACTTTGGGGCTCCACTCGTGCTCTGAAAATCCGGCAGCCGCCCTGGCGCGGATGTCTGCCATGAGATCGGCCATTTCGTCGCGGGTGTAGGCGAAGGCCCGCGTCGCGGTGGAATCAGCTGGCACCGGCCAAGCTTGGAGGCCAAGGATTTCTAAAGCCGGATCGGTCATGATTTCGGCGCTCAACTTAGCTATTGTCCGCGCTTTTTTTTTACCTGCAGCGGCTTTGTCGGCCACGCTCTCCTTTGGATCTTCCTCTTCCTTGATGCCTTCGGCGCCGGGCTTGTCTTCTTTGGCGGCATTGCCTTTGGTGGCAGTGCCGCGGCCGTCCTCTCGATCTTGTTGGCGCAGCTCAGCGAAGGCTATGCGGGCCCCTGCCAGCTGTGGGTAGCCGTTGGCGGCAGCAAAGGGAAAGAAGTAAGTGTTGAGCCAGTAGCTGAGGCGGCGCAGGCGTCCGAAGCTAAAGTCATTGAGAATGCGCTCGTGCACTTCGGCCGTGCCCACAAAAGCCTTTTCGTCGGAGGTGGAAGTTTGGCCGTTGAGCAGCTTGGCAATTTGCCGATCGGCATAGTCGATGCGGTCGCGGTAGATGTGGTGGCCAGTGCCCATTACAGTTGGCTGCTCAAACTTGATTTGATCGTTGAGCCCGCGAATGACATAGCCGTTTCGTCCGAACTCAGAAGCAAAGCGCTCGAGCTTCTGGATCTCCTTTACATCACGGGTGTCGGTGCCGATATCGAGCAAGGGCATGCCAAATCGCTCGGAGTACATACTCCAATCTTCATCTGAGTAGCGCTTGCGAATGGTGGGGATGGCCACCTTGTGCAGCACGCCGAGCTCTTCTGGGCCTCCGGCCTCCAGGAGTGCAAAGCCCGCTGGGTTGGTGCGGAAGTCGTAGCCGCCTCTGGCTCCGGGCTCCTGTACGACCAGGCCCCATTCAGGGATCACGTGACCGCGTGGCACCAGGTGTACGCGCTCGAAGCTGCCGTCGGGGGCATGTTGGAACTCGATCAAACTATGGCCCCACCATTCGGCCTCGAGGTGAAAGCGCAGCACGTCGGCAAACCAAGGCTCCTCGAGTAGATCGTGGAGCACCTCGGAAGGCTGCCCTTTGCTATCGTTGAGGTCGAAGGGAGCGCGCTGAAGCGCGATGAGTGCTACGCGTTGCTGAGCCGTCACCTGATCGTCGAGCTCCACTTGGCGATAGATGCCGTAAAGCTCTTGGCGGCTGGGGTTCTGGATAGACTCGGCCGACATGAGTGCCCGGATGAGGCGATCCATTTCGAGTAGCCCGCGATAGGTGTAGCGCCGGTTGAGCTTGGTGATGAGGCTACGCTTGCGCTCTTCAGTAGTGGCTACTTCTGTCGTGTTGGCGGATGCTTTGTTCCACCATCCGATGACAGCTTGTTTGAGGTTCATGAGGTACTTTCGTTAAAACCCGTGGCTGCGGCGGGGCAGACTACCGGTGCGTATTTGTGTAATGGGCTGGGCCTGGCTGTCTACTAGCAAGGGCAGGTTGACAGACCGTTTGCCTTCCTGTATGAGGCCCAGCTGTTGCATGGTCATCTTATAGGCACCTTCCAGCCACTCTGGGCGTTGGCCTTCGTCGGCACGCTCGTAGATGAGGTACACGGTGATGAGCACGATCCAGCGCACCAGGGTGGCAGACCGGCCCTCTTCGCTTTGTTCGAAAGCCGATCCTAAATCATAGCGTTGGATCAGATGATCTTCGATGCAGCTGATGGCCTGGGCTTCGGCCTGATCGATCAGCTGGCCGGTCTCATCATCGGCCAGCTGATCGAGATGCTGTTCACGAATCGCTACAAGAAGATCGTTGCGGGTGATGAATCGCATGGGTTAGGACGTTCGTTTGGCGCTGAGCACAGCGGCAATGGTTTCACGTTCGGTGGCATCTACGCGTCGCAGCCATCCGCGCAGATACTTCTGGTGGGCTGGCCAGGCGTCTACCAGATTGCGGTAGTAGCGGCGTCGGGCTTCTGAGTAGGCGGCTAGGGTGACGCGCTGCGCAGCTGCAATGGTGTTGGGCCCGATGATGCCATCGGCGGGCACGTTGCCAAGCATTTGTACCAGGCGCACGGCTCGGCCCACCCCACAATTTACGCCGTGGTCAAAGACGACATACTGCAGGTGCACGGGCAGCTTGGAGATGCCGGGCGCGTCAAAGAAGTCGCGCTTGTAGATGGCGATGGCCTCTTCTTTGCGCAAGGCTCGGATGTGGAGCTCAGGATATCGGGCTGCGGAGATGCCGTACTTGGTGCCTTTATTGAGGCCCTTGTCACGCTTGCCACCAGTCCAATTGCCGTGATCGACGGGATCGTTTTGGAAGCCGCCTTCAGATTTGAGAAGGCCTTGCATCATGTCTTTAAATTCCATTCTAGTAGCAGTTGAGCGGTAGTTGAAGAGTGGTTGAGATTTTAGCGGCGGCGCGTGAGGCGGCGTCCACGAGAAGAATTGGTAGTAGCCGCCAGATCATAGGCACTGCGGCTATTGTCGGGCGAGTATTGGCCACTGCGCAGGATGCGCAAGCTCCGTGAGCCCTTGGCCAGGTTGGTGATGGCACCGTGTGCGGCATCGGGGCCGTCATCGTTGCCGAAGGGGAAGCCGTGCAGCTGGCCGAGAAAGGTGAGCGTGTCCGGACGCCGGGCGATGTCCTCGTCAAACCACACCTGGCCGCGCTCGAACATGGGCTCGAGGCTTTCGATGTTGGCCGTCTTGTTGCCACGCTGGCTGTAGTCGAAGCGGCAGTAGTCCACCACCTGGCGGGCGTCGGCTTCGGCTTTGAAGTCGTCGCGGAAGTTGACATCCTGGTTGAGGATGGCCTCGATCATGTAGGTGGCCAGTGGGCCGAAGCGCTCCTGTAGATCGAAGCAGTACTTCACCATGGCACTGGTGCTAGCGCGACGACACCAGATGTCGAGGATCCAGAACTGCTGCGGATTGGATGTTCGCCCTACCGTCACCCAGGCTTTGGTGTCGCTGGCCTTGGTGTCCTTCCAGCTCGGGTCGGCGTAGGCGGTGATCGCGTCGAAGTGCGTAGGGCGCTTGCCGTATTGGATGTACTCGTGCTTGAAGATGAGGCCCTCCTCGTGGTGCTCGTGGTAGTGCTCCCGATCGGAGGCGCGAGTGCCGAGATCGCGGCGGATGGCGTCGGTGTGGGCGAGTGTGTAGCGCTCTTTCCAGGCAGGAACGCGGCCGGGGCCTTTGTCTTTGGCGTGGCTGCGATCGCGCGGATCCTCGGTCATGAACGCGAGGATGTAGTTGACGGTCGGGTCGACGGGGTGCTCCGGAGAGATGTCACCGACGATGTGCGCGAGGATGGACTGCGGGTGGATACGGTTGCCGACCACGACGAGGGCCCCGCCGAACTTGATGTCGATGCAGCCGAATAGATCTTCCTGCACCCAGTCGCGCGCCTCACGCACCCGCAGCTGATTGCGGACGATGATCTTGTCGTCGATGTCGTCGACGATGAGCAGGTTGGGGCGACGGCCGGACTTCTTGACGCCACGTGGGCTTTGACCACGACCCAGGGCCCAGAAGCCGCAGCCGTCGTTGGTGGCGAAGTAGTCGGCCCGCCACTCGGCGTGGGTACGCATGTCGCCGTAATCGTAGATCCACAGGGCGTTGCCCTCGTACTGGGCCTGGAGGTCAGAGATGAGCATAGCTGCCTTGTCGGCGTTGGCGCTCGCGAGCACGACGCCGCGCAAGTCGCCTCGGGCGTGGGCGTGCATCACCTCCATCATGGCAAACGTGGACTTGGCGTGTGAGCGCGGCCACTGCCAGACGTGCTTGCCGGTAAGCTTGAGCAGCTTCTTGTGTGCCCGCCGGTGGAACCACCCGAGGTCGGCGTCGGTGAGGTGCGGGAAGTAGAAGCGGGCGAAGGCGTTGATGTCGCCGAGAAGCTTAGCCTTGCGGGCTTCCTTCTGGCTGGCCGTCTCATTGTGGGGCACGCTGCCCTCGGTAGCGGCACGGATGGTGCGGCACTGCTCGAGGTAGTCTTCCCACTCGATGGTGACAGCGCGAAAGGCCGCGCCCTTTGACTTACGCTTGGCCATTAAAGTCCGTGAAGCTTGCGGCGTGAATGAAGAAACTCCTGGCTACGATCGAGGATGGCCTGCGCGAGAGGCAGATCATGATCGTGGAGGTAGGCGAGGAAGAGGCGTATGGTTTGGATCTCGGTTTCGTAGGATCCGAGCTGCTCACGCACCATAGTGTGGGCTTTTTGCAGTGCGTCGATGAGGCCTTTGTCTGGGAAGAAAGGCTTGCCTTCGGCGCGGGCCTTGTCGCTTTGGCCCTTGAGGGTTTCGGCCGAGTGGTTGAGCACGGCAAAGAGGTTTTGGCGAAAGCCGTTGGCCGAAGTCTCCTCTTCTATGCGCCGCTCACGCCAGCCACCGTCAATTGCCCAACGGCTAAGGGTATTTTCAGAGACGACGAGGAGGTCTGCGATCTCACGCTGCTCGAGGCCAGCCTTGAAAAGCTGCTCGGCAATAGATTTCTTGCGGTGTTGGGCCATTGCGGCTGCAAGAACAGAGGACACGGGCCCTTTGGCCCTAACTTTTAAATCGCTGCACGTCCTAGGACGTTTTAAAAACGTCCTAGGACGGTATTAAAATTATCTCTTCGGGTGGAAGGCGGTTGGTGTGCTGATTTTTGCCCCCGATGGCAACGGATACACCGCAACGCAAGTCAATCGTGCTCAATGATGAGGCGATCCTCAACAGCTATAGTAGCCGGGTGATGACTGCAGGTATTGACTTGGTGCGCTTTCTGAAGAATCCGGTCATGTTGTTCAGCCACGAAAGGCACAAAGCGCCGATCGGCAAGTGGACCAACATCCGCAAGGAGGGTGGCAGGCTGCTAGCCGATCCGGAGTTTGACGCTGGCGATGCCGAGGCGATGGAGCTCAAGCGCAAGTGGGATGCTGGCTACCTGAACGGTGCCAGCATTGGCGTCGGGAAGCCGATAAAGTTCTCCGCTGAGATCGATCACCTGTTGCCTGGCCAAGAGGCTGAGTCCATTTCGCACAGCGTCCTCTACGAGGCGAGCATCGTATCGGTGCCGAGCAATGAGGACTGCCTGTCGTTTGCAGGTAGCGCGGTGGTGACCATCCCCACACTTACACGAGCAAATTTTACGATGACAGAAGAGCAACTACAGCTGCTCGGCCTGAGTGCCGACGCCAGCCCCGACCAAATCACGGCCGAGCTGAAGCGCCTGCGGGGCGTGGAGGTGGAGGTGGCACTCTCGGCCGCCGAAGCCAAGGGCATCGTGACGGCCGACAACAAGGAAAGCATGCGCACGGTGGCCACGGCCGACCTGGCTACGTTCTCTGCCATTGTCCAGGCTGCACCGGTGCCGAGCGTGGTGGAGCCCGCAAAGCCCGAAGCACCCAAGCAAGAACCGCCTGCCCCCAAAGTCAAGACGCTCACCGAGCTGATACGCATCCACGGGACAGTAAGCCCCCACGGTGGCAATACGGCTAAGGGAGATAAGGCGCGCAGCGAGTGGACCTTCTCGGACTACGAGCGCAAAGACCCCGACGCCCTACTCGAAATTAAGCGGAACGACCCGAATCGCTACGACGAGATGTGCGACGAGTACGCCACGCAGAAATCGGCCAGACCCTAGACCCCATTTAAGTACTGTTTAAACTCGTTCAAATGCGACGATCTACCCCAAAGTGGTAGGTTGGGTCATCTCAACAAAAAGACGCGCTTAGAAGCCAATTCTAGCAAGCACACAAAAAGCACACTTCGACCACTATCATGGCCATTCAAAAGCAACTCTGGGTATCGGACATTTCCGGCAACCTCTACAAGAACATCGGCTGGCTCGAGAAGGCCGTCAACGACGACGCCTACGTCGAGAACAAAACGGTGAGCCTTCCACAATCGGGCGCGAAGCCCAATGTGGTGATGGACCGTGCCACTGTGCCGGCCACGATCACCCAGCGCACCGACACTGTGGAGGAGTACAACCTGCACGAATTTACCTCTGACCCGACGCTGATCCGCGACATCGAGGAGGTGGAGGTGAGCTACGATAAGCGTAGCGACGTGCTGGCAGACCATGACATGACGCTCAGAGAGCGCCTGGCCGACTATGCGGCTTACGTCTGGGGCAACGGCGTGACCACTGTCACCACGAGCGGCGCGAGCCGTGAGGCTGGCGGCAGCCTAACAGGAGCTCGCCTGTCTACCACCAAGAAAGACGTGGTGAAGCTGGCCGTGCAGCTCACGCGGAATAAGGTGCCAGTGGCCGGCCGGTTTTTGGTAATGGATGCCGACACCTGGGCTGACGTCATGAACGACCCGACCCTGACGAGCCGGGACTACACTGAGGACATCAATATAGAGACGGGCAGCATTGGCCGCCTGCTCGGCTTCGAGACCTATGTCACTGAAGAGCTTGGCTTCTATGGCGTCGGCACCAATGTGGCTATTGCACCAGGTGCCACCATCCCGGTGACAGCTGAGCGCTTTTGCTTGGCCTACAATCCACTGTTCGTACGACGGGCAAAAGGTGCGATCAAGGTGTTCGAAAATATCGATGACGCCACGATGTTCGGCTCTGTGTTCTCGAGCCTTGTGCGCTTTGGCGTGGCTCATCGCTGGACCGACAAGCGTGGCGTGGTGGCACTCAAGCAGGTGACAGTCTAAACCTATAACAACCGGCGCAGTGCTTGGCTTCGGTCTCGTCACATAAGTCGCCATACAAACTAGCGTGTCTCGATGGGTGGGCAGAAGGACTCTTGACAGAGATCTAGACGCCCACCATCCTAGCCGCACCCCTCTAAAGCACTCAAGCCATCTGACTCATGACAAAAGCACAAGCTAAAATTGCCGCCTCTTTTTTTGCAGCCCACCCCCGAAGCGGCGTCGTGCTGCTTGCTGGCCAGAATGCCTTTCTAGAGCACTACCGCGGCGAAGCTGTCGAGAATGCAAAACGCCAAGGCGTAGAGCTGGAGGCAGTGCTGCGTGATCAGCTGCCAAGCGATGAGCTCACGGCCAAAGTCTTGAAGGATGTGGCGAAGGCCATTGTGGTGAGTGTGGAAGAGCCCACCTTACTCACCGACCCGGCGTCCATTGTGATTCCGAAGCGGATTGTTGCTGGCACACCTGGACCCGTAGAAGAGCCGGTTGTGCCGATCATCGAATTGACTCCAGCGCCTGCGGGCGTGGATGAAGTTGATCCAAAAGCCGCGACGGCACCAGCTGAGGATAACGCATTGAAGCAAGTGACCAAAGTCACTGACGCCAATACGGTGGCCAGTCCGGCCACAACGCCAAGCACGGATGCAGACACAGCGCCCAGCGACAAAGCGACGCCGAGTACTGCAGCACCAAAGCCAAGCCCAGCTGCCAAGCCGAAGACGAAGCGTGCTACTAAGGCGAAGGCTTCCGCCAAAACCAACTCCTAACCACTTGCCCGCTCAGCAGAGCGGACGACAATCATCACCTCGATGGCACTTCCTTCAGTACAGTTTACCACACTCACCGGCGGGCTGGCCAGCCAGGCCCCGGGTGAAGACCATGTGTCAGCATTCGTCGAGCAAACTATTGCCGCGCCGGCCGAATTTTCGGGAGCTAAGGGCTTAGCCTTCCGCTCACTGCCCGAGGCGGAGAGCAAAGGCATTGTTGGAACGGGAGTCTACGCAGGGGTGCATTATCAAGTTGGTGAGTTTTTCAGGATGAATCCTGGCGGCCTACTGTGGGTCATGTTCCAGGTGGCTCTTGCCACCGAGGTGCAGGAGATCGCGCAAGGCGCGGTGAAGCAGCTGGCCGTAGCCATAGCCACGGTGGCAGACGTGACGAGCGTATGCCAGGCGGCGGCGACGGCTATGGCAACGATGCAGGCACCTTGCCTCATTGTGGCTGGTTTTGCTCCGGGCACCTACGTGGTGGGTAGCGAGACTACGTTGGCTACTCTTCAGGCAGACGATGTGTGCGTTGTCGCCTTTGGCGATTTCAATGCGAAGGGCAAAGCGGTGGCCGCCACTTTGGGTGAAGACTACTTGCCGGCAATGGGCACCGTGCTCGGGGCCATCAGCCTAGCGAATGTGCACGAGTCGCCAGCCTGGGCGCGCCGCTTCAACTTGAGTGACGGCAAGGAGCTGGACCGGATAGCCTTGCCTTCGGGTGAAGAGGCGACCTTGGCGCAGATTGCCAATCTGCACGACAAGCGTTACCTGGTAGCGCGAAAGCACTACGGCCGCAGTGGCACCTTTCTAGCCAGCTCGCCAACGGCAACGTTGCCAACTCGTGATGCGATCTTTATCGAGCGTACCCGGGTGCTGCACAAAGCGAAGCGCCTGCTGTATCAATACTTAATCGATGATTTGTCGGCACCTGTGGCCGTTGATACCGAGGATGGCAGGCTAGAGGCTGGATCGGTGGCCTACTTCGAGCAGCTGTGCAACCGAGCTCTTGATGTGATGCTTGCAGCTGGGGAGATGTCGGGCTACAAAAACTACATAGACCCAGCTCAGAATGTCTTGTCGACTTCCCTGCTGTCGATTCGCTCACGGATTGTACCGATTGGCAAGGCGGAGGCCATGGAGGTGGAGATTGGCTTTGCTCTTACGCTGAGCTAATGGACTTTCTGGTAGATGATCACGAAGATCTGGTCATCACAAATGGTGACTTGGCCATCAGCCCAGACAGCCGCCTACAAGAGGCCCGCGCCATACTGGTGACGAGTCCAGGGAATTGGAAGCAATTTCCATTGGTGGGTGTAGGTGAGGATGCCTTTATCGAGGGGCCAATCACAGCTGAGCTGAGGCGAACCATTGCCTTGCAAATGCAGAGCGACGGGAAGCAACTCAGAGGCCTGAAGCTCACGCCGAACGGAACTCTCAAGATGGATGTAGAATGACCCTTACTCGCACGAGCACCGAAAGCCTTTGGGATGTGGCGCTGGCGGCGGGTAGCCCGGAGGCCATTGCTGGATTGCTAAAGAGCTATCCAGATGCAGGCACCCGAACAGAATATGAGGTAAGGGCAGCCTCAAATGTGGATGCAGCTGTACGCATTGTGACACCACCTGCACGAGTAGCTGAAGCGAAAAAACTACATGAAGGCCTACATCTACAAACAGCTTGGGATGTGGCGCTCGAAATAGGGGGATCGGCTGACACGATTGCCCACCTGCTGCGGGTCGATGCCAGTGATGGCGGCGCACAGCTGGTGCAGCGGCCAGGCCACATAGAAAACGAGGCGATGCGAACGCGCATGGCCATCATCAAACCGGCGTCACGCACGCCACTAACGGGCCAGCCTTGGGTGACACCTGGCGGCGAAGACTGGACAACTCCAGACGGACAATCATGGTGGACACCTTAAAGCTCTTGCTGACAATCGGACTGGTGGCCCTGGCTATCGCTGCGACTGGGCAGGTGCGTCCGGATCAATTTCCGGAGTCGACCAGCCTGGATGGTGTGTGCTTTTACACACAGGAAGGCGGCCTGACGCGCAAGGTGTGCATGCAGACTTTGAAGGCGGGCCTGAGCCCGCAGATAAAGACGGTCACTTACGCAGTGTCTACTTCAGGCAACCCGGTGGCCGATCGGAATGCATTCGTGACAGATGCCAATGGGGCGCTGTGGTTCATTGATCAAAGCGGCAAGGCTGTGCGGCTGGGAGGAGGCACTAGCTACACCGAGCAAACCGTGAGCAACCATACCGGCAGCACTGTAACACTTACAAGCCCCGTCGGCGACCCTGCCAGTTTGGTGGTGTTCCGATCGGGCAGGCAACTCAGACAAACTTTCGGCGACTTCACCATTGCCGGCAACCAATTGACTTTCACCATTCCCTCAACGGGTAATCACCTCATTATTCAAACACCGCTCTAATGCGCTTAAACTTCGTCCTCACGCTTTCAGCAATGATCTGCATTGGCTCACTTCAAGCCCAGGGCACACCCACCCTTGGCGATCCTATTCAGGAACTGCGAGGCACCAATGTGGCTGGTCAGATCATGATTAGCAACGGATCGAATCGTCTAGCTTGGGGCACTGCAGCTAGCTTGTTCAGCCCTGGCACGGGCATCGCGATTAGTGCTGCCGGTCTCATCACCAACATGGCACCCAATGTGGTGCAAGGCTTGAGTGTCGGCACAACTGGAGGGGAAGCCAGCGTGGAATTGAGTAACGGTGGCGGCTCTGCGCAGTTCGTTGGCACGGGCGGCATATCAGTTTCCAAAAACGGCTCGGGCCAAATGGAGATCGACGGCTCGGGTGTGACGAGTGCCAACAACTACATCACGGGGCTGAGCTTTGTGGGCACGGCTGGCACTTCAAGTCGGACAGCCACGATTACGAGGCTCGGCCTGCCCAACCTGACGGGCATCACGATCGACGTGACGGACGCGGACGCGAGCGTCACCAATGAAAAAATCACGGGCTTCACGCTGAGCTCGGGCAGCCTCAGGATAGCCGAGGGCGGCGCCAACTACGACCTAGCGCTTAGTGCCCTCGTCTCCGGATCGGGCGGCAACGCGCTGAGCGTGGTGGGTGGACAGCTGTACGTGGCTGCACAGGCCAGCGTCTCGACGCAGGAGGAAGACTTTCTGCTTGCCACTGCGATTGCGCAGGGCGGCACCCTGACCACGACAGGCGTGACGCTGCCGGCCAGCTCGAGAGCTTTCTACGTGTACCTGGACGGACGAAAGGTGAGCGGCCGCGAGGACGCAGGTGATACGGTGTGGGATTACGAGCGCACCGGCACGAGCACGCTGTCTTGGAACAGGCCAGTGAGCGCTGGCACGACAGTCACCATCGTCTACTAGGCATAAAGCTTACGCCAAAACCTTTCAAACCTACCACATGAAGACTTTTCCTATCCTCTTGCTTGCCATGCTGATGGTGCTGGCTTTCGCCCAAACTGCCCAAGCGCAATACACGCCCTACGAGGTGACGTGTACCGAGGTGGGCCCCAAACTCACCACACCGAGTGATAGCATTGGAGAGGCGATCGACACAGTGAGTCTTAACCTTCAGCTGGAGGCAATCAGCGCAGACTACGAGCGCATCCAGTTGGATCGAATAGAGCTGAAGCTGCTGCGCGAAGAGAAGGCGCTGCGCGAAAAGCAAGCCCTATATATGGACATCAAGAAAAAAGCTGCTACAGCATGCGACGAGTAACCCTACTGATCAGTATGGTGTGTTTGCTTTGGGCGCAAGCTGAAGGCCAGGGCACTCCGACCCAAGGCAACGTGCTGATCGAGACGACCGTGCGCCCTGCACCGAGTGCGCTGCGATTGCTGGGGTACGGCACTTCGGGCGCGGCTGAGTTGGTTGATCCGGCTACACTGGCCACGCCGACGCCAGGGTTGCCTCAAGTACTCGCCCAAAGTAACATCACAACTTTTCCTGTCACGCTAGGCGGGCTGACAGTGAATAAGACCTCGTCTGGAATTGGCCTAAGTATCTATGATACAGATCCTTCTACCTCATCTAAGGTCATGTTGCAAATTCAGCGAACAGCTGGGGGGTCGCCGTACTTCCTCATCAAGCAATCGAGCCTCGGAACTGAATTGTTTACGACATACGGATCCGGACCAAATAGATTTGACTTGAGTACAGTCGAGGCCAATAATCCATGGATATCTATGAGGCAAAGCGATGGCCTGTATTTACCCAGGCTCAACACCAACAGCGTCAACGCACTACTCGCATTGGACGCAACTGGGAAAGTCTATCTGAGCGATCCTCTCGAAGTACCAAAAGAGCTGCGATTCGATGGCTGGGCATCGAGTACGCTCGCCACGGTGGACTATAACGCCCTGGCGCATTATGGCTGGTCACGTGATGTTGCTACAGTAGGCAGCACGAATAGCCCTGACGCGAATAGGTACTTCTATGTTCAGCAGATTGGCAGCCCCCACTACGGTTCAAATCAGCAGTTTGCCACTGCGTCTGACGGGTCTGGCATATATTGGCGATATAGGGATGGATTCTCGGCGTGGTCAAGTTGGCGACGATTGTGGACGTCAGCGGATGTGATCCCAGGAGACAATCTGGGTAATCATATTGCCTCGCAGAAAATCATCTTGGGTGCTCACAGTATTGGCAGCACTACTGACGTGAATGACTATTTAGCTATAGCGCCAACCGTCAATGGGCTTCGATACCAAAAGCCCTACAATGCGTCGAATGGGGTAGTCGCGAGATTTTTCAATGGCACGTATCTGGCTGGCATAGAAGCTGGGATAGGTGGGGCTAAATTCTACGAGAGCAGTCATGCTTTTCATATAATCACATCGAATAGTTCGGCGAGAATTGAACTCGGAGCACTGGGCACTCAGTGGCACAATTTCACTAGAAAAGGCATCACCATGCCACACACGCTGAACGTGGATCAGGGCGAAATAGGTAGAGATAGCGTAGCACAGCGTCTAATATATCGACTTGGAGCGACACAGGAAAGTGTAGCAGCGCTGAGTGATCTAGCGAAACAAAACATATCTGTGGTGCAAACCGCATCCTTCACGAACAGCTTCAACTCCACGTTGACCGAAGACGCTACCCTAAAACTGACACTGCCAGAGGCAGATACTTGGTACCAAGTTGAGGCGACAATCTATTACGCTGCTGGTAGTGGCATAGATTGGAAGTATACCATTGATAATGCAGCGGGCGCAAGTACTTCGCTGATTCGCTGGAATCAAGATCAAGACGCTAATACTGTCGATTTCAGAAATCCTGGGGCAGTAGTAACAGTGTCCACTGGAGGTACAACTGTGCGTACAGCACGTTTCTCAGCAACAGTACAGTCTAACGCAGCTGGCACTAGCGCCGTGGCACTTTTCTGGGCTCAGGGCACTACGAATGCTGTCACTCCTGCCAGGGTGTACTCGATGTCGAGCCTTCGCGCAACTAAAATGAACCCGCAATAATGCATTTCTCTTTCGATCAGCTCTGGGACGTGGCGAAGTGGGTGACCCTCATTGTGGTGTACCCGAGCGCCAAGTTTATCTGGAGTCATTTGACAGGCAAGCGCAAGCGCCGCTTGGATGCGCTGGATGAGCTGCTTGATCGGGTGACCGACCTGAGCCTGCAGAATGCGCGATTGCTGGAGGACATGAACGCGCTGAGGAAGTCGAACATGGAGCTGCGTGCTGAGGTGGCAGAGCTGCACCAAGAAGTGGAAAACCTTCGCCGCCCCACCAGAAAATCGACCTAATGAAAGCCATCGCTCGCGCCGCAGAAGCCATTATAAAAGCGCTCGACCACGATGAAGTGGTGGAGCGCATTGAGCAAGGCATGAAGCGTGTGGCTGAAATTGAGCATTACGCTAGACAACTGAAAAAACAATCCGCGGAGCTAAAGACCGAGGCCACTACCAACACTCAAAAAAAGTAAGATCATGCCTTTTATCCCTAATGTCAATGGAGTCGAACCCTGCTGGGCAGACATTGAAGTGCGCCTCTTTGGCCGTCCTGTGGCTGGCATCCAGTCTATTGACTATGCTGATCCTCGAAAGTTTACGAACATTCTGGGCGCTGGCAACCGGCCTGTGAGCAGAAGCGGGGGCAACTATGAGCCTAGCGCCAAGATGGGCTTGTTGCTCTCGGAGCTCTTCCCCTTGCAGAAGGCGGCACCCGGCGGAGACATCAGTCGGATACCTGAGTTTGACATCATCGTGAGCTTCATTCCAGAAGGGAGTGTTCGCCAAACGAAGCACATCATCCACAATTGCCGATTCCATGGGCCGAGCCTCGGGGCGAAGCAAGGCGATGCGAGCATCGCCGTAGAGCTGGAGATGACCATCAGCCACGTGACCTGGAACGCTTAACCAACTAAAGTTTTAACCTGGGTTTTGGCGAAAGCCTAGCCCGTAACCCTTCCCCTTTTTATGGACGAACCAACCTTAATTGGTGCCGCGCCAGATCTAATGCATCTGAAGCGCAAGTACGGCAAGCTATCGATTGTCACGATAGATCGCGAGAATGATGATGGCAACATCGAAGAGCTCGAGTTCGTGTTTAAGCAACCCGATCGTAAACTGATGAGTGCTGCGGCTAAGATGGCCAAGGAAGACCCTCTAAAGAGTGCGGATGTGATCATCCAGAATTGCCTGGTGGCCGGGCCTCATGAGGCACTGGACGATCTGAAGACTTGGCTGACCGTGGCTGACCAGGTGCAGGAGATGATGAAGCCTTATGCCGCGCGCATAAAAAACTTCTAGAGGCATCCGAGATCGCGGCCGGTGACGAGCTGGCGATTGGAGATGCCTTGATTCGCTTTCACATGCACCTCGATCCGGCCAAACTCAGTGACGAGGCTTGGGCACGCAGCGTGCAGGAGTGCTTTTACTGCCTGAAAATGCAGCGCGAGATGATGTGGGGCAAAGACAAAGGATAGTCCAGGTGGGCGATTCGAGACGCGCTAGTCCGAATACGTAATTCAATCCACCACCATGAGTACAGGAAATGTAGTGAAGACCGGCATCGCAGTGGCGATCGTGGGCAGTGTCGGCAAGTTCGGCACTAAGCAACTCTCGGACATGCAGACGGCTATTGTCGTAGGCGTGAAGACCGCCGAGGATATCTGGGAGGACAAGAAGTTCGGCATCGCCGACGCCTTCAGTGCCTTGCGCCTGGCCAAGCCCCTCGAGGAGGTGGCCGACGGCATTGGCGAGACAGACGACGAGTATCTCGATCTCTACGATGAAGAGATTGCGGGTCTGGAGGCTGAGCTGAAGGAGCTGTGCGAGAAGCATAAGCTTTCGCCAAAACAAAAGGCACTGGCGATCCGGATCCAGCGGATCAACCTCAACGTGGGTGCTCTCGTACGCGAGGTGCGCACCCCCGCAGGGGACTTTAAGTAAGGGTTTGGGGAGGGTAAGTGCCGGGGTGGCATTGGCGAAAGCCGAAGCCGCTCCGGCCACCTCTCCCCTTTTACTTCATCGAGACGCAAATAAGAATTGACCTCCACGCAACTGCCCCATGAACTATACTTTTAAGTGGACGGTGGTGGAAAACCTCACCGCTACAGCTGATAAAATAGCTGCCTCGATGTCGAGAGTCTCGGCTGTGGCCACGCGAGTGGGTGACACGTTCAGAGCGGTGACGCCACCGGTAGCGGCGGTGGCTGCTGGTGTGACAAGTGTGACGGCGGCGGTGACGCGGACCGAAGATGCCATGGACAAAGCCACCAGGGCCACGGCGAAGTGGACACGAGCCATGGGCCCGGCCAGGGGCAGCCTGGCACAACTGGAACAGCACGCCGAAGATTTGGACAGGGCTTTCAATAGGGCAACCTCTGTGGCGCGGATGACGCGGCTGGCAGGGGCCTTGCGGCGCAATGCGACAGAGCTAGGCGTGATGCAACTCAGAGCACGGCTGTTGAAGGGCGAACTTTTCCAGCTCGGCGGGATGGGCGGCCGGATTAGTTCAATGTTCGGCGGGGTGATAGCCTTGGCCGGAGGCTATGGTTTGGGCCAACTCATCACCACCGCTGTCACGGCACAGGCTGAGTACGGCAAACTGAAAGCTGTGCTGGCCAACACATTTGAGAGTGCTCCGGACGCCGAGCGATACCTGAAAATAGTTGATGACTTTGCTCAAAAGACACCTTTCAAGCTGACTGAGGTGCGTGAGAGCATGATGAAGCTAGTGAATCGAGGCATTTTGCCTTCACAAGCGGAGATGTTCAAGCTGGGCGAGATAGCGAGCGTCACCGGCAAGGGCCTAGGCCAGCTGGTGGAGGCAATCATGGATGGCCAGATGATTGAATTCGAGCGGTTTAAAGAGTTTGGCATCAAAGCCAGTGCGGCCACCGGAAAGGTGGTCATCACTTTCAAAAACGCCAGTATGGAGGTGGCAAAAAATGCCAAAGCCATTTGGGATGGATTGCTGAGCCTTGCCGATGCGCAGGGCGTGAAGGGCTCGATGAATGCAATCATGAAGAGCATGGCCGGAGGCCTGTCGAATCTCGGAGATCAATGGGATTTCTTTATGCAAGCGACAGGGGCTGCGCTGGAGCCGCTGATTCAGAAGTATTTGCCTGTGGTGATTGAGAAGCTGGCGGAATGGTCGGACTGGGTGCAGGCGAATGGCCCCGAGATAAGTGGCTGGATTGATGAGGTTGTGAGAAGGGCAAGTGAGCTATGGAACACCTTATTGACGGTGGGTAAGTGGGCAGGCATTGCTCTGGGCATGATGCTCGCCTTCAGCGTGATCAGTTCAATAGTTGGGCCTATTGTCATGCTGTGGAGAGGCCTCACCTTCGCCATGGCAGCCTATAGAGCGGGAGTGGTCACGGCCACCGGCATTCAGGCATTCTTCAATGCCGTAATGATGGCCAACCCTGTTGGCCTCATCACGCTTGGAATTATGGCTGCGGTGGCAGCCATAATCTACTTGTATACTCAATTCGATAGCTTTGGTGAATTCCTCATGGCGTGGGGTCAGGCGCTGTTCGATTACTCACCATTTGGGTGGCTCTTAAAAGTGATCGACTACTACTTTCCAGAGGTTACGGCACGGGCAAAAGAGCTATTCCAGACTTTTATGGACTGGGGCCTGAAGCTGTGGAACTGGCTCGACGACAACCTCTTCGGGCCTTTAGGTAGGGGTTTCGCCGATATAGTGGAGTGGGCAAAGCGCGTAGGTATTATTGATGTGGGCGTCAACGTCGACAAGATCGGAGTCGGCATCCTAGCGCGCAAAACAACCACGGAGCCTGTGGAGGACAAGGAGAGCTTCATGGCCCGGCTCGCCATTAAAGTGATGGGCGGCCTAGACACGAGTTCGGGAAATTCCGAAGGAGATCTCGACACGGGTGCAGGCGGTAAAATCACCAAGCAGAGTGGTGAGCTCACGAGCTCTCGCGCCGGTAAGCACGTGGTGATCAACATAGATAAACTGGTAGAGCGGATGGAATTTCACACCTCTTCGTTGCGCGAGTCGACGTCAAAGATTCGCGAGGAAGTGAGCCGGGTGCTCCTCGATGCCGTCAACGACTCCAACTACGCCATCTGATGCCGAGCTTAGAAATCTTACGAGGGGCGTTTGGGTTGGATGGCTTTGAGGTGCGTCGATACGAGCTGCCGGTGGCACAGCCAGCTTCAGACACTGGAGCGGTCTACCCGCAGTTTCCTAATCTTGAGCCGCTGGATATCGGTGGCAATGCGATAACGCGGCATAGCTGGCTGGGCACGCCTGTTTTTGCGCCTCTCACGCTGCGAGCTGGCAGTAATACTATCGATCTGGATAATGCCATTACCCAGGTGACGCAAGGCATGCGAATGGTGCGCACCGAGGTGCAGGGCCGCAGCGGCACTGTAAAGGAGTATTACAGTGCGGACGACTATGCGGTGAAAATTCAAGGCGCGATTATTTCGCAGCACATGGACTATTTCCCTTATGATCGGGTGCGCTTCTTTAGAGAGCTTCTATCTACACCTGGTGCCATCAAGGCCATTAGCGACTACTTGTTACTCTTCGACATCTACGAGCTAGCCATAGAGAATGTCGAGTGGATACAGCAGGCCGGGATTCAAAACACCCAGCTATTCGAGATCAGTGGGTATTCCGATTCACCTGAAGAACTACTCGAGTATGTTGGAGATGTCTAGCAATGTGCAGGTAGGGGAATTTCGCTTTAAGGGCGTGACCCGTGTGGAGGTGGAAAGCTCGTGGGACAATCTCACGGACACCGCCAGCATCACGGTGCCCCGAAAGCTCACATGGCGAGGACGTGAACTGGCCACAGGAGTTGATCCGCTGATCAAGCGTCTAGATCCAGTGGACATTGCTCTTGGGTATAATGGGCAGCTCGTGCCGACATTCAAGGGCTTTGTGCGGGTGGCCACTGGCGATACGCCTGCTGAGATTCGTTGTGAAGATGCAATGCTTTCGTTGAAGGGCAATGCTCAGACCTTCGTCATTGCCAAGTGCAAGCTATCCACGCTACTGGCGAAAGTTTTGCCGAAAGGCCTACCTTTTGATGTAGCTGCAGATTACGAACTCGGCACCCTTAGGGTGAGCCGGCTCACCGCAGCGCAGGTGCTCGATGAATTGAGGCAGAAGTTTGGGGTTCGGGCATGGTTTCGAGACGGGACCCTGTACGCTGGCCTGGCTTACGTGCCAAAGCTGCAGCGCCGCCGCCGGATCCACTTCGAGAGCCTGGTGACGGAGCATTCGCTCGAGTATAGCCGCCAGGAGGATTTGCGCTTTAAGCTGAAGGCCACCATCATCTACCCGAACAACACAAAGCAAGACATTGAGCTTGGCGAGCCTGACGGAGACCTACGAAGCTTTCACTACTACAACGTGCCCCAGTCAGAGGCTAAACGCTTGCTCGAGCACGAACTTGAGAGATTGCTCGTGGAAGGTTACTCTGGATCATTGACGATTTTTGGCGCGCCACACATCCGTCACGGTGATATTGTAGAGCTACGTAGCGACCTGTTGCCGGAGCGCGATGGCAACTACCTGGTGAAGAGTGTCACGACCACCTTTGGGCCAGAAGGCTTTCGCCAAAACCTTACTATAGACACCCGCCTACCATGAGTGAGCTCGCAGACAGCATTAGAAGATTGACTTCCCGTAGAGAGGCTGCGGCGCACGTGGCGAAGGTGATAAGCGTAGATCGCCGGACCCGAAGCTGTGAGGTTGAGCCGCTCGGCGACTATGCTCCGTTGCCAGATACGCGGCTACAGGCGTCACTAGAGGGCTCGGCCGGCGTAGTGCTGATCCCGAAGGTGGGCAGCGTGGTGGTGGTACTTTTGCTCAGCGACTCGCACGCGGCCGTGGTGCTGGCCGAGGAGGTCGAAAGCATCGAGTGGACGGTCGGCGGGCAGACACTTGAATACACCAAACGGGGTTTGAAAGTGGCCAGTGCTCAAAGCAATTTGGCCGCTGACTTGGTGGCCATGCTCGACGAGCTTGCGACCGCTCTCGGCGATATAGCTATCATGCAGGTCATTACCCCTGTAGGGCCTGGCACCGTAAGTCCAGACACCATTTTGAAGCTTCAGGCGACAAAGCTTAAGCTCATAACTACCATTAAACCAGCACTTAAATCTTACTTACATGGCGCTTGATCCTACTTTGCTCGAGCAGCGCATCGAGGAGATGCAAGTTGAGCTTCAGAAAGAAAGAGACCCCAAAAAAGCCTCTAAACGATTTGCGCAGCTGCTGGCTAGCATGATCGATGAGTTTGTGCGCGAAGGTCAGGTGACGATTAACGGAGAAACTGGAAACATCACATGAGGACAATACAACAGATATATGACGAGATGGCGGCGTTCAAGCAAACGCAAGTCCCCCTATCGGCGTTGACGCCAAATCCGGAATCTGGATTGGCGCTTTTAGCAGCGCTAAGCTCTGGCTCTAAGGTAGCTGCTTGGCGGCTTAAGTTGTATACGGTTGCAGCAGGAATTTATGTTCACGAGACTCTTTTTGAATTGTTTCGGGAAGAATCTGCTGAACTCGCAGAGCAAGCTCCGGCTGGCACTCCGCGGTGGTATCATGAGCAGGCGCTGAAGTTTCAATATGGCCACCTATTGGTGTACACCGACTATCGATACTGCTACCTGATAGATGATGCAGCCTCGCGGATCGTCAAGCGGGTGGCGGTTCAGAATCGTGGTGACGGCCTGGTGCTCGTGAAAGCCGCCAAGCTTGTTGATGGTGATCCTGTGCCTTTAGATCCGGATGAGTTGATCGCATTCGAGGCTTACATGGCGCTAATCAAGTTTGCAGGTACCAGACTAGCATCTATTAGCCTTGCAGCCGATCAGCTGCAGCTATTCTACCAAATCTACTATGATCCGCTGGTTCCAAGGCCATTGGTGGAGGCAGGCTTGCAGGCAGCTGTCGAGGCACACCTATCCAATTTGCCTTTTGATGCTGCCCTTAATGTCACCAGACTTACCGACGCTCTGCAAGTCGTGCCAGGCGTCAAAGACCCTGTCTTCCTCTCGGGATCAGTGACAGCCATTGCGCAACCAGCTCAAAATCTCGTGCGTGAGCACATTCCTTCATCTGGATACTTCGAGTTGGTCCAACCGATTGCGGCGACTTTCACCTTTACACCGAAGCTGTAAGCGATGCGAAACTACGAGATAGACATAGTGTCTTTATCGATCGAATCAATGCCGCCAGCCATGCGCCAACCGCTGCGCTTAGCGTTTGTGCGCACGATGTTGCAACCTCTGGTTACTCTTCAAGCTCGATTTATTGAAAGAGTGGCCACTACGCGGTATCTGTTGGGCCTTAGCGGCCGCGTGATTGATCTGACTCATTTTCTGAATGATCAGTTTGATCTTGTACCGAGGAGAATTTACATCGAAGATGGAGTGTTTCAGGCTCCACCTATTCTTCCGAAGTTGGGAGAGCCATTACCGCTCGAGATGCCAAAGTTTGGAGAAACCCCACCAATCGAGCTGCCATCCCTTGCCGACCTGGCTGCTCAGCACGACTTCATCGTGTTTGTGCCCCAGGAGCTAATGGCACAAGTCACCGAAATTCTGGCTGCTATCGCTGTTTTTGCAAGCGCTGGCCGCCGTTACACTATTAAGCCGATTCCATGAAAAGTTTTGTTGTCCATCCCGGAATTCTACCACACTATCAAGAAGATCTCGCATTCATACAGCAAGGGCTTCAAGAAGCAATCGCGGCGGTAGCCTCAGTATTTGGGCCGCAGGTCGTCTTGTATGGACTACAGCTGTCTGGAAGCGGTTACTCGGCTGGTGCTATCTTATGGGAAGGTGAAGTTTACACTGTGGCCGCTTTCACGCCACCGAGTTCAATTTCTCCTGACGAAGCGCTGTATCTGTCCAGGCAGACTACTTATTCACCCGATGGCGTACGCCAATATTTTGATGGCCAGACGCGTAACGCATGGGAGGTGAGGATTGCTACACTCCAGTATTCTGCTCTGCCAAGTGCCGGAATGGCTCTGGCTTCATCATTTGTGAGTGCTAGCGATTGGGTCTCGCAAATTGCAGCCTCACAAGCTGCCATACAGATCGCGGCCCTAGTGCCTCCAATTGCGCGTAACGAAGCGGATGCTATCGCTAACCAGTTGATCACAGATCGAGTTCCGTACTTGGCTAAGCTCGAGGTGAAAAGGCTCGATATAGCCTCTAGCGTCACCAGCTACCTAAGAAATGGGTGGTCGCAGATCGGGGGGACAATCGAATCTTTTAGAATGATGAGCGGTAAATTGGGGCATCTCGTTATCGCCGTTACAGGTGCGGCTGCTACTAATAATGTGATTATGGAGCTCCCTCAATCTATGCGCCCTCAGCAGCCAGTAGATAAGCTGGTGTGGACCACGGATTCGAGTTCGGCGCCACTGGGAAGGCTTTTGCTTTTCACTGATGGCACGTTATCCATCACAACATCGGTAGCCCTCAGCGCCGCCGATTATGTCATAATCCGACTCACTTACATGGTGGCGTAATTTGGAATGTAAAAAATATTTACAGCACGATTGGATATTTGGACGCGGCACGATTGGATTTTTGGCGATCTATAAGGGTGGATAGTCCAAAGGGTA
>PPFU01000868.1_pt1 | contig 24328 bp, 22 predicted proteins | sample 1535991 | NCBI WGS metagenome assembly PPFU01 (sample SAMN04901290, study PRJNA319586) | Hypolithon metagenome, whole genome shotgun sequencing project. | isolation source: Antarctic Hypolithon | place: Antarctica: Miers Valley | collected 2014
GATTCGCCTGCCCCGGCGGGCCGCGGGCGCCGCCGCGGATGATGCGGACACCGCCGTCTCCATCGGCTTTGCGAACGCCGGGGCCGAGGCGCTCGTCGAGGCGCGGGAGAGCGCGTCGGTGCCGCGGAAGACCATCAGCGCCGTGCGTTGCGCGGCTTTCGACTTCCTCGACATCGGCTTTTATCTCGTCATCGGCGCCGCCATCACGAGCGTCTTCAACACAGCCGTATCGCCAAGCGTCATCCTACCGCTAGCGACGAATCCCGTGCTGGCCATCGGCGGCATGGAGACGCTGGCGATGCTCCTCTCGCTTTGCAGCACCTCGGACGCCTTCATCGCCGCGAACTTCTTCGCCTTCCCCTTCGTCGCAAAACTGGCGTTCCTCGTGCTCGGGCCGATGATGGATGTGAAGCTCCTCTTCATGTATCAGATGGTGTTCACGAAAAAATTCACCATGGCCCTCGCCGCAGGCCTTTTCCTCCTCATCGGGCTCGCCTGCCTCGTGCTCAACGGACTCCTGCCCCTGTGAAAACTCTCTCCCGCATCCTCGCCCCGCTCACCCTCCTCGAGTGGGGCGCCATCCTGCTCTACTTCTACGCTTCGGGTCGCCTCGCCGACTTCCTGCATCCCTCCTTTCGTCCGTTGGTGCTCGTCACCGGCGTCCTGCTCCTGGGAGTCGCTCTCGTGGTCGCGCTTTTCCATGAGGAAAAATGCACGCACGACCACTCCTCGCACGATCACGACCACGATCACGACCACGACCACGATCACGCCGCTCACGATCCCGCCGCTCATGATCATGATCACGACCAGGAAGGACACGGGCATGGCACCCTGACCATTGCGGGCACGCTCGCTTTCCTCGTCCTATGCCTGCCCCTCGCGCTGGCGGCGGCGGTCTCACCCGAGAGCTTCAGCGCCGACCTCGTCCGCAGCCGCAGCGCCGTCACGGACCCGGCCACGCTCCCCGGCTCCGCCGCCCGCGCGCAGGCCGAGGAGTATCGCAACCCCTACCTGGAGCCGAACGCGGAGGGGAACATTCGGGCCGAGGTGATCGACCTGCTCTACGCGGCCGCCGACCCGGCGATCCGCGCCGACTTCGAGGACAAGAGCCTCGAAATCGTCGGTCAATTCCTGCCGCCCCCCGAGAGCGATGGCGGAGCGGAAGCGTTCCAGCTCGTCCGGCTCTTCATGTCCTGCTGCGCGGCGGACGTGCGGCCGCTCGCGGTGGAGGTGGTGAGCGTCGCAGAGTCGCCGGGCGTCGCCCCCATGGGCTGGGTGAAAGTCGTCGGCACCGTGACCTTCGAGTCGTTGGGCGGGAATCTCACGCCGGTGGTGCAGGCTACCGCTGTCACGCCCACCGAATCGCCCGAGGAGCAGTACGTTTATTGACGGGCGGCCGGAACCAAGGATCATACTGATGCAATTCGTTTGCGTTTTACGCGGAGTATCTTGAAATTCCCAGCCGTGAAACTCTCCCTGCTCATCCCCGCCCTCCTCGCCGCCGCCCTCCCCGTGCGCGGCGCCGACCCCATCCAGGTCGCCTCCTTCTCCAGCATCGTCACCGAGATCGCGCGTGACATCGGCGGCGACCACGTCCAGGTCGCCGGGCTCGTGCAGCCCGGCATCGATCCTCACGAATATCAGCCCACCCCCGCCGACCTGAAAGTCGTGAGCCGCGCGCAACTGATCCTGACCTCCGGCAAACACCTCGAGAGCTACCTCGGCAAGCTCGAGGAGACCACCGGCGGCAAGGCGAAGCTCGTCGAGGTCGGCGGGAACCTGCCCGCGCTCGAGATGAAGCACGGAGAGGGCGCGGTGGAGGATCCGCACTGGTGGCACAGCGTCGGCAACGTCAAGAAGGCCGCTCAAGTCGTGCGCGACGCGCTGATCGCGGCGGACCCGGCGCACGGGGACAATTATCGGGCGCGGGCGATAGCGTATCTCACGCAGCTCGACATGCTGGAGAAGTGGGTGAGGCTCAAGGTCGCCGAGCTGCCGCGCGACCGGCGCAAGCTGGTGACATCACACGACGCCTTCCAGTATTTCGCGCGCGACTACGGCTTCACCATCCTCGCCGTGGAGGGCCTGAGCACCGACACCGAACCGTCGAACCGCCACGTCTCGGAGCTCATCGACACGATTAAAAAAGAGAACGTGAAGGCCGTCTTCACCGAGAGCACCGTGAACCCGAAAGTGACTCAGGAAGTGACCCGCGAGACGGGTGCGCGAATGGGCGGCATACTCCACGCCGACGGCCTGGGCGAGGGCGACGCATCCACCTACTCCGGGATGATGCGGCACAACGTCTCCACCATCGTGGACTCGCTCAAGTGAAGCCGTGAAAGGATCGCCGATTCTCCGCGTGGCGCTGGTGCTCGCCGCGCTGCTCGCGCTCCTCGTGCCTCTGCGGCGTCTGACCGCGCATCGGCAGCCCCCTCCACCGCCGTCCGCCGCGGAGGCACCCGGCCACCTTGCCACCGTCCGGCTCGCGCTCACCTCCACCGCCGCGCCTTTCCACTACGAGATCAGCCACCTCGGCGCGCCCGTCTGGAGCGGCGACGCGACGGGTCACGACGCGGCGACAGAGCTCGCGATCCCCTTTCCAAAAGAAGGCATCGACCTGCTGATCGAGGCGTCCTGGGAGGGCTCCGGGCCCGCGGCGCTGAAAGTGGAGGCGACGCATGGCGGCGAGACCATGACGCGGACGCTCTGGGGGAGCGGCAGCACCAGCGAAGTCGTCACCTTCCCATGACGCGACCGTCGCAATCCAAAATCGAAACTCGAAATTCGAAAATTCCCCATGTCCTCCCACCGCCTTGACATCCGCGACCTCACGGTCAGCTACCGGCGCGTCCCCGCCGTGCATCATCTCGACCTCGCGCTGCATTGCGGGCGGCGGATCGCTCTGCTCGGGCCGAACGGCGCCGGCAAGACCTCCCTGCTCAAAGCCATCGCCGGCCTCGTGGCGATGGAGACCGGCAGCATTTCGCTGGGCGGGCACGATGGCGCCGCGGCGCGCGGGCGCATTGCATATCTCCCGCAGCGCAGCGTGATCGACTGGGATTTTCCCACCACCGTCCGCGGCCTCGTCGAGATGGGGCGCTACGTGCGGCTTGGCTGGTGGCGGCGTTTCGCCGAGGGGGATCGCGCCGCCGTCGAGGCGGCCATGGCGCGGATGGATCTCGCCGGGCTCGCCGGGCGGCAGATCAGCGCCTTGTCAGGCGGGCAGCAGCAGCGCGCCTTCATCGCGCGCGCCCTCGCGCAGGAGGCGCACGTCTTTCTGCTCGACGAGCCTTTTAACGGGCTCGACCAGCCCGCGCAGGAGCTGCTGGGTGAGACGATTCGCCAGCTCGCCGGCGCGGGGCATCTCGTCATTGCCTCGCACCACGATCTGAAATCCGTGCCCGAGCTTTTCGACGAAGTCGTCCTCCTCAACGGCGAACTCATCGCCCATGGCCGCGCCACCGAGGCTTTCACCGAGGCGAACATCGCGCGCACCTTCCAGACACACGTCTTCTCCGGCGCCGCACCCTCAGCCCCCCACCATCACCACTAGTGGACTTCCTGCTCGAGCCGTTCCGCCACGAATTCATGCAGCGCGCGCTTTTCGGCTGCGCGCTCATCGGCTTCGTCAATGGCGCGCTCAGCGCCTTCATCGTCCTGCGCCGCCTCGCGCTCATGGCCGACGCCATCGCGCACTCGCTGCTGCCGGGCGTCGCCCTGGCGCTCATCCTTTTCGGCCTCGCGCCCGGGACTCTCTTCGCCGGCGCGCTCCTCGCGGCCCTGCTCGTCGCCGCCGGCGTGCAGATCATCTCGCGCACCTCGCGGATCAAAGAGGACACGTCGCTCGGCCTGCTCTTCGCGTGTTCCTTTTCCCTCGGGCTCGTGCTGCTGAAGTTCTCCCCCTCTCGCGTGAATGTGACGCACTACCTGTTTGGCAACATCCTCGGCCTCGCCGACGCCGACCTCTGGATCATCTACCTCATCAGCCTCATCGTGCTGCCGCTCCTCGTCGCCTTCCAGCGTCCGCTCCTGCTCATGATTTTCGAGCCGTCAGTCGCCGCCAGCCAGGGCGTGCCAACCCGGCTGCTCAACTATCTGCTCATCGGGCTGCTCGTCCTCTCGATGATCTCCTCGCTGCAGGCTGTCGGAGTCATCCTCGCCCTCGGCATGCTCATCGCGCCTGCTGCCACCATCTATCTTTTCTCCGACTCCTTCCCCGCGATGTTCTGGGGCGGCGCCGCGGTCGGCGCGATCGGATCGAGCACCGGCCTGCTCATCTCCTACGGGCTGAACCTGCCCTCGGGCGCCTGCATCGTGCTCACCCTCGGCATCATCTTCCTCGCCGCGTATTTCTTCAGCCCCCGCTACGGCCTCGTCTCGAAGCTCATCCGCCGCCGCCATCTCCACGCGGAATCGCTCGCCCGCTGGGAGCCGAAGAGACCCGCGTGATCGCGGCACCCGTCATGGCACCCCGCTTGGGGGAACTGCCAGGTGCGAGGTGAACGCCACAGGCGCGCTTCCTCCTCATGCAGCCGCACGGGGCGAACCGAATACTTTTCGACCTTCATCGCTCGATTGCAGCTCATCTTCCCGAGTGCCAGATCGGGCGGAATGCACGTAGATCGCCGCACGCTTGCGAAGCTCGGCGCAACTGGCGATGTCGAGCTTGTCCTTGATCCGCTGTTGATGCGTGTCGATCGTCTTCGAGCTCAGGTTGAGTCGGCTCGCCATCTCCTTTTTGCCGCACCCTTCGCCAACCAGGAGGAAAATCTGCTGCTCGCGCGGTGACAGCACCGAGGGCAGGCGCGACGAAATCTCCATCTGCCCGGTGCGCATCTGGGAGGTGAGCATGTGCTGCACGCGGGGTCCCATGTGCATTCGGCCCGAGAGCGCGGAGTCGATCGCGAGCGCCAGCTCATGGAGTGGCTCCTGCCGGGTCACGTAGGCAGAGACTCCCGCCCGAAACGCCCGCACCATCGACCCGGCATCCTCCAACGCGGTGAAAGCGACAACACGGACATTCGCATTCCACGCAGCTGCCTCCCGGATCAGCGAGAAGCCCTCACCGGCGCTCAAGCCAGGATCGAGCACGAGGACGTCGGGCTTGTGCCGTTCGCAGAGCGAGCGCGCGGTTGGGGCCGAATCCGCGTCGCCGCAGACCGACCAATCCCCGCGTTGCCGCAGAAACTGAGTCACCCCGAACCGCACCACCGGCTCGTGATCAGCTACCAGCAAAGTTACTTTCCGCTTCATGAAGAATCCTCCGTTGCTGAGCGCGTGTAGTGAGATTTCCCGGCGGCAGTCAAGCATTCTAGCAAGACGCTTTTTCCCGAAAAGACGCCTCTTACTAGGAGCATCTCCAAAATCTGACGATGCCGCGCCCGATAGTCCGCCAGCGGTGGCTCTGCTCGAATGCGACCGGATCGAAACAAACTCAAACCAAAACAAGCCAGCACCACCATGAGCATCGCCTATCCCAAACCGCACCCGCCCTTCCCCGCTCCGCCCCACACGGCCGTCGCCAAACTGGAGAGTGCGCCCGCGAAGCGCCATCAACTCCACTTTCACAAGGGCCTCGCCCATGATGGGGACGCCCTCGTCGATCCCGCCGGCTTCAAGAGCCTGCGTGACGCGCTCAGCCATCACACGCCGGAGCTTTTCGCCAAGATCCAAATGGCGGGGCCGAAAACGCGCCGCCTCGTTAATCCGCAATGCGGGCTCGGCGCCGACCGGCAGACTGCGGCTGGCTTTTACTTCCGCCTGCCGCCGCCGCCGGAGCAGGACGGATGTGATGACACCACCGCCGCGGAGCTGATCGAGCTGTACTGGATGGCGCTGCTGCGGCACGTGAAGTTCGAGGACTTCACCGGCGCGGGCGCGCCATCAGAAATTGCTGCCGCCTGCACGGAGCTTTCGGGACTCAAGCTTTACGCCAAGGCCGACAATCCGAACCTGCCGAAGTACGAGTCGCGCACCGTTAACCCCGGCAGCCTTTTCCGCGGGGGTGATTGGTGGCTGCCGTCGTCCGCTCCGCACCAGCATGTCGGGCCTTACATCTCGCAGTTTCTTTACCTCGATGTTCCCTTCGGCTCTTTGAAGTTCGATCAGCGCGAACGCCGGGCGAACGACAAGGATCAGGATCCTGAACGCAGCTTCCCTGCGTACATGACGAAATGGGATGAATGGCTCGCCGTGCAGAACGGCGCGCCGCACGGCAAGCCCACCGTGCCCGTCCCGGAAGCCGCGAGCCGCTACATCCAGAATATGGCGGATCTCGCGCGCTATGTGCACATCGACAAGCTTTACCAGGCCTATCTCAATGCCACCTTCATCCTGCTCGGCTACGGCGCGTCGAAAGGCAAAGGCAGCCCGTATGGCATGGTACCGTGCGGCTACGGAAAAGGTGACGCGCCCCAGCCGACGACCGATCCGTGGGCGAAAAATTTCCCCGCGGAGGAGGGCTTCGGCAGCTTCGGCGATCCGCACATCCTCGCGATGGTTTGCGAAGTCTCCACCCGCGCGTTAAAGGCGGTCTGGTATCAGAAATGGGTCGCCCATCTCCGGCTGCGTCCCGAGGCCTACGCGGGTCTCGTCCACCGCGCCCTGGCTGGCGTGCATGATCCCGCGGGAGCGAAAGCCATCCTCGGCAGCGCGGAGTCCATCCTCAGCGGCAGCAATGCCGCCGCCAGAATCGTTGCCGGTTCCGATGCCACTTATCTCCTGCCGATGTGCTTTCCCGAAGGCTCGCCCACGCATCCCGCCTATGGCGCTGGCCACGCCTGCGTCGCCGGCGCTTGCGTCACCGTGCTCAAAGCATTTTTCGATGAAACTGCGAAGCTCTCCAGCCTCACAGATCTCGATGGGAATTCCTTCGTTCCGAAAGTTCCGAACGCCGCCGGCAACGGCCTCGTGGACTACACTGGCCCGGGAGCCGCGGATCTCACCGTCGGCGGCGAGCTGGACAAAGTCGCCTCGAACATCGCGATCGGTCGCAATATGGCCGGCGTCCACTGGCGCACCGATTACACGCAGAGTGTCCTGCTCGGCCAGCGGGTCGCCATCAGCATGCTCTATCACCAGCGGCGCGACTTCCATGAGCGTCCGTGGTGCTACCACTTCACCTCCTTCGCGGGCAATGGCATCAAGATCGATCAATACGGCGTGCACATGAAAAAAGCCGGGAGCACAGGCGGATACGACATCCACATCCTCGACGGTGACGACGACCTCGATCCCGCCTGGGAAGCGCACCAGTTGAAAAAAATCTGGTAGCGATACCTGCGCGTCGTTTCGGATGCCGGGTGCCTAGCAAATGCTGGCACCCGGCACGGTCGTACGCCTTTTTTCGGGAAATCCTGGAACGATGAAGCAAAGTCCACGGGAGAAAAATCATACCACTCAACCGACTCGACGATTCCGGCTCGGCTCGGCGAATCCCGTGCTCACCGGGCTCACGCTCACCCGGCGCGTCACTGCAGCGATCATCCGCGCGCGCAGCCCGGTCGTGTAGGCGCCGCCCCGCCCCGTGAGTCGAGAGCGAGTTCTCTCGCGGCTCAAAACTCCGCCTTCATCCCCACGACGATGCCGCGGCCGCCGAGCGGCGCGATGTCTTTGAGGAACGAGGTGTGCAGGCGCGCTTCCTCGTTGGTCAGGTTCACGCCGCGCACATAGACGTCGAGGTCGTAGCCGCGGATGGGCACGCGATAGCCGACGCGCGCGTTCACGAGGAAGTAGCTGTCGGTCGGCAGCTCGAACTCCGCCGTGCGGTTCTGGCGCGCAGAGTATTGGCCTTCGATGCCGGCGCTGAAGCGATCCCAGCGGTAGCTCAGCTCTGCTCCGGCGCGGAAGGGCGGGATGCGCGGCAGCGGTGTGTCCGATTGGGTGTCGGTCGCGTGGACGTAGTCGGCGGTGAGGATGAGATCGAGGCTCTGCGGCGCGACGGAGTTCACCGGCGCCATCGCGGTTTTCGCGTCTTTTGAAAAAACCGCTTCCTCGACAGTGGGGGGCTCGATGAGGTGGAAAGTCACCTCAGCCTCGCCGCCGAAGAACCGCGCGTCGGTCGCGCGATAGGCGAACACGGGCAGGTCGTCCTCGATTTCCCCCGTGCCGAAAAGCCCGACGAAATCGCGAAACTCATAATAGAACCCGGTGAGCGCGCCGGTGACGCGTCCGAGTTTTTTGCGGAGGGAAAGGTCGATGCTGAAGGCTTGTTCGCTGCTCAAATCCGGGGCGCCGATCTCAAAGGCATCGGTCGCGACGTGCGGGCCGTTTGCGAACAGCTCCTGATAGCTCGGCGCGCGCTGGGTGAAGGCGGCGTTGAGCGCGATGGCATACGCCTCGACGGGCGTGAAGATGACGCCGCTGGACGCGCTGAGGTTGTCGAACGTGCGCCCGCGGGCCGGGCCGAACGCCTCGCCGCCGTCGGAATCGACGGTGACGTGATCGTAGCGCCCGCCGAATTGCAGCCGCCAGCGCGGATCAATCACCCACTCCTCGAAGACGAAGCCGGAGTGAACGTTCGTCTCGACTGGCGGCAGGAACGCCTCCTCGCCCAGCGCGGAGAAATTACTGCGCTCGGTCTGGTAGCCGACCGCGCCCTCGAGCGGGCCGAGCGGTGCATGCGCGATTTCAATGCGCCCGTCGTAGCCTTCGTTTTCAAAAACGGTGCCGACCTCCGCGCGTTCGAACTCGGTGTGCTGATAGTCGGAGAGCCCGATGTTGAACCGGATGGCGCTGATGCCGTCGAGCGGCTCGCGGATTTCTCCTCGCGCATCCCAGCGGCGCTGCTCGAGGTCGATGGTCACGTCGGGCTCGGCGACGGTGCCGTAGTTCGTGTTAAACCCGGAGTAGGCGAGGCCGATGAAGCCTTTGTCCCAAGCGTAGGAGAGGCCGCCGGAGAGGCCCTCGGTGCGCAGGTCGCTGTTCGGCAGCACGTCCCGCGGCTCCTTTTCCCCATCCTCGAGCGGCTCGCGCTCGCGCAGCCGGTCCGAGCGCGCGAAGCCGGGGATGTGCAGCTCGTCGGTCGCGCGTTTGTAGCCTTCGAGGTGCCAGTTGAACCCGCTCAAGCCGCCCTCGAGCAGGAAGGCGCCGCCGCGCTCGGTGTTCACGGAGCCGTAGCGGCCCTCGACGCTGCCGCGCACGGGTTCGTCGATGCGCTCGGTGGGGATGCGGTTGTCGAGGACGTTGACCACGCCGCCGATGGCGTTCGGGCCGTAGAGCAGCGTCGCCGGGCCGCGCACGATCTCGATGCTCTGCGCGGAGACGGGATCAAAGCTCACAGCGTGATCGGGGCTGGTCGCGGAGGCGTCGATGGTGTTGCTGCCGTTTTGCAACACGCGGATGCGGTCGCCGTCGAGCCCGCGGATGATCGGCCGGCTCGCGGCGGGGCCGAAGTAGGTGGAGCTGATGCCTGGCTCGCGGTTGAGCGTCTCGCCGAGGGTTGGCTCGAGTTTTAGCGTGAGCTCAGGGCCGGTGAGGATGGAGACGGGCTGGGCCTGCTGGAAGAGCGTGCGTTCGAGCGGCGTGGCGGTGACGACGACTTCGTCGAGCATGGTGGTCTGGGCGCGGAGAGCGCCCGTGAGCAGCGCGAGGGCTGCGAGGGTGGGGATGAATTTCATTTTGGTAGATGAATGGCTGCATGAGTTTTGGGTGCGGCGCGCCGCGGAATTGCGGGCGTCGCGGGGTTGCGAAACGCAGCGTGTGCCGCGGCGGACGGCGCCCCGGGCAGGGGCGGCGAGTCAGCGCGCGTGGGATGTCCCGCGGAGTCGCGGGCGGGGCAGTTCAGGCACTCAGGCGAGTGCCGGAGGCCCGTGCTCGAAAATGCGCGAGCCGGAGAAAAGTGAAGGCACCCAGTCAAGCCGGGGCGCACCGACCTGAGCGAAGACGACCGGCAGGAAGGCGACCGTGAAGGCCGGCGCGGGCGTGTGGTCGATCCCGCCGTGATGGATCATCGTCGCCGCGCATTCGTGCTGCGCGTCGTCCGCGTCGTGATGCGCAGATTCGTGCAGATCCGGCGAGGCCGCCAGCACGACCGCCCACGCAAAGGCCAACAGCAGCAACGCGCAGACTGCGCGGCGGAAGGAGGCAAGTGGGCGCTGCATCGCCGCGGACGCTATCCTTGGAATTCTCTCGAGCAAGCGCGTTCTAACGTTGCCGACCGTCGGAAGCGGAAGTCACAGGCCCGGAGGGCCAGCGGGATGAACTCGATGATCAAAGACGCACCGAGACTTCGTGGCCGATTCGTGCTTCGGGCCGCCGGTCGTGAGCAGGGCGGAGGAAATGTAATGGCTCCCGGCTGCGCGGATGTATTCGAGATACGGCTCGGTGCCCGCATGGTCGGTGTTGTCGGAGACGACGAGACAGCCGGGTTTCATCCGGGGCTCGAGCAGGGTGAGGATGTGGAGGTACATCGACTTTTCGCCGTCGAGAAAAAGGAAGTCGACCGGGCCGGGCAGCGGCTCGGCGAGAGTCTGCATCGCGTCGCCGCCGCGGAACTCGATGAGGTCGGCCAGGCCGGCGTCGGTCAGGTTCTGTCTCGCCGTGACGATCTTCTCGGCGATGAATTCGGTGGTGACGACTTTGCCCACGCCGTTATCGCGCACGGCGGCGGCGAGGAAGATGGTCGAGATGCCAAAGGAAGTGCCGAACTCCACCACGACCGCAGGCTGGCTGGCGCGGATGAGGGCATAGATGAGTTGGCCGAAAGGACGGTCGATGGCCATGTGACGATCTTTGGCCGCGGTGAAGCGCTCGAAGGGTGTTTGCAGGCGCGGCTCCCCTTCCGCTGGCCCCGGCGCCTCATGAGCTTTGGCGCGTTGTTGTTCTGCGTCGGTGAAATGCTTTGCCAAGATGGTCGCGACCGGGGGAGTGGTGAGAGTGCAGGTCATGAGGGATATTTTTTAGAAGGCACTTCTACTTAGCGCCAAAACAAAATCCAGTACGCACCAACTGCCGTTTGCTTTCGTCGGAACCGCGCGTTAAAACCTGGCATGCCACAAGCCACGGAAAATACGATTGATTGGGGTCAAGATGTTGTTTTTGTTGGAGAGGGTTCACCTGCGCCTGACGTCGGAGGAGTTATTGTAGGAGGATACGATTACACTTTTACAGTCGAACCGGGAGAGATCATCGCCGCTCAAGATCAAGATCGCCCAAACCTCTCAGGAGTAAATAAGACACCATTGCCCGGCGCTAGCCAAACTCATGTGATTTTCGGCACTGACCTCTCGAAGGGTGCCGACCGTCGGTGGGATGCCTCTCGGCAGCTTCGTGTTCGGATTCGTAATCCCCACTCGTATCCTCCTGCGGTGTTGCCACATGTAGGTGGACATCTATGGGACGATCAACCTGTGGCTGATAGCGTTCCCGAGGAATATCCCTCCGACAATGTTCTGGGCAACGACGACACGGGGACTGAGGATTCTGAGGAGGATAACGACCCGTACGGAGGCAACGGAAAAATTACGGCCAAGGACGCTCCGACGATGGCAATGCCTAACAGCACCGGGACCGATGGCGATGTGTTTGAAATACGGACGCACTTCCTCGAATTTTTGCGACTCAACATTGGTGACGCGTGGTTCCGCATTTCCGATGACTACCCGTGGCGGGTACATTTCAAATTTAAGAGGGAAAATGGGAAGTGGAGAAACGACACTTCTACTCAAGCGCAGGACAACCAAGGATTCTAATCTAGCGTATGCTCGCGCGCTTACTTCTTTGTTCTGCCTTCCTCATAACCGCTGCCCACACCCAAACTAATACTGGAGATTCAGCTATGAAAAACGACGCGTTACTGCGGCAAGTTTACGAATCAAACGACGGTCGCGACTTGCACGCGATTGAGGCACTCAAAGAGGCTGGTGCCGCAAATGTGCTACTCGCGATTGTGAGAAATCCAAGGGGTCTAAGTGCTGGTGTGGATGTTGCGGCTGTGCGAGCAATTGGCGAAATCGGGGGCAAAAATGAGGCGGCGGAACTTATTCATGAGCTTGATATCCGCCGAGGCATTGTTATCGGTGGCAGCGAAGGCCAGGTAGCGCACCGGAAGATGAAAGAGGCATTGGTTCAGGCGATATCCCATTTGCTCGGACTTCAGCCGATCCAGGCGTTGGACGCCCCGTCTGTCGTTAAGTTTGTCACCGAAGCGAGGAAACGATTAGAATCGAATTTGCCGCGCTGAGGGCGGTGGTGCGCTGAATTGGTCTCGGCCTATCTGCCGAGGTGCCTTGTGGTAAGTTCCCGTTATTACACTTATCTTTCCTGCGAAGGCAGATCCTAAAAAAGTCCCGCCCATGCCGCGTCTTCCTCCGGCCGGTTCCAATCCTTCGCCAAGGGCGGCTTCGCTCAGGAGGGCGGTCTCGTGGCCGTCGGCAGGCTCGTCGGCGAGGATGGTGACGAAGGCGCGGTGGCGGCGGTCGAGTTGCACGGGCTCGAGCAAGCGCACGTCTCCGCCGGCATCGATGACGGCCTCGAGGGTCTGGATCATGGGAGACCTTCACTCTCTGGTCGGAGCGGGGCAAGCGCGCAGGTGCTTGCGGATTTTCGCGAAAGACACGCCTTGACCCGCTCTCGCACGCCACAGACGTTCCCCGCCGTGAGCGCTCCCGCCGTGTCGTCCCGGCACGAAATCCACTCCCAAGACGGCGGGCCGCGGCCGGAATATGCCGCGCTCCAGTCACGTCTCGACGCGCTCTCGCCGGCGGAACTCCGCGGGCTCGGCGATCGCATGGACGCCACGCTGCGGGAGATGGGCGTCACTTTCGACCTGAACCGCGACTCGCCCTGGGGGCAGACGCCGTGGAAATGCGATCTGCTCCCGCATGTCTTCTCGTCGAGCGAATGGGGCCACATCGTCCGCGGGGTGCGGCAGCGGCTCCGGGCGTTCGAGATGTTCCTGCGCGATATTTACACGCACCGCCGCATCCTGCGCGACAACGTGATCCCGGTGCAGCCGGTGCTCGGCAGCCCTTACTACCAAAATGCGAGCATCGGCCTGCCGCTCCCGGCGAATGCTTATCTACACCTCTGCGGGTTGCATCTCACGCGCGACGCGGCGGGGGAGATCGCGGTGAAGCAGCACCACTTCGGCCACGCCTCGGGCATCTCGTACATGATGCAAAACCGGCGGGCTCTCGCCCGGGTGATGCCGGAGATCTTCCAGGATGCGCCGGTGCAACCGCTGGCGAGCGCGCCGCTGGCCATCATGGAGGCGCTGCGGGAGGTGGCGGGCAGCGGGGAGGAGCCGACGGTCGTCCTGCTCTCGCCGGGGGCGGAAAATGCGGGGCACTCAAAGCACAGTTTCCTCGCGCGGCGGATGGGCATCCCGCTGGTGCAGGGGGGCGATCTGCTGGTGCTCGATGATTGTGTGCACCTCCGCACGGTGCAGGGGCTGGAGCGGGTTCACGTTATTTTCAACCGCGTGGCGGATGGCTGGCTCGACCCGCTCGTTTTCCGAAAAGAGACGCGCTGGGGCGTGCCGGGACTGGTGCATTGTGTGCGCAAGGGGACGGTGAAACTCATCAATGCCATCGGCGCGCAGCTCACGGATGACCGGAGTCTGCTGTGCCATTCGCGGGCGATCATCCGCTACTATCTGGGGGAGGAGCCGATCCTGCGGACGGTGCCGACGCGCTGGCTGGGGGACATCGATCAGCGGGAGCATGTGCTGGAAAATGGCGCGCTCTTCCATGTGCGCTCGATCCTGGGGGATGAGGTGCTGGCGTCGGCGGCGGCGCCGTCGCGCCAGCGGGTGGAGCAGCTCCAGGCGGAGATCCGCCGCCGGGGGGACATGCATGTCGCGCAGCCGTCGGATCTGGATGGGACGACGCTTTGCTACGAACGTGGTCGGCAAGTGGAGCGGCGGCTCGATCACATCATCTTCGCGGTGCGGCGGGGCGACGATTTCGATGTGTTCCCCGGTGCTCTGACGCGGACTTTTCCCGCGCAGCGGACGGCGCTCGACCCGGAGGCGGAGTGGGCGAGCAAGGACACTTGGGTGCTCTCGCCGGCGGAGGGGGTGCCGCTCGTGAGCGGCGCGCCGCGGCGCTGGCACGAGAATGAATTGGCGGCGAGCCGGGTGACGAGCCGGGTGGCGGAGGCGTTCTACTGGATGGGGCGGTATCTGGAGCGGGCGCATCACCAGGCGTATCTCATCCAGGCGATCGAGACGCTGGAGACGGAGGAGCTGAACTCGGCGGAACGGAAGCTCTACCGCCCGATGTGGGATCGCCTGCTGCCGCCGCTCGATACGCCGGGGCCGGGCCGGCGCAGCATCTCGACGCCGCTCGACCGGTACCGGCAGCTTCTTTCCCCGGAGCCGGGGACGGTGGCGCGGGCGATCCAGCGGGCGCGCGATAACGCGCAGTCGGTGCAGGGCTGCATGAGCCCGGAGGCGCTGGCGGTGCTGAATCAACTGCAGGCGCGGTTCGCGCGGGTGACGTATCGCGAGGCGCCGGACGGGGCGGAGTGCGAGCGGGTGACGCGGCGGCTGAGCGAGGTGGCGACAGGGTTGATCCCGCAGTTCAACGGGGTCGCGGCGAATACGATGCTGCTGGACGATGGGTGGCGGTTTTGCGTCGTGGGGCAGGCGCTGGAGCGGGCGATCACGACGGCGAACGCGGTGGCGGCCATCGGCGGGGCTTTCACGACGCACGACCCGGCGGATACGGATCACGCGACGGAGATTCGGCTCTCGGCTTTCCTCCGCCTGCTCGGCACGCGCGATGCCTACCGGCGCATCTACCAGATGCGGACGGAGCCGATCCCGGTGCTGGAGCTGCTCTGGCAGAGCCCGCGGGTGCCGAGGTCGGTGCTCTATTGTCTGCAAAAATGCGGGGGGCTGCTGCGGGAGGCGATGGCGCAGGAGGATGGCGGGGCGGTGCCGGCGATTCACGCGATCGAGGAGCTGATTCGGATCATCAAGCGGATCGACTGGGACGTTTTCCTCGGGCCGGATCAGCGGAGTGTGGGGGATTCGCTGGATGCGTTCGTGGGGCGAATGCTCTCGGCGACGATGGAGGTGCACACGCTCATCTCGGATTCGTTCCTGAGTCATCAGGCGCGGATTTCGCAGAGGGCACAGCCGTTTTTGGAGGGGTTCCGCTCGTGAGGTTCCACGTCCGCCACACGACGCGCTACGCCTACGGGAACCCGGCGGCGGAGGCCTATGGCGAGGCGCGGCTCACTCCGCCGGAGCTGGCGTATCAGCAAATCAGCCAGCACTCGCTGCGGATCGAGCCGGAGACGCGCACGTCGGGCTATACGGATCACTATGGAAACCGCGTGGAATTTTTCTCCCTCCCCTACCGGCATCGGAAGCTGGTGGTGACGAATGAATTCGTGGTGGAGACGCAGCCGGCGGAGCGGCCGGAGGGGCTGGCGGTGAGCGCGGAGGAGGCGCGGCAAATTTTCGCGTCGGCGCTCACGGATGTGTTCGACTACCTGCAGCCGACGCCGACGGTGGTGCCGGGGCGCGAGGCGGTGCAATGGGCGCGCCGGTTTTTCCGCGGGGACAAACCACTGGGCGATTCGCTGAGGGAGCTGAACGAAGCGGTGCACGATACTTTCGCCTACACGAAGGGCTTCACGGACAACTCGACGCCGCTGGCGACGATCTGGAAGGAGCGGAAGGGGGTCTGCCAGGATTTTGCGCACATTGCGTTGAGCGTGCTGCGCACGGCGGGGATCCCGGCGCGCTATGTCTGCGGCTACATCGAGGCGGCGGCGCCGGGCGCGACGGGACTGGTCGGGTCGATGGCGACGCACGCCTGGGTGGAGGCGATGGTGCCGGGGATGGTCTGGGTCGCGCTCGACCCGACGAACCGCCAGTGGCGCACGGAGCGGTATGTGACGGTGTCTTACGGGCGGGATTTCCGCGACGCGACGCCGCTGCGCGGGACTTTCAAAGGGGCGGCCTCGCAGAAGATGGAGGTGCGGGTCTCGATGCGGCGGCTGGCGGGGCGGAAGGCGGCGGCGTGACGTTGTCGTTCCCGGTCAGGGGATGATCAACACCTGCCCCGGCTTCAGGTCAGGCTTCCCCTTCAGCTCGTGGTAGTTCGCGTCCAGGATGTCCTTGTAGCGCGCGGTGCTCTTGTAAAATTTCCGCGCAATCGAGGCGAGCGTGTCGCCCGGCAGCACGGTGTAGGTGCGCGACCCCGGCGGCGGATTCCGCCGCGCCTGCTGCTCGGCCGCGTTCGTCTTTGGCGGCAGCGAGCGCTCGCGCATCGTCGCCCGCAACTCCGCGATCTGCTTTTGCAGCGAAAGATTTTCGTTCTTCAACCGCACCGAATCCTGCCGCGAAATCAGCTCCCCGCGCGAGAGCGTCGCCACCGCCCGCGACTCCCCTTCGCGCACCGACTCCTTCGCCTCCCGGGCATGATCCCCCTCCGGCGCGAGCTCGAGGTAGCGGCTGTAGTGATGCAAAGCCGCCAGCGGATCCTTCAGCTTCGTTTCATAAAGCAGGGCCAGCTTCCAATGCACGTCCGCCGTCCGCGCCGTGCCATCCAGCGCCGCTTCATAGAGATCGGCCGCCGCCCGGTGATCCCCCTCGCCCGCCTTGCGATCCGCCTTTTCCAGCGCGCGCGCCGAGCCGCTCTGGAAAGCCTGCTCACACCCCGCCAGCGCCAGCAGCGCCACCAGTCCCAGCACCGCCCCGCTTCTCATGCGCCGAGCCTTTTCTCGATCGCTGCGACGACCGTCTTGAGCACCTTGACCCGCGCATACCATTTGAAATTCCCCGCCACCACCTGCCACGGCGCGGCGTCCGTCGAGGTGCGTAGGAACATCTCCTCCGCCGCTTCGTTGTGCTGCTTCCATTTCTTGCGGTTGCGCCAGTCTTCGTCGCTGATCTTCCAGTGCTTGTAGGGATCGGCCTCGCGCCGCTTGAATCGCGCGAGCTGCTCCTCCTCGCTCACGTGCAGGAAGATCTTCACGATGATCGCGCCGTCGTCCGTGAGCAGCCGCTCGTATTCGTTGATCTCCCGGTAAGCGCGCCGCCATTCCACCTCCGTGGCAAAACCCTCGACTCGCTCCACGAGCACACGCCCATACCAGGAGCGGTCGAAAATCGCGAGGTGCCCATAATCCGGCAGCTTGCTCCAGAAGCGCCAGAGATAGTGGTGCTGATACTCTTCCGTCGTCGGCTTCACGACGGAAAAAACCCGCACCAGCCGCGGGTCGAGCCTTTCGACGACACGCTTGATCGCCCCGCCTTTGCCCGCCGCGTCCGGCCCCTCAAAGACGATGAGCACCGGGCGTTTCGCCTCGATGAGCTGATGCTGGAGTTGCAGCAGCGCGAGCTGGCGATCCTTCAGCTTGCGCTTGTAGTCCTCCTCCTCGATGGACTTGTGCTTGAGGGCGTCGAGGTCGATGTGGAGTCCGTCGTCATCGCTGGCGGGCATAGGCGTGCTGTTATAGTGGCGCGCTCCACCGGCGCAAGGCTCCCGCTCGGTCGGAGTTCGTAGAAAGAGGCAGGTGTCGGGAGCAACTCACGTCGCTGCCGCCCCGCTGTGTTTCTTTGCTGCCAGCGAAACCAAACCCGTGCTCACCGGCTCCACGCATCCGCCAGTGCCTCCGCCTGTTTCAGCACCATCGCCGTCGCCGCATCCTGCCCCTCGGGCGGATACTTGTATTTGCGCAGGAGCCGCTTGATCAGCAGCCGCATGCTCGCCCGCACGCTTTCCCGCATTTGCCAATCCACTGTCGTGCTCGCGCGCAGCTTTGCCGCCAGTTCCGCCGCCAGTTTTCTCAAAGTCTCGTCGCCCATTTCGCGCAAGACCTCGGGCCGCTCCGCCAGCGCATCGTAAAAAGCGATCTCGTCCGGGTTCAGTCCCAGCTCCTCGTTCCGCCGTAGCGCCTCCTGAAAGTCCTTCGCCATCGCGATCAGCTCCTCGATCACCTGCGCGGTCTCGATGGCGCGGTTGTGATACTTCGCCAGCGTAGCCAGCAGCCGCTCGCTGTATTTCTTTTCCTGCACCAGGTTCGTCCGGCTCTTGGACCGGATTTCGTCCTTGAGCAATCGCTCCAGCAGCTCGACGCCGAGATTCTTGAGCGGCGTCTTGCGCACGTCTTCCAGAAACTCGTCGCTCAGCAGGCCGATGTTCGGCTTGTCCAGACCGGCCAACGCGAAGATGTCGTTCACGCCTTCGGAGCGGATCGCGTTATCGAGGATCTGTTTCAGCGTGGAGTTCTTTTCGTCTTCGGAGAGCTTCTTTCCGACGTTGCCGTGCTTCACCAGCGCAGCCCGGATCGCGGAGAAAAAGGCGATCTCGGTCCGCAGTTCAGCCGCCTCATCCAGCGTGCCGCACAGCGAATAGGACTTCGTCACAGACGCCATCACGTCGAGGAAACGCTTTTTCCCGTCGTCCAGTCCGAGAATGTGATTCGCAGCGGGAGCCAGCAGGTCGAGCGGCCTCCTCTCAAAGTCGCGGTAGTCAAAGCCGTTCATCATGCCGCGCAGGACATCGAGCTTTTCCGTGAGGATCTTCAGGGCGTCCTCAGCCTTCACCGTCGGCTGGCCTCGGCCCTTCGCATCCGTGTAAAGGCGCAGCGCGTTCTTCAGCTCGGCGGCGATGCCGATGTAATCGACCACCAGCCCGCCCGGCTTGTCCTTGAACACGCGATTCACCCGAGCGATGGCCTGCATGAGATTGTGGCCGTGCATCGGCTTGTCCACATACATCGTGTGGCAGGGCGGCGCGTCGAATCCGGTCAGCCACATGTCGCGCACGATCACGATCTTCAGCGAGTCGTCCGGGTCCTTGAAGCGCCGCTCCAGCCGCTTCTTGTGCGCCTTGGTGTAAACGTGTGCCTGCAAGCCCGGGCGGTCCGTCGCATTGCCGGTCATGACGATCCGCACTGCGCCATCCTCGGGATTCCACCCGTTTGCGAGCTTTGTGCCCGCCCACTCCGGCCGCAGCTTCACGATTGCGTCGAAAATCGCCACGCAGATGTCCCGGCTCATCGCCACGAACATCGCCTTCCCCTCCAGCGTCCCGGTGCGCGTCTCAAAGTGCTCCACCAAGTCCGCCGCCACTTCCTCGATGCGCGGCTGCGCGCCGACCAGCTTCGCCAATTCCGCCCAGCGGCTCTTCGTATTCTCCCGTGCCGCGACATCCTCCTCGTCCTCGATGACTTCCTCCACGTCCTGATTCAGCTCATCGATCGCCTCGCGGTTGATGTCCAGCTTCGCCAGCCGGCTCTCGTAGTAAATCGGCACCGTCGCCTTGTCATCGACGGCGTCCTGGATGTCGTAGATCGAGACGTAATCGCCGAAGACGCCGCGCGTGTCGCGATCCTCCAGCGCGATCGGCGTGCCGGTGAAGCCGATGAACGACGCATTCGGCAGCGCGTCGCGCATGTGCTTCGCATTGCCGAAAACATACTCGCCCGTCTTCGTGTTCAGCCGGCCCTTCAGCCCATAGTGGCTGCGGTGCGCCTCGTCCGATATCACAACCACGTTGGCCCGGTTGCACAGGATCGGGTGCCCCTTCTCGCCCTCGGTGAGCGAAAACTTTTGGATCGTCGTGAAAATGATGCCGCCCGATTGCCGCGCCGCCAGCATCTCGCGGAGCTGCTCCCGGGTCTCCGCCTGCTCGGGCGTCTGCTTGAGGAGATCCTTCGCCGCGCAGAATTGCTGGTAAAGCTGCCCGTCGAGATCGTTGCGATCCGTCACCACGACCAGCGTCGGGTTGTTCATCTCCGGCTGCTGCAGGAGCTTCCCCGCGTAGCAGCACATCGAGATGCTCTTGCCCGAGCCCTGCGTGTGCCAGAAGACGCCCGCCTTGCGCGAGCCGGGCACGACCACCTCGCCATAGGTCGCCCGCAACGGCTCCTCCCGCACCCGGCTGCTTTCCTCCGGCTTCGAGGCGACGAGTGTCACGCGCACCGCCTCCCGCACCCCGTGGAATTGATGGTAGCCCGCGATCTTCTTGATCAACGCGTCGCCGTCCTGCTCGAAGAGCACGAAATAGCGGATGTAATCCAGAAACAGGTCCGGCCGGAAAAAGCCGCGCACCACCTTCTCCAGCTCGAATTCGAGCGTCGGCCGGTCGTTCTCATTCGCAATCGTCCGCCACGGCATGAACCACTCCGGCGTCGCCGTCAGCGCGCCGACCCGCGCATTCATCCCATCTGAGACCACCAGCGCTTCGTTGAAGACGAGCAGGTCCGCGATCTCCTCCTTGTAAGTCTGGAGCTGCTGGTAAGCCTTCCACACGTCCGCGTTCGTATCCGCCGGATTCTTCAACTCGATGATCCCCAGCGGCAGCCCATTGACGAACGCCACCAGGTCCGGCCGTCGCGGCTTTTTCGTCCCGGTGACGGTGAATTGATTCACCACGAGGAAGTCGTTGTTCGCCGGATTCTGGAAATCGACGAGCTGCGCGTGATCAGTCTCCTTCACTCCCTGTGCGTTGGTGAACTCGACCTTCACCCCATCCATCAGCAGGCGGTGAAACGCGCGATTGTTCCGCGGCAGGCTGGTTTCCGTCGGCGTCGTGACGACATGCACCACTTCCTCGACCGCCGCGACCGGAAGCTTGGGATTCAGCCGCTGCACCGCCGCCGCGAGCCGCGCCTTCAAGACGATCGTCCGAAAATTCGGCCGCTCCGGCGTCCCACCTTCCGGCGCAAGATCAGCGCCATTCGCGTAGCTCCAGCCCGTGTCCTGAAACCACTGGATCGCGAGCTGTTCGAGCTGGTCTTCGGTGATCATGACTTCGGCAGTTTGGGCTTCCCAGGCTTTGGCAGCTTCTTCAGCTCGGCATCGAGCAGCCCGAGCAAGTCCGCTTCCCCTTGCGCTTCCCGTGCGGCGCGACGGCGGGTGGCGAAGCGTTCGTACTCCGCCTCCGCCAAATGATGCGCCTCATCGCGGCTGACCTTACCGGCATCGGCCAGTATTGCGCGTTCGTTCAGGTTCAGGAAGTCATGCAGCCGCGTCACCCAGTTCTCGAGGAAGATCTGTTTCCGCCTCCGGGCTTGATCCTCGGCGAAATCCAGGAACATCACGACGAGCCGGTTTAGTTCCTCGATCTCATCCTCGCGCAGGTAGTTCTTGGCCACCGTCACATCACCCGTGCGCACCACGCCGCTGCGCCACGCCATCAGACCCATGTTTGGCTGTGCGGAATCCGCCCGCTCGGCGATCAACTCCGCCGCCGTCTTCCCCGTGGCGGCAAAGTGCAGCTTGTTCTGGATCGTTTGGAAAAACACCTGCGTCTCCGGCTCCGTCGCCTCGTAGTCCGCCGCCAGCGCGAGAATCTCCCGCACCCGCAGATACACCCGGCGTTCGCTGGAACGGATGTCGCGGATGCGCTCCATCAATTCGTCGAAATAATCGATGTGACCCTTTCCCGGCGGGTTTTTGAGCCGCTCGTCGTCCATCGTGAAGCCTTTCACGATGTATTCCCGCAGCCGCTGCGTCGCCCAGATGCGAAACTGGGTGCCGCGCCGAGATTTCACCCGGTAGCCCACGGAAATGATGACATCGAAGTTGTAGAACTCGATCTCTCGCGTGACCTGTTTCCCCCCCTCGGTTTGAACTGTTGCAGATTTTGCAACAGTTGCCCCGGCGCTCAGTTCCCCCTCCTGAAACACGTTTTTGATGTGCCGGGAAATGACCGACTTGTCGCGCTGGAACAGGTCCACCATCTGATTGAGCGAAAGCCACACCGTCTCGCCCTCCAGCCGCACTTGCAGGCGCGTCCGGCCATCCTCGGTCAGATAGAGAATCAAGTCCGAATCTGGCTCCGGCTTCTTCTTCATCGCTTCGTCCTCGTTCGGTTTGAACTCTCCGGAAATTCCGGAGGGTTGCCGCCCGCCACGCTCAACTCCCCGCTCAGCAGCTTCGGCAGCAGCGTGTCGCGCAGGGTGGCGAGGGTGCGGGATTGGTAGAGGTGCGCGCTCATTTCTTCTTGGCTGGCCGGGCTTTTGTTCCAATGCGGAGAATGGCGCGATCAATCATCTCAAAGACTTGCTTCATCGCGAACTTGAACTGCCGCAAATCGACCCAGTATTCCGAGTAATCCTGCTTTCCGCGGTCGCCTTCATAGCGAAAGGTGGTGCCAGGGTGGGGATCAATCATGTCCAATTCCTCAATCCACTTTCTCGCTCTCGGTGGGAACTGCTCGCCGTGAAGCTTCTCAACTAGTTCAACGCATTTGGAGAGAGAGTGCGTGTGCTCTGTGATGTTCCCGATGGTCTTCAGGTAAAGTTCCAAAGTGTGCCGATACGTAAACAATACCGGACAAAGCCACTCGCGCGTCTCACCATCCTCCAGAGCATGGTCGAGCAATTTCTCAGCAGCGTAGCGATAGTTTCGTGCAAGTTGAAAACGCTCTTGGCCGTGGCCGCCGACCCACAGAAAACCATGACGCCATGTTTCGTCGAGTTCATCGGGAGGTTCCTGTAGCAATGGCGTGTGCAAGTAGAGGTGCTCCACAAATCTCTCCTCGTAATGCTCCTCTCGATTCAGGCCGACCTTGATCGCCTCAAGGTCCGGGTCGTCTTCCCATTCACTGCCGACGTAGCAAAGCACCAGCAAGTCACCGTCGCTGAGCATCTGAGTTCTTTCCTTCGGTGGATTGGCCGTGGGGGAAAGGTAGTCTTTGAAAACCGACGCGCAACGCCTCACCTGCTCGACATCCACGCCAAGAACCGTTGCAGCCTCCGAGACACTGCGGTTCATGCGGAAACCTCATTCTCCATTTCTGCCACGCTCAACTCTCCGCGCAGCAGCTTCGGCAGCAGCGTGTCGCGCAGGGTGGTGAGGGTGCGGGATTCGAGATTCATATAAGGTAATCAGCCAGGAAATTCTTGATGCCCCCAAGCATCTGCTCAACGTCCGTTCGCGTGAACTGATCGAATTCCCCATGCGCTGCCTTGTTGCGGATGTCTGCCCAACTCCTCAATTGCTTTGCCTTGAGTTCGTTGAATACGCCTGCCTTCCTCAGATCGTCAATTAGTGGATTCAGCGTCTTTGGCTCACCGCTTGGATTTGTAGTCGCCAGTGGTGGCTGTTGCTGTCCACAAATTGTTCGCAGAGCTTTCTCCAGAACCGCACCCACAAGAACGGCGGCGGGGACGTGATCGAACTTTCCGCGGCGTCCTTCGGCAAGGAGATGATCCGCCTCACCCATGTAGTCGGCAGCAATTTCGGCCTCGATTTGCGTCGCCACGCTATCGAAAAATCCGCGTTCGAAGTCGCCTTTGAATGCCTCCAACGTGCCCAGACAAAACTCCACATTGGGCTTGTCGGCCTTAGCTCTATTAAATGCCTCGACACGTCCCGCCAGAGGGCCTCCCTTTGGCACCATCTGCTCAAATAGAGCAAGGCATGTCGTCTTCCATTGGGTATATCGTCGGTTATCGAGGCGATACGTCGTAAAAGTGACATGCACATTCCCTCGGGTGTGTGGCGGAATTACCTGAACGGAGCTAAGGATTGTGGTTCCCTCAGCGATGAGTTCATCGAAGCGAGCGATATACTTGACCTTCAGCTTGGGCGGGAATGCCATAATGCAAGATTGAAAGCGGGGAGGCTAAATGACCCGAACGGACCCGGACAGCAGCTTCGGCAGCAGTGTGTCACGCAGCGTGGCGAGGGTGCGGGATTGGTGGAGGTTGGAAATCCAGCGGTTGAATAGTGGACCGACTGAATCAGCGAACCTCTCGACTAGCGGCAGTGGGGCGAGAATCACCTGAGTTTCCTCGACGATTCCTTTGCTGATGTTTTGTTGAGCGGAACCGACCGCCTTGTTTTCAAGTTCGCCCGTTGCCGCGCGCATCCAAAGGTAGTTGAAAAACGCGAAGTGCGTTTCGGGAACCAACGCGCAAACCGCTTGGTTTGTCGTGAGGCGGGTTGAAACGAGCGAGACTTGCCCCGCAGTCGCACCGTAGAGCGCGATGGCCGTTGAAAGTGGAGGCACCCACTTCGCGGAAGATCCATCCAATCCTGCTTCGGTGATGAAGTTTTCCGGTGTCGTGACGATTGGCTGTCTTACCTCACCGGAGGTGAGCCACGGGATATTACCGCCGTCCCAGAAACGCGCTTCGTTCCGCCTCGGAGTTCCTCCATTCTGAATGTGCGAACAGCAATCTTTGATTTTTCCAACCGTCCATCCCGTCGGGATTTCGCCGAGGTCGGAGTCTTGGAATTGGGCGGGGAAGAGGGCGGCGGTTGGTTCGTCGAGGCCGGCGGGGGGGCGGCCTTCGGCCTTGGCGCGGACGGGGTCGAAATCCACGAACCAGCTCTGGAACAGCGCCCGCGCCATCGCCTCCAGCGTCGCGTTCATCCGCCGGTTCAACTCGATCTTGTCGTCCAGCG
>PPFU01006096.1_pt1 | contig 24279 bp, 22 predicted proteins | sample 1535991 | NCBI WGS metagenome assembly PPFU01 (sample SAMN04901290, study PRJNA319586) | Hypolithon metagenome, whole genome shotgun sequencing project. | isolation source: Antarctic Hypolithon | place: Antarctica: Miers Valley | collected 2014
GCTGCCATGTATCACCTCCGGTTTCATCATCACACCTAAACTCGGTGTCTGTGAAACCGGCAGCAGTCCAGTGATGACTTGATCCAGAGCGCGCCTATCCGTCTTCGTCGACTCACTGCGCCGTAAGGCAATACGCGGGCACCGAAGTGGCCACCTTGAACGTCCGCTATCGACCCATTGCAGACATTCATCGGCCCGATCGGCTGCGATTTCCCAATCTGGACCATCGATAGAGGCGGGTGACGGAGAGACCGCAGTTAGAGGGAAGAGAGTGCCCGAACCCGTTCGAGGCCTTTGACCGCGTATTCGTTGGTCGGATCGATGGCGAGCGAGGTTTCGAAATGGCGTATGGCAGTTTCGTTCTGCCCTTCGGCCAGCGCGATATCGGCCAGGCCATCGTGGCTGTAGGCCGAGCGCGGAAACTGTTCGAGAGCAAACTCGAAGACACGCTTTGCCTGGTCCATCAACGGGACACCGTGAAGATCGTATCCGGCCGTGACCAGAAGCTCATCCGTCCTGAAGGCCTCGGCTTCCGGCTCCGCGGCCTTCATGTCGCGATAGAGCTGAATCGCCCCGTCAGGGCCATCAGCCAGGATCGTGTCCAAGAACCGGGCTTTCCGTCCCTGAGAAGGTAGTTGATACTCCTGCCCGAAATAGATCGCTGCCAAGTCGCGAGCCGCAGCATTGGCACTGGCTTCGTCGCTATTGCTCAAGACGACGACGGTCAGGCGATCATCAATGAAGCGTGCAATCAGTGTCGAGAAGCCTCCACCACTGCCGGCGTGGCCGAACTGCCGACGCCCCAACCAGGTCCGCATCTCCCAGCCGAAGCCGTACTCATTCTTCGCTTCGGCAATCATCTGCTCATACGAGGCGGCCGAGATCAGCTGGTTCGAATAAAGGGCCTGATCCCACTTCAGCAAATCATCGACCGTGCTGAACAGGCCGCTTGAGCCGTAGGCTGACGACGATGACTGAGGTGTCCTGTTAATGAAGGTCGAGCCCAGCGAATAGTAGCCGGTAGCAGCACCGGGCGCGATCATTCGTGACGTGTGGAAGCCGCTGCGGTTCATGCCCAGGGGCGACAGAATCCTGTCCTGATACATCTCGGGCAGCGTCTTTCCGGACACGTGCTCGACGATCAGACCAAGTAGATCGAAGCCGGTGTTGCTGTAGCGATAACCTTCACCCGGACTGAAACGAAGAGGTTGATCCCTCATCATCAAGGCAGCGCCGCCGCGCCAGAAGACCCGTGTGTCCAGGGTCTCATCCCATTCGGGCAGTCTGGAATAGCTCTCGATTCCCGAGGTGTGGGTCAGCAGTTGTCGGATGGTAATGGCCTGCCAGGCCGCCGGGCAGTCTGTCAGATAGGTGCAGGCGAGATCATCGACGTTCAGCCTGCCCTCTTCCTGCATCATCATGATCAGCAAGGCGGTGAAAGCCTTGGTGATGGACGCCAGATCGTAGACGGTCTCGTTGTTGTTGGGCACCGCCAGTTCCTGACTGGCCAAACCGTAACTGCGACGGAAAACGGGGACCCCATCCTTGGCAACCAAAACCGTGCCGCTGAAGCCGGCATTCGCGATGGCCGCTTGAATGTAAGCATCGAAGGCGGCGTCGAGCGCCCCGGGGGCTGGCGCGACACGGCCGGGCTCTTGCGAAACCGATTCCGCAAGGGACGGGGGGGCGACGAAATTGCCCGCGAGCATGGCTCCGGCCGCGACCGCTGTTAGCCAGAATTTACGCATGCTGGGACCTCCAAACTGCCAATATATCTTGGCATAAAGAGGTCCGGATGTCTGCTCTTGGCCGTTAGTTGACCTTGAAGCTGGCCCTTACCAGCGACCTGCTGCGCGCCTACCGGCACTGCACCTCAAGCGCACGCGAATGAATCGTGGAATTCAATCGAAAACGAGCAAAAACGCCTGGAAAAATATTCTCTGATGTTGGCGTGTTGGCGCACTCTCGCAGATTGGCGTTTGAGAGCAAAAAACAAGTCGAAACGATGTTTTGGTCGACCAAAGCTGACGTCAGAGAAAAGCGCCGGCAACATCGCATAATGCACCGCCAGCGATTTCTCTACGACGAAAATAAACACGCCAAGTCTTTGATAGTTCAAGGACTTTTTAGTGGAATATGGGAGAGAAACGAAGGTGCCAGACTAGATGGTGGACTGGAGAACAATTCGAACCATCTACCGAAACATTGAATCGAGCAAGGACAAGCAGACAAAACGCATTTATTTGAGCGTTCTATACTTGGTAGCGTGCACTTCAAATTTTTAAAAAAAGAACTAGACCAAATTGTTCGTTAGTTTTCAAGATTTAGAGTGCTTCCCGGATGCCCGCCCACCCCGAATTTAGGTAAGCCAAGCGACTAGCGTGGTTGCTATAGCGAGAATGCACTGCGGGATGCTAACTGCGTCCCGAATATCTGACAGTGCCTGTCGCGTAAAGCGAGCGTGCATCGCATCTAGAAAAACCACAACTAATACGCCGGTCGCGAAGGCACCCGGGCCGACCGCGTAGAACGCATCCTGTAGGCTCGCCGAACCCATTTGGCGAATGACAGAGTACGCGATTACCGTGATAGCTAATGAGGCAAGCACGGCCTCCCAGCGGAACCGCGGCGCACGACACATCGTCACGAACATGAGCATGATCAGCCATATCTGCACGATGATTCCCATCGTCACTTTGTCGAGGCGCAGCGCAATGCCGGCCAGTGCGAGCGAAAGAACGGCCGACGCGCCGGCAAGTACGGTCGCCTTGTCCGCTAGGATGTTTGATCCGGCTGGCGCCTCGCCCGCCCCAACTGTCCGCATACGCCACGCTGAGTAACGCGTGGTGGCGAGCGAGAACAGCGCGCGCACCAACCAGATAGAAAAGAAGACGCCGACGATCGCCCCCCACATCCCCGCCATGCGACGCCAACCAAAGTCCGGAGCAGCCAGAAGTAGGCCCAAAGGCAACGCCACGAGCGTGCAGTGAGCCAGAGCGAGGGCAACGCGGCGCGGGTGCAACGTTGCGGGGTCAGTCAACGGAAGCCAGTATCCCCGCGCTTCCAGCGAGACTGCTGCTTCAGCACGCTCCGGATCCTCGATGCTCAGTTCCTTGAATCTGTTTCTAAGCTGGCCGGGCAGCGTGGGAATCAGATGCATTTTGAGGTGCCGAATGCGATCGGGAGGGTCTAACAGTTCCTCGAGGACAATACGATCTGCGAAGTCCACGTTTGGATTGCGCTTGGCCTGCACACTCCGTGCGAATCGCGCATCGGCCTCAACGCGCAACCAGACTTGACGCGCTTCGTAGTCTCGCCGTAGGCGTGGGTCGGAGATCGAATCTACTTCAAAGAACTGGTGAATGGCCGCAAGCGTTCGCCATGGGAGCGAGTTCGCGTACTCGGACGTGCGCTCGATGACGAGGTCGCCGACATCGCCCTTGAACGCCAAGTCGTAGAGCCTTTCATCGGACCGTAGCCAAGCGACGAAGTCACTTGGGCGCATGGCTTCCGCGGCCTCGAAAATCGTGTCCACCGCCTGAGACACCTCAACGCGTACACCTTGGTCCGGAGGTTCGACGTCCATTGCGGCTTGCGTCGCGGAGGGCCCGGCGGCGGACGAGTCCAACATTTCGTCCTCGTACCCATCTTCACCATCGAACCAGTCGGGCTCGTCATACAGACCCCCCTTTTTGCGCTTAAAGCGCGCCAAGCAGGCCTCAAAAGCCGCGTGGACGAGGCCGAATGCCTCCGGGTCGTCGTCGGGCCGGTTCACCTTCAGGGCCCGTGCGTAGGCGCGCTTGATCTCCTGAAGGGTGGCGTCCGGCGAAATGCCTAGCAATTCCGTGCAATCGCTCACGGCCGCGCCGCCTACAGTTGCGACAACACGTCCTCGAACTCGGTCCGCATGGCTATGACGGCCTCAGGGTCCTGGCGCTCCAGCTCGGATCGGAAGCGCGCCAGCCAGCTCTGTAGGTAGGGGCGATCGGCCAAGCTCTCCTCATACAGTCGTTCGGCCCAGGCGATGGTCGCCAGGTTCGGCACGGCCTCTCGAGGATGGATCTTCAGTGCGTCGAGCGCCTTCAATCGCTCGCGGACGTCGTCTGCACTAAGTTCCTCACTCCCTGTGAGGACGAGCTCGGCGACTACGCCAGTCTTCACGATTTTCGCCTCGACCTGCAGCACGCCGTTGACGTCGTAGGTAAAGCGCACCTCAACCTCACCTTCTCCGCCCGCCCACGCGCGCGGGAGGGTCACCTCGACCGCCCCGAGGCGCACATTGTTGGCGACGAAGGGACTCTCGCCTTGGTAGATTTGGAGCTCGACCTTGCGCTGTCCTGGATGCACCGGGAAATACGACGATGATCGGCTGGTCGGTACGGTTTGGTTCCGCTCGATGATTGGTGAGAAGTGGCCCTCCGTGTGCCCGCCGCGCCCGTCCTCCACCGCAACGCCGACGCCCAGCGTGTACGGACAGACGTCGGTCAGGACGATTTCCTCAAGCTGTTGATGGCGCGCCTTCATGGCAGCCGCGACGCAGGCGCCCCGTGCGATGGCCTCGTCCGGATTGACATGCCTCAGCGGCAGCCGCCCGAACATTCTCGCGACTAACCGAACCACGCTCGGCATGCGCGAGGCGCCACCGACCAGCACCACTTCGGACAGGTCCGAAACGCCGATGTGCGCGTCGCGCATGGCACGCTCTATCGGACGACGGACGCGCTGTAGCAACGGATCGGCGATGCGCGCGAATTCCACTTCGCTCACAGTCCACTCGCGCGCCTCCCCGCCCGCAGTGAAGCTGGCCTGCGCGATGTCGGAAGTGCTGAGCTGAAGCTTCATCCGCTCCATCGCGGCGACACGTTGCGCCAGCTCGCCGGACGGGAGGGCCGCGTTGGCAAGGCCGAGGTCGGCGTTGCATTGCGAAAGTAGCGCACGAACAAAATCATCGCCACCGAGCCGATTGTCGCCCGCGCTGGCGTGCACCTTCATCACGCCGTCGAACACTTCGAGAATGGATACGTCGAAGGTGCCGCCGCCGAGGTCCAGGACGATGAACGTCGTGCCATCGAGGCGGGACTCCAGCCCGTAGGCGAGCGCCGCGGCAGTTGGTTCATTGATCAGGCGTTCCACCCGGATGCCCGCAAGCTCGCCCGCGGCGCGCGTCGCCTTGCGCTGCGCGTCGCCGAAATAAGCGGGCACGCTGATCACGGCCTCGGTTACCCGCTCACCGGTCGCCGCATGCACGTCAGCAAGTAGCGAGCGCAGAACGAGGGCGGACAACTCCTCCGGGCGGAAGACCCGGTCCCGCAGGTTCACCTGGCGACTGGTGCCCATGAAACGCTTGAAGCCCACCGCGGTTCGCTCGCCATGCGAAACCGCCCGGTCCCGTGCAGCGCGGCCCACGAGAATCTGACCCTTCTCGTCGAGGCTGACCGCAGACGGAGTCAGCAGGTCGCCCAGGACATTCGGGATCAGCTGCACGCCCTTGTCGCCATAGATGCCGATGAGCGAATTGGTCGTGCCTAAGTCAATGCCGACGATCATTGAAAACTATTACACCGAGCGTTCTGGGATGACCCATTGTCTCCGGAACTCCAGCTTGCCGGAAAGCGCGGAAGCTCATCTGCTAGCAACGCCACGACGCCATCTTCATCCCACCAGGTTGCGTGCACACAATCGTAAATTGCGTTGTCGCCCGCAGGACTCCCCCGGACAGGATTATGGAGCTATGCGGCTTTCCGGTTGGCCTTGGCGATCGCAGCGCTCTTGCGCTTCAGCGGGGCAGAACGGGTCAGGAAGGTATGCAGCGTGGCCAGCATGTTCTTGTCGACCAAACTGTAATGGACCTTCTCCGAATTTTGTCAAAAGACGGCAACATATAGTTTGAAACTTTGATCAAAAGCATTAAAAACGCCGAGAAAAACTTTCTCTGATGTTTGAGGTGTTTGGCCGCCCTCCCCGATTGGTGTTCGAGAGCTGAAAACAAGTACAAAACGCATCTTTCGGTCGAGGAAAACACACGGCAGAGAAAGGTGTCGCCAACTTCGCATAATGTGCCGCCGGCAGTGTCTCTCAGGCTAAAAATATCTCGCCAAGCCTTTGATAGTTAAAGGCCTTTTTGGCGAAATGCGAGAGAGCAAACAGGGGGGCAGACTAGATGGTGGGCCGTGAAGGATTCGAACCTTCGACCAAAAGATTAAAAGTCTTCTGCTCTACCAACTGAGCTAACGGCCCACTGGAACATCGCGCCGGCATTGCGCCGGGCGCGCATTCTAACGCATCACGCGTTTTCGACGTAATGGGTGGGGTCGGGGATCGCGGCGGCGATGAAGCCTTCGGCGCGAAGGCGGCAGGCGTCGCAATGCCGGCAAGCGAGGCCTTGCGTATCGGCCTGGTAGCACGAGACGGTCTGCGCGAAATCGACGCCCAGGCGGACGCCTTCACGGGCGACGTCGGCTTTGCTCATCCGCAGCAGCGGGGCGTGGATGCGGATGCCGGCGCCTTCGACGCCGGCCTTGGTGGCGACGTTGGCGAGTTGCTCGAAGGCTGCGATGAATTCGGGGCGGCAATCGGGATAGCCGGAGTAATCGACTGCGTTGACGCCGCAGAAAATGTCGGAGGCGCCCAGCACCTCGGCCCAGCCGAGCGCCACAGACAGCATGATCGTATTGCGCGCCGGCACGTAGGTCACGGGGATGTCGTCCGTGGCTGCATCGACTCCGACAGGATGGTGGTCGTGGTCGAGTGGTACGCCGATAGCGTCGTCGGTCAGCGCGGAACCACCGATGCTGCGCAGGTCGACGTTGACGGTCTTGTGCGCAGCCGCGCCGAGTGCCTTCGCGACACGAATCGCGGCGTCGAGTTCGGACGTATGGCGCTGGCCGTAGCTCACGCTGAGCGCATGCACGGCGAAGCCCTGCTCGCGCGCAATGGCGAGAACGACGGCGGAATCCATGCCACCGGAGAGGAGGATGACTGCGGGGTTGATTGCGGTGGAGTGCGTCATTCTTGTTGTTTGGCGGCAGTGTTGTTTTCAGGAGCGGCTTCAGCCGCGAGTTCCGATTTTTCCTTCTCCTTCGGGAGAAGTGCCCGAAGGGCGGATGAGGGCGCTTCCGATCCGGTCGCACTGCTCGCGATACAGGTTTCGGATCGCATTGCATCGTACGTTTTCAGACTAGTCACTCTTCCGCCCTCACACCCCAAGGGTGCTTGTTGCGCGGCAGCTGTCGCTGTCGCGACATCTTCCCCGGACGAAGGTAGATGCTCCCGCGAACGGCAGGATCATCGGCCGGGCTCGTCGTTCCAGAGGATCTTGTGCAGCTGCATCTGAAAACGCACCGGCAGTTTCTCCGCGACGATCCAGTCGGCCAGTGCGCGCGGCGTGATCTGCGCGTGACTTGGCGAGAACAGCACGTCGCAGCGTTCGGTCAGCGCGTGCTCGGCGATGACAGTCTTCGCCCAGTCGAAATCCTCACGGCTGCAGATCACGAATTTCACCTGGTCGTGCGGCGTCAGCAGCGCGATGTTGTCCCAGCGGTTGCGGTGCGCTTCGGCCGAACCGGGCGTCTTGATGTCGAGCACGCGCGACACCCGCGGGTCCACCTCGGCAATATCGATCGCGCCCGATGTTTCCAGCGACACGTTGTAGCCGGCATCGCATAACCGCTTCAACAATTGAATGCAGCGCCTCTGCGCCAGCGGCTCGCCGCCTGTGACGCAGACATGCTGCACGCCGTGTGTCGCGACCTCGTCGACGATCGCGTCGATCTCGCGCCACTCACCACCGTGGAAGGCGTAAGCGGTATCGCAGTACTGGCATCGCAGCGGGCAGCCAGTCAGGCGCACGAACACCGTCGGCCAGCCTGCGTCACGGGCTTCGCCTTGCAGGGACAGGAAGATTTCGGTGATGCGCAGGCGGTCGGGGGTCGCGGTTCCGGAGGCACCGGTGTCGTCGAACGACGCGGCAGCCGCGGCGGTGGAAACAGCTTTCATGACGTCAGTTTAATGGCTGCGGGCTCGACGGATTCCTGCACTGCATCCAGCTCAAACGCCATCGCATCGCCTAGGCGGGTCTTGACCCGCCAGTTATGAATCCTGGGTGCCCGGATGGTGGGTCAAGACCCGCCCTACGGTTACCTGACGCGCGACAGCCGGATCGCACGCAGGCGGTCATCGGCCGTGCGCGCAGCGTCGCTGCCGGGATACTGCTGGGTCACGGCGGTCAAGGTGCGCTCTGCGGCATCGAGGTCTTTCAGGCTGTATTGAGTCAGGCCGACCTTGAGCATGGCGCCCGACGCCTTGTCGTGGGTCGGATAACGCGACAGCAGCGCCTGGAACTGCTCCTGCGCAAGCGGATAATTGGCGGTTACGTAGTAGCTTTCGCCCAGCCAATACAGGGCATTGGGCGCGTACGAACCGTTGGGCCAGGCCTGCAGGAACCCTTGGAACTCGCGCGAGGCATCCGCGTAGCGGCCGGCCTTGAGCGTGTCGAAAGCGGCGTTGTAGGCGCTGCGTTCGTCAGCGCTTTTGGCGACTGCGCTGGCATCGCCATAGAGCGTTGGTTCGCTGCCGCCTGTGTCCGCGGCGGGTGCGCGGTTTACACGAGCTGGCGCGATCGCCGGAGGCGCGACAGGTGCACGCGTTGCGCCCGCGCCGCCGCCTTCGAGCCGGTTCAACCGGCCATCCAGATCGAGATACTGGCTGCGGTTGCTGTCCTTGAACTGCACGTTCTGCTGCTGCAGTTCTTCGATTTGCGAACGCAGGGCCTGCACTTCGTTCTTGAGCTGGGTGATCTGGTTGAGCAGATCGACGTTGCCCTGGTTGCTGGAGGCCTGCTGTTCGAGGGTCGCGACGCGATCGGCGAGGCTTTGGCGTTGTTGCGCTGCGGCGGGCGCGGCTGCGATGAGGACGGCCGCGATAAGAAGTGAAATAAAGCTGCGTTGCATCTTTCCTGCTCGTTTGTTTGCAGACATCTTCGTTCGGTTCGTCATGGCGATGGCGGGTACCCAGCGACTTCAATCAAAGGCACTGGATTCCCGCCTTCGCGGGAATGACGAATCGGCAGGGCCTTACTTGGCCGTGTACACGATCTCGACCCGACGATTCCGCGCCCAGCATTCCTCACCCGAATCGGTGCAGGTCGGGCGCTCTTCGCCGTAGCTGACCACGGTGACCTGGCTGCCGGAGCCGCCGTTGGCCTGCAGTGCCGAAGACACCGCATTGCCGCGGCGTTCGCCGAGACCCAGGTTGTATTCGCGGCTGCCACGCTCGTCGGCGTTGCCTTCCAGCGTCATGCGCGAGGATGGACGGTCACGCAGGTACTTGGCGTGGCAGCTCATGGCGGCCTGGAATTCCGAACGCACAGCATCCTGATCGAGGTCGAAGTACACGACGCGCGTGCGCAGGCAAGCGTTGGTATCGAGATCGCCCGGGCCATACGCGCCGGGAGCGGTCGAGCCGGTATCGGGCATCGGCATGGTGCTGCCGCTGTCGGTCGGCGGGCCGGGCGGGACCTCCTTCACCTTCTTGGAGCAGGCAACCGCTGCGGTGCACAGCACGGCGGCAAGCAGAACCTTGCCAATCATCTGGGGCTTGGTGGCGGTCATCGTCGATCCTCGTCTGGTCAATGGGTAAAGGTGGGACATCAGTTAAACGGTGGATGATGGCATCGTCATTATGCCGGGGCCGGTAGTGAGCGCTGCCATCAGCCCAGGCGCAGCCGTTACCCGAATGACGACACCCTTCGCCCTCAATCTTAACGCTGTTGGCGGTACGGCCCCCATGCGGGCTCGCGCACGTCGCCATCGGCCAGCACCAGGCGCTGGCGCACGCGGGCGTCGGCAGAAACGGCGTACAGCACGCCGCGGCGGCCTTCCCGCGCGGCGTACAGGATCATGCTGGCGTTGGGGGCGAAGCTGGGGGATTCGTCCAGCGAGCCCGGCGACAGGGTGGTCCAGCGCGGCGAACCAAGGCTGCGGTCGAGCATCGCGATGCGATAGGTGTTGCCGCCACCCTGCGCCACTGCGATCTTCTTGCCGTCCCAGGACACGCTGGCATCGGCGTTGTAGTTGCCTTGGAAGGTGACGCGCGTGGCGCCGCCGCCGCTGGCCGAGACCTGGTAGATCTGCGGCTGGCCGCCGCGATCGGAGCTGAAGTAGATGCTGCCGCCGTCCGGGCTCCACACTGCCGACGTATCGATCCCAAAATGGTTGGTGAGCTGGGTCAGCGCCTTACTGCCGAGATCCATGACGTAGATTTCGGGATTGCCGCTGCGCGACAGGGTCAGGGCTAGCTTGCGGCCATCGGGCGAAAAAGCCGGGCCACTGTTGATGCCGCGGAAGCTCGACACCAGTTCGCGCGCGCCGGTGGTCACGTCCTGGATGTAGATCGACGAATTGCCGCGTTCGAAGCTGACATAAGCCAGCCTGCGGCCATCGGGGCTCCATGCCGGCGACAACAAGGGCTCGGGGGAACGCGCGACGACCTGCGGATTGAAGCCGTCAGCGTCGGCCACCATCAGCGCGTACTGCGTGGCGCGGCCGCTGCCCGCCGCGGTGATGTAGGCGATGCGGGTCCAGAATGCGCCGCGCACGCCGAGGATCTTTTCGTAAACGGCATCGGCGATCTGGTGCGCCACGTCGCGCATCGCATTGCTGCGCGCGGTCAGTGCGAAGCCCAACAGGCGTTCCTGTTTGGCCACGTCGAACAGTTCGTATTCGACCCGGTAGCTGCCGCCTCCGGCGTCGACTACGCGGCCAACCACGAGGTAGTCCTGTTTGAGCAACCGCCAAGTCGGGTAGTTGACCTCGGCACCACGCGTCGGCCGCTCGACGATGTCGCGCTCGGGCAGGCCGCGGAACTGGCCGGAACGGTCGAGATCGGCGCGTATCACCGCCGAAATGTCGGTTTCTCCCACTGCCCCCTGGAACGGCACCACCGCGATTGGCAGGGCGGACGCATTGCCGCCGACGATGTCGATTTCCAGCCCCTGCTGCTGCGCCGCGGCGGCGAATGGCAGCAAGAGGAGCAACAACGAGGTCAACCAGCCCCGCGATCGTTTCATCGGCAGTCGTGTCATCGGCAATCCCAATCTGAATAAGACATGTAAACAGCTTGGCCGTTAAGGATGTCTCAAGGATGAATGGGACCGGACTGTGACATCCGGAAGGAGGACTTCCGTAGAGCGGGTCTTGACCCGTCGTTTTTTTGTCACCCGAGGGCGGGCAAAACCCGCCCTACCGATCTCCTCCACCAAAAAACGATTGCATTGCATTCTGTAGGAGCGCACCTGGGCGCCATAGGCTTTACCGGTAAGGCCTCATCGCGCCCAGGTGCGCTCCTACACAGGCCCTACCGATCCTGCGGGTCGAAATTGAGGATCAGGGTGCGGTTGAACACGGGCTCGAAGCCGGCGAAGGGCAACGGCTGCGCCTTCAGCACCGCGGCTTCAACCGAGCGCTTGCCGAGGTCATCGTAGGGACAGCTGGGAGACACCTGCACATCGACCACTTCACCTCCAGGCAGCTGGCGAATGGTCAGTCGACACCGTTGGCCCAGTGGAAGGTTCTCCGGTCGGGTCCAGTTGCGGCGAATCGCTTCGCTCAAGGCCGCGGCATAGCGGCTTCTCAAATCCGAATCGTCGCCCCCATTGCCTGCCGGCGCCGAAGCCGAGGCGTCCGCAATCGCCGCCTCCTCGGACGCTTGCCGCGCCCGGCGATCCGCGAGCTGCTTGAGTTTTTCCTCCGCCAGCCGCGCCTCGCGGCTGGCGATGGCGCGCAGCACGCGCACATCCTCGAGCTGTTCGGCGGCCAGACGCTGCCGTTTCTCGGCTTCTTCCTGCCGCTGGCGCTCGGTCAGGTCGATCTGTTCCTGGCGGCGTTTTTCTTCCTGTTCTCGCGCCGCGGTCACGACCGACATCGCATCGCGTTCGACCAGCTCCTGTTCCTGCAGATCGGGTTCGGGCACCGGTTCCTGCGCTTGCACCTGCTGCTGGACGAGCGCGTCTTCAGGCAGGGGTTCGGGCAGGGGCTGCACTTCGGGCGCGGCTTCCTCCTCCGGCGGCTGCGGCGTTTGCACGGGTTCCGCCGGTACAGGCTCGGGACGATCCATCAAGGCGCGGCGCATCTTCGACGACAACGCGTCCGCGTCGATCAGTTCCGCTTCCACCACCGGTCCACCGGCCGCAGCCGGCGCCGAACTGCGCGTCCACAGCAGGCCGACGAAGGCCAGCGCGAACAGCAGGACATGCAGGCCGATCGCATAGAAAACCGCCTGCGTCGTATCGGCGCGGGTTTCCCTCACTGCGCGGCCGCCTCCGCAGGGCTGCTCATCAGGCCCGCGCGCGGGACGTTGGCCTTGGTCTGCAGGTCGGTGAGCACGTTGTAAACCGTCTGGTACGGAGCATTGCCATCGCCTGCGACCAGCACCGACACGTTCGGATTGTTCGCGACGAAGGCGCGCACCTTGGCGACCATCTGGTCGGGTGTCACCGCTTCGTTCTTCGCGCCCTGGATGGTGAGGAACAGGTTGCCCTCGCGATCGACGCTGATGATGACGGGATCCTTCTTCTCCTGGATCGATTTGGCATTGGACTGCGGCAGATTCACGTCCACGCCGAGGTTCAGCAGGGGCGCCGTGACCATGAAGATGATCAACAGGACAAGCATCACGTCGATGTACGGCACGACGTTGATCTCGGCCTTCAATTTGCGTTTGCGGCGACGTCCGCTGGCGGTGATCGTCATGGCAGCGTTCTCGTATTCGTGGAGGTCATCAACGCGCGAGTTGGATCGATGGGTTTGCGCACGAATCAGGGTTCGTCGAGATGCGCCTGCCGCTGCAGGATCGACGAGAACTCCTCGGAAAACGCGTCGTACTTGACGCCAACGCGATCGACCTTGGTGGCGAAGCGGTTGTAGGCCCACACCGCCGGGATCGCGGCGAACAGGCCCATCGCAGTCGCGATCAAGGCCTCGGAAATGCCGGGCGCGACGGTCGCGATGGTCGCTTCCTTGACGTTGGCCAGACCCTGGAATGAAATCATGATGCCCCACACCGTGCCGAACAGGCCGACGTAAGGGCTGATCGAACCAACATTGGCGAGGAATTCCAGGTTGTGTTCGAGCCCGTCGAGTTCGCGCGACGAGGTGGCGCGCATCGCGCGCTGCGCGCCTTCCAGTTGCATGCGGCTGTCGACGCCGCGGCGCTCGCGGATGCGGTTGAACTCGCGGAAGCCCGCTTCGAAGATCGCTTCCATGCCGTAGATGTCGCGGTTGCGTTCGGTGGCACCGGCATAGAGCTTGCTCATCTCCGCGCCGGACCAGAAACGTTCCTCGAACCGGTCCGCTTCGTCCAGGGCACGATCGAGCACTCGCTTCTTGCGGAAGATGATCACCCACGAGGCGACCGATGCGAACAGCAGCAGCACCATCACCAGCTGCACCGGGATCGACGCGTGCAGGATCAACTGCAGCATGTTGATGCTGTTGTCGGTGACTGCCGGATCGGCCGCGACGTCGGCCATGGCACCGACAGGTTGTTCGGGTAGCGCTTCGATCGTCGCCTGCGTTGCAGTCGCCATCAATCCGATCATGCCTTGCTCACTTTGTTGTTGATTCGAGTTGTCCTGCTTCCAGGGATTTCAATTCTTCGTACAACGATTCGGGAATCGCACGCGGATGGAAACCGGACGCACTCAGCGCCGCGACCCGCACCTCCGCATCGACCAGCAACTCGCCATCGCAACGAATCGCCTGCGCGACCACCAGACTCGCACGCCGGCATTGCTGCAACGCGACCGACACTTCGAGCGCATCGTCCAATCGGGCCGGCTTGCGGAAATCGATCCGCACTGATCGCACCGCGAATACCAGATCGTATTCGCGGCGCAGAAGTTCCTGGCCCTTGCCGCGCGCGCGCAACCATTCGGTGCGCGCGCGTTCGAGAAACGCCAGGTACTGCGCGTGATAAACCACCCCACCCGCGTCGGTATCTTCCCAGTAGACCCTTGTCGTGATGCTGAACATGGCAATCAGGATGGATTGACAGGCATGCGCAATCGGGAGTCGATTTCCGAAGGCCGACAGCAGGCGATCAAGCCCCGCTCTCCGGTTCCGCGTTCCCGGCTGCTGACTCTGCCACTGGATCCACGAACAGATCGCGCGGCATCGCCTTCGGCTTCAACCCCAGATGCCGGTACGCCTTCGACGACGCCATCCGCCCGCGCGCGGTGCGCACCAGGTAACCCTGCTGGATCAGGTACGGCTCGATGACATCCTCAAGCGTGCCGCGTTCCTCGCTGAGCGCGGCCGCGAGCGATTCGACGCCGACCGGGCCGCCGTCGAAGTTGTCGATGATGAGTCGCAGCAGCCGGCGGTCGAGATCGTCGAAGCCTTCCTGGTCCACCTTCAGCATCGACATCGCCGCATTGGCGACGTCGTGGTCGATATGCCCGTTGGCGCGCACCTGCGCGTAATCGCGGACGCGGCGCAGCAGGCGGTTGGCGATGCGCGGCGTGCCGCGCGAGCGTCTTGCAATTTCGATCGCGCCTTGCGCTTCGCAATCGATGCCAAGGATGTGCGCGGACCGCTGCACGATCTTCGTCAATTCGTCGGGTGAATAAAATTCAAGGCGCTGCACGATGCCGAAACGGTCGCGCAACGGCGCCGTCAGCAATCCGGCGCGCGTGGTCGCGCCGATGAGGGTGAATGGCGGCAGGTCGAGCTTAATCGACCGCGCGGCCGGGCCGTCGCCGATCATGATGTCGATCTGCAGGTCCTCCATCGCCGGATACAGGATTTCCTCCACGATCGGCGAGAGGCGGTGGATTTCGTCGATGAACAGCACGTCGTGCGGCTGCAGGTTGGTCAGCAGCGCGGCCAGGTCGCCGGCTTTCTCGATCACCGGCCCCGAGGTCTGGCGGAGGTTGACCCCGAGTTCGTTTGCGATGACGTGCGACAGCGTGGTCTTGCCGAGCCCGGGCGGGCCGAAGATCAGCACATGATCGAGCGCCTCGCCGCGGTGTTTGGCAGCCTCGATGAAGATCTTCATCTGCTCGCGCACAGGCTGCTGGCCCAGGTATTCATCCAGTCGCTTGGGCCGGATCGAGGCCTCGATGGCCTCGTCCTCGCGGGTGGATACGGCGGCGATGATACGGTCCTCGGTCATGGCGGTATGTTCGCACGGCAGGGAAAGCAGCGGCTTTCGGTGCGATCAACGCGATTCGGACGGAAGTGCCCTCATCCGCCTTCGATTGATCATGCCATCAGCAAATCCACGAGGGCACCTTCTGCCGGTGGGAAAGGAAGGCAACACTGTCGATCCACCCCGTTTCGCAAGGAGGGAATCAAGAACTAGATCTCTACCTGCGCCCCCAACTCCACCAAGCGATTCCCCGGAATCCTGAAAAACCCGGTCGCTGGCGCCGCGTTGCGATGCATGAAGGCGAACAGGTTATCCCGCCATACCGGCATGCCCCGATGCCTTCCGGCCACCACCGTCTCGCGACTGGCGAAATACGTGGTGTCCATCGGATCGAAATACACCCCGCCCGCATCGCACGAGCGCATCAACGCCAGCGGCACGTCCGGCACCTCCATGAAACCGAACCGGATCAGGACCCGATAGAAATCGTCGCCGATTGGATCGATCTTCAAGCGTTTTTCCTGCGGTGCATGCGGCACCGTCAGCGTCTCGACAGTGAGGAACACGTTTCTCTCGTGCAATACCTTGTTGTGCTTGAGGTTGTGCATCAGCCCGTGCGGCACCACGCCCTTGTCGGCAGTCATGAAGATGGCGGTACCGGGCACGCGGGTGGGCGGCGCCAGCATCAGGCCGGGCAGGAAGCTGTCGATCTGGATGCCTTCCTTCTGCACTTCGTCGTGCAGCAGTTCGCGCCCGCGTCGCCAGGTACGCAACAACGTGAACAACACGATGCCCAACGCCACCGGAAACCAGCCGCCCTGCAGGATCTTGGCGCCGTTGGCGACGAGAAAGCCGATGTCGCCGACCAGAAAAACCGCGCATAGCGGCAACACCCAGCGACGGGCCTTGGGCCACAAGGCGCGCGCCACGAGCGCCAGCAGCAAGGTATCGATCAACATCGTGCCCGATACCGAAATACCGTAAGCGGTGGCCAGCGCGGTCGAACTGCGGAATGCCAGCACCAAACCGATGACCAGGATCATCAACATCCAGTTGATGCCGGGAATGTAGATCTGGCCAATGGTGTCTCGCGAGGTGTGCTTGATGGCCATGCGCGGAATGTAGCCGAGCTGCATCGCCTGGCGCGCGATCGAGAACGCGCCGGTGATCACCGCCTGCGAAGCAATCACAGTAGCCGCGGTCGCCAGCGCGATCATCGGCCAGCGCGCCCAGTCGGGAACGCCGAAGTAAAACGGATTCTTGATGGCGAGAGGATCCTCGAGCACCAGCGCGCCCTGTCCAAGGTAGCTGAGCATCAGTGCCGGCAGTACGAAGAAATACCAGCCGTAGCGAATCGGCCGCGCGCCAAAGTGGCCCATGTCGGTGTAGAGCGCCTCGCCGCCGGTCACCGCCAACACCACCGCACCGAGGATGAAGATGCCATGCGGACCGTGATCCAGGAAAAAACGCAATGCCCACACCGGGTTGATCGCCTGCAGCACTTCGGGTTCGTGCAGGATGTTGAAGACACCGATCACCGACAGCGATGCAAACCACAGGATGGTGATCGGGCCGAATACCTTGCCGACTTGCGCGGTTCCGTAGCGCTGCGCCATGAACACCAGCAACAGCACCGCCACCGTGATCGGAACGATCCAGTTGTGCAGCTGCGGTGCGACGACCTCCAGGCCCTCGACCGCCGATAGCACCGAGATGGCCGGCGTGATCACGCCGTCGCCGAAGAACAGCGATGCACCGAAGATGCCGAGGATGCCGACCACATAGCCCGAACGCGAACCCTTTGGCAGCGTGCGCTGGGCCAGCGCCATCAACGCCATGATGCCGCCTTCGCCCTCGTTGTCGGCGCGCATGATGATGGTCACGTACTTCAGCGTAACCACGATCATCAGCGCCCAGAACACAAGCGACAGGATGCCGAGCACGGTGTCGTGGTTGGCGATCAAGCCGTAGTGCGGTGAGAACGCCTCTTTCAGCGTGTACAACGGACTGGTGCCGATGTCGCCGAAGACCACGCCGATCGCGCCGACGACGAGCGTTGGCAAGCCTGCCTTGGCGTGGCCGTGCGCACCCTGCGGCGCGTCGGTAGATGTGCGGGTCAAGGGATGTTCCTTGTCAGCGAAGCGCGGACTTTAGCGCTTTGCGGATGATGGCCTCTGCACTGTCGCCGTCGGCGAAGGCTTCCTTTGCCATGCGCTGCGCTTCGGCGGGCTTGTAGCCCAGTTGTTGCAGGGCGATGACGGCTTCGGAAAACGGGTCGTGCGCGACCTTGCCGCCGGCGACCACCGGCGCGCCGCCGCCGAGATCGACGGCGCGATCGCGCAATTCGACCACCATCCGCTCGGCGGTTTTCTTGCCAATGCCGGGGATGCGCGTCAGCGAAGCGACATCGTTGGTCTGCAGCATGCGCACGAAGTCGTCGACGCTGACGCCGGACAGCACCGCCAGCGCGATCTTCGCGCCGATGCCGGAGACTTTCTGCACGTCGCGAAACAGGCGGCGTTCGGCTTCGCTGAGGAATCCGTACAGCGAGACGCTGTCTTCCTTCTGCGCGTAATGGGTGAACAGCGCGACATCGCGGCCGACGTCGGGCAAATCGTAGAAGGTGCTCATCGGCGCTTCGAGTTCGTAGCCGACGCCGTTGACGTCGATGACGAGCCACGGGGGTTGCTTGTGGATGAGTGTTCCTTTCAGACGTCCGATCATGATTGGGCCATGCCTTGTTTTGTGCCGTCATTCCCGCGAAGGCGGAACTTGTTCCCTTCTCCGTTCGGGAGAAGGTGCCCGAAGGGCGGATGAGGGCGCATACCACCCAACCACTGTAAACGTCATTGCCCAGCCTTCCACGACCAGATGACTTCTGTCTACGTTGCAACACACCGCGACTTGGAACTCCGCGCCCTCATCCGGCGCTGCGCGCCACCTTCTCCCGAAGGGAGAAGGAACATCGTCATTTCCTGCTCCAAGCATCACGTACATTCACGCCCATCCGCTGCGCACTGGCCCGGACGTGTGCGTGCGTGATCGCCACCGCCAGCGCGTCGGCAGCGTCGGATTGCAATTTGCCTTGAAGGTTCAGCAGCAATCCCACCATGTGCTGCACCTGCACCTTGTCCGCCGCACCCTTGCCGACGACCGCAAGCTTGACCTCCTTCGCAGCATATTCGTGGATCGGCAGGTCGCGCAGCACCACCGCGCACATCGCTGCGCCACGTGCGTGGCCGAGTTTGAGCGCCGAATCCGGGTTGTGCGCCATGAAGACCTTCTCGATGGCGACTTCTTGAGGTTTCCATGTATCGATCACTTCGGCGATCCCGTCCAGCAACCGCCGCAGCCGTTGCGCGAATTCGCCGTCGCCGAGCAGATGCAGCGGCGCGTGGAAGACATGTGTGGTCTTGCCGCTTGCATCGACGTCGATGATGCCGATGCCGGTGCATTGGGAGCCGGGATCGATGCCGAGAATGCGCGTGGAGCCGGGATTCGGAATTCGGGATTGGTGATTCGACAAGGTCAAAGGCCCATGCCGGAACGGCCCCAGTGCGCGACACGCGTTCCGGTTGCAGTATCGGGCTGGTGACGAATCCCGCATCCCGAATCCCGAATCACGCGTAAGCGCCTTCGCCAAGATCCGCATTCGAATACACATGCTGCACGTCGTCGAGATCGTCCAGCCATGCGAGCAGCTTGGAAACCTGCTGCGCGGTGTCGCCTTCGACAGCGATATCGTTATCGGCGCGATAGGTCACTTCTGCGTAGCCGGGCTTGAAGCCTGTGGCCGTGAGCGCGGACTGCACGGCCTCGAAATCATCCGGCGTGGTCAGCACGTCGATGGCGCCGTCTTCGGGATACACCACCACGTCATCAGCGCCCGCTTCGATCGCCGCATTGGTGAGCCGGCTTTCAAACGATGCGAATTCGCCAGCGCCGGGCGCGTAGCTCAGCACGCCGAGCTTCTTGAACAGGAACGCCACGGAACCATCGGTGCCGAGATTGCCGCCGAATTTTCCGAATGCATGCCGCACGTCGGCGACGGTGCGAACCTTGTTGTCGGTGAGGCAATCGACGATCACCGCCACGCCACCCGGCGCGTAGCCCTCGTAGCGAATCTCTTCATAGTCGACGCCTTCGAGTTCGCCGGTCGCTTTCCTGATCGCGCGCTCGATGGTGTCCTTGGTCATGTTGGCGGACAGCGCCTTGTCGACCGCGGTGCGCAGGCGGGGATTGCCGGCCGGGTCGCCGCCACCGCTGCGCGCGGCGACGTTGATCTCGCGAATGAGCTTGGTGAAAATCTTGCCGCGCCGCGCGTCCTCGGCGTTCTTGCGGCCTTCGATGGAGGGGCCTCGGCCCATGGAACACTCCGTATTCATTGCGGTTTGCGAAGCGGCGATTTTACGCGATCGCATGTCCCGTCCCGCGTCGGAACCGCTTTTGTCCGCGGGGGACTTCCGCTGGTCGTAGGAGCGCCCCATGGGCGCGATGCTTTGCCGGTAGGGCATCGCGCCCAAGGGGCGCTCCTACAGAGTGGTGAAGCGGCCTTCGTCGAGGAAATTCACCGCCTGCGCTGCTGCTTCCGCCGAAAACAGCAATCCGCTGTGACTGGCATCGATGACGACGTGATCCGCCAGCGCCAGCGTTCGCGTCTCGGCCACCGACACCGTGCCGTCGTTGGCATCGTCGAAGCGTGCGACGAACACGCCCAGCCCGCGCGGCAAGGCGCCGGCGATCATTCCCACCTCGACAGTCGCGGGCCAAGTCACGCAGCCACGCCGCAACAGATCGGCGCTGCGGCCCAGCCAGAGGGATGCCGCTGGCCAGCGGGCGAGCCCCGCCGCCGCGCCGCTGCCGCACAGTGGTACGCCGAGGCAGACCATGCGCGACACCGGCAGTTCGGGTTCGGCGGCAAGCGCTTCGAGCGCGATCAAGCCTCCCAGGCTGTGCGCAACGACATGCGCCTGGCCTCCCTCGCGCAGGCGTTTCGCCAGCCGCGGCACGGCCGCACCGGGGCCGCCGACGATGCTGTGGTAACCGAAGATTTCAGGTTGGAATCCTGCCGCGCGCAAGCGTGCCGCGAACCATTGGGTGGTGAGGCCTGTCATCCAGAGCCCGTGCAATATCACGACCCGTTTTGTCATGGATTTCCCTCCCTCGAAGGGGGAAGGAACGGCATCCGCCGGAACATGAATTCGCGATCGCGGGCGTTGCCCACCGCGAATTCGTACTCCCCCGCGAACTCGAATCCGCGTCGGGCATCGAACCGTTGCCCAGCGAGATTTTCCGACCAGACGCTGATCCACAGCGTGCGCGGGCCGTCGCGTTCCAGCCAGTCGAGCGCGATCTGCAACAGTTCACCGCCCGTGCCGGCGTTCTGTTCGCCGGGAAGCAGGTACAGCCGCTTCACTTCGCCATCGCGTTGCGTCGCCTGCGGATGCGGCAGACCGCACGGCCCGGCTGCCGCGTGGCCGACCGCTTCACCGTCGCGCTCCACCAGCCAGATCGCGTAGTCGGAGTGCTGCAGGATCTTGCGCTGCCGCTCCACGGAATGATGCTCGCGCAGGAATGCCTGCAGGTCCTCCTCCGAATACAGATGGCCGAAGCCTTCGGCGAACGTGCGCATGCCGATGCGCGACACGGTCTCCGCATCGTCGGGCGTGGCGCGGCGGATCCGCAAGCCCAACCCTTAAACCTTCGCGTCCTTGGGCCGAACCGAGACATGCACTTCGGCGAGCTGCTTGTCCGGCACGGGCGACGGCGCACCGGTCATCAGGCATTGCGCGGTGGTGGTCTTGGGGAAGGCGATCACGTCGCGGATCGATTCGGTGCCGGCCATCAGCGCGGCGATGCGGTCGATGCCGAAGGCGATGCCGCCATGCGGCGGCGCGCCGTATCGCAACGCATCGAGCAGGAAACCGAACTTGCCTTCGGCTTCTTCCTTGCCGATGCCGAGCAACTCGAACACCGCGCTCTGCATGTCGCTGCGATGGATGCGGATCGAACCGCCGCCGATCTCGTTGCCGTTGAGCACCATGTCGTAGCCGCGCGACACCGCCGTCTTCGCATTCGCGCGCAGGTCGGCGATGTCGTTGACGGCGGGTGCGGTGAAGGGGTGATGCAGGGCGACGTAGCGTTGCTCTTCCTCGTCCCACTCGAACATCGGGAAGTCGGTGACCCACAGCGGCGTCCATGCGTCGCTGACGAGTTTCAGGTCCTTGCCGACTTTCAGGCGCAGTGCGCCCATGAAGTCGCTGACGGTCCTGTACATGCCAGCGCCGAAGAACAGCAGGTCGCCGCTTTGCGCATTGGTCGCACTGAGCAGGGATTGCAAGGTCGCATCGTCGAGGAACTTCGCGATCGGCGAATTGAGGCCTTCGCGACCCTTCGCAATGTCCTCGACCTTGATCCATGCCAGCCCTTTCGCGCCGTACTTCGCGGCATGCGCACCGTAGTCGTCGATCTGCTTGCGTGACAGCGCCGCGCCGCCGGGCACGCGCAGCGCGGCAATACGGCCTTCCTCATGACTCGCCCAGTCGGTGAACACCTTGAATTCGCTGTTCCTGACCAGTTCCGCGACATCCACCAGTTCCAGATCGATGCGCAGATCGGGTTTGTCAGAGCCAAATCGACGGATCGCTTCGGCGTAAGTCAGGCGCGGGAATTCGACAGCTAGTTCGACCTGCATCACCTCGCGGAACACGGTGCGGATCATCTCTTCCGTCGCGTCCTGCACGTCGCGCTCGGACACCCACGCGAACTCCATGTCGAGCTGGGTGAATTCCAGCTGCCGGTCCGCACGCAGCGCCTCATCGCGAAAGCATCGTGCGATCTGGTAGTAACGATCGAAGCCAGCGACCATCAGGATCTGCTTGAACAGCTGCGGCGATTGCGGCAGTGCATAGAACTCGCCCGGATGCATCCGCGCCGGCACCAGGAAATCGCGCGCGCCCTCGGGCGTGGCCTTGGTCAGGATGGGTGTTTCGATATCCTGAAACTCGCGCGCGTCCAGCCAGCGGCGCAACGCCTGCACCAGCTTGATGCGGGTACGCATCATCTTCTGCATCTCGGGACGGCGCAGGTCGAGATAGCGATAGCGCAGGCGCGATTCCTCGCCGGGATTCTCGTGCGCGTGGAAGGGCAGCGGCTCGGCCTTGTTGAGCAGTTCTATCTCAACTGCGACCACTTCGACCTGGCCGGTCCTGATCTTGTCGTTGACGGCATGGCGCGCCCGCACGACGCCGGTCACGCGCAGACAATCCTCGTAACCCACCTGCGCGGCCGCCGCGACGACTTCGGCATTGCCGGCCGCGCTGGCGTCCGACTCCGCGACGATCTGCACGATGCCTTCATGGTCCCGCAGGTCGATGAAGCAAAGGCCACCGAGATCGCGGACGACATCGGCCCAGCCGCACAAGGTGACGGCCTGGCCGATCAGCGCGGCATCGATGAGGCCGCAGAAATGGGTACGCATTGAGACTCCGGAGAAGGTCCGGCCAAGCCGGAAATAGCGTCATTTTAACGTTTTGACGTGTATGACTGCCGCAGGATTTTGTGCCTCACCGTCGCCAAGGGAAATCTCATGTCAACGATCGTCAAACGCCTAGCCATGATGCTGTGCCTGGCTGCGATCGCCGGTCCGGCCTTGGCCCAGCAAAGGGCCTACGCTCCCGAGGATTTGCGCACCCTTTCCATCAACGACCAGACGCGGGTGATCAGCCTGGAGTATTCGGAACAGTCCAGTGGCCGGCGCATTCCCGACGACCAGCTTCGTTTTTATCTGGATCAGGTCAATCGCTCCAATTGGCGCTTCAGCCAGATCAAGGCCGACATCGCCCGCTCGCTCGGCAGCGTGGATCGGCCGCCAACGCAAGCACCCGGCGGCAGCATTCGCTGCGAAAGCCGGGATGGGCGGGCACAGACTTGTCGGACGCCATGGGCCGGGCCGTCGCGACTGGTGAGGCAACTGTCCAGCACCGCATGCGTCGAAGGCCGCACGTGGCAATCGCAACGCGGGCAGGTCTATGTCGGCGGCGGCTGCCGGGGTGAATTCGCGCATGCGGCGCAAGTGCTGCCGCCCCGGCCTGTTGCTCCGGTCGTCCCCTATTCGGTGACGTGCTCAAGCAGCAGCATCCTGCCCACGACGTGCGCTTAGGATCGGAATCGCGGCCGCCCGTACCTGCTGCAGCAACTTTCGAATGCGCGCTGCACCGAGGGACGCACCTGGGGCTACCGGGAGGGTAGCGTGCTCTGGGTCAGTGCTGGATGTCGCGCGCGGTTTGGCGCGCGTTGAATGCTGGCGACCGACGGGTGGTGCCACGCTTCCTTTGATTTCATCCAATCGCTGCACCGTCAACCACCGGCCGATCATTTTTGTGGGAAGGCTTCAGCCCCGACGCCCTCGATCTGTCGACGTAGCGGCTGGGAACCTGTTCGACGAAACATCCGCTGACATTGGATTTTTTACCTGAAGACGACCAGGCGCCCGTGCGCGCGAACTTACTTCGCAGCCGGTTTCGGTTTGGACTCGACCTTGGCCTCTGCCTTTGGTGCTGGCGGTGGGGCTGGCTTGGCAGCGGCCGGTTTGCGGTCGCCGGAATTGGCATCGTTCGCTGGTTTCGCATCGGACTTGGCTTCGGAAGAATTGGCGCCTTCGGTCTTTTCCACGAGATTGCGCTTCCTGTCCCCATCCTTCTTGAAGTCGGTCTCATACCAGCCGCTGCCGGACAGCCGGAACGACGGTGCGGTGATCTGGCGCTTGACCGCATCCGCGCTGCATTCGGGGCAAGCGTCGGGATCGGGATCGGCGAGTTTCTGCAGTCGGTCGTAGTGATGGCCGCAGGCGGTACAGGCGAAGGCGTAGATCGGCATGGCGATTGGTACTGGTTAGCGTGCCTGCATTCTGGGGCCTGTGGCAGTCGAATCAACCGTGCAGCGCCGAAACCGCTGGTCATTCCCGGGTTCTGAAGCTTTCTCTTACTCATCACCCCAAGGTGGAGGCGGCGGCGCGACCGGTTTGGTCAGATCGAATTCGACCTGAAACAAACGACCTCCGGGCCGCGACAATTCGTAGACGAACGTCTTGCCTGGCACCAACACCATCGCCCAGGTGTTGGTGATCGAAGCGGC
>PPFU01001021.1_pt1 | contig 24225 bp, 18 predicted proteins | sample 1535991 | NCBI WGS metagenome assembly PPFU01 (sample SAMN04901290, study PRJNA319586) | Hypolithon metagenome, whole genome shotgun sequencing project. | isolation source: Antarctic Hypolithon | place: Antarctica: Miers Valley | collected 2014
CGCCTTCCGCCGGACCCACGAGATGACGCCCACCGCCTACCGCCGACAGTTTCGGCTGCGGAAGGGATGAAAATCGAGAAGCAGGGGCCGGAAAAGCGAGAAACCTGTGGCGGAGACGGGGTTACAATGTATGTATGATAGTGAACCGCCCCGTCGTCTGCTCGCTAGCAACCCCTGCCGCGGCTTTATATACGACTCCACGCTGGCTGTTGACCTTGGCATGGCTGTTGTGCCTGAGTCATACGCTATCGGCAGCGCTGCCCGGTGCGGAGGAGGTGGAGCTTGGGGTGGGGGAGGCGGGGGTGACGCGGGGGCTGATCGTCGTGATCGGCAGCGAGGACGGCACGCTGGAGCGGGACCTGGCCAAGGCGCACGAGGGGCGGGTGCTGGTGCATGGTCATGCGGCGACCGAGGCGGCGTGTGACAAGGCGCGGGAGACGCTGAGGGCGGCGGGGGTTTACGGGCTGGCGTCGGTCGAGAGGTCCGCGGACCTGAGCCGACTGCCTTACCCGGACCACATGGTCAACCTGCTGATCGCGGACCTGGATGCCACGCAGGGCCTGACGCGGGATGAGGCGATGCGGGTGGTGATTCCGGGGTTTGGTGTGGCGTACCTGCGTGAAGGGGGGACGTGGTCGCGGGTCGAGAAGCCTGCCGATCCGAAGATGGGCGAGTGGACGCACATGCACGGCAACCCGCAGAACAACCCCGTCTCGACCGACGAGACCATTCGGCCCATCAACACGGTGAAGTGGATCGACGGGTTCGGCCGCTTCGGCAGGAGCATGGGCGGAGGCGGCGGGTTCCCCGTGGTCGGGCAGGGAATCATGATCCACGAGGACAACCGGGGGCGGAACGTCGACGAGGTGGACGCCCGGCGGGCCAGTCAGCGGCTGTACGGGCGGGATGCATTCAACGGGCTGGCGATCTGGGCGGACAAGACCTCGTCCCGTCGGCTGCCGATGACGCTGGTGCCCGGCGCGGTGGTGTCGGCATACGAGCCGACATCGGGGGATGATCGTGGAAACAACCTCTACAGCCGCGACCTGATGACGGGCAAGATTCTGCGGACGCTCGACGCCGACGTGAAAGAGCGTGGCCCGGAGCGTGACACCCAGCCCGTGTTCAAGAACGGGGTGGTGTATGCCGCGGTCGCGAACAAGCTGATCGCATGGAAGCCGGAGACGGGCGAGGTGCTTTGGACGTATGAGCCCGAGGCGGCGGCGGACCAGGAGGACGGGGACAAGGGTAGAGGGGTGCTCTTCAGCCCGAGCGTGACCCCGGACGGCACGCGGATCATCTTCGCCCAGCGGGGCGGACGGCAGGGCCGAGGCACCGACCTGACCGCGCGGTGGGCGTGGGTCGAGATCGAGGCGATCACATGCCTCGATACCCAGACCGGCAAGGTTCTCTGGCGAAACACCGACCTCAACAGCCTTCACACCGCCCACATGCCCGTCGATGACGAGCACGTGCTCTTCTACGCCACGTGGGGCATCGGCTCGCACTACGAGCGCATCGAACGGGGGGCGGCGCGAGACAAGCTCACCCGCGACATCGGCGTGCTCGACGCCCACACCGGCAAGGTGAAGTGGCGAAAGACCCGCCAGGACGATGACAACGCGATCGAAGACCTCTGGGTGCAGGTCGGCATGATCCATCACGGGATGGCGTGGCTCAGCGAGTCGCGACGCTTCCTCGCCTACGACCTCGACACCGGCGAACTCAAGCGGTCCGTCGGCCCCGCCGTCGTCAACCAACGCTGCACCCGCACCCGCGCCCTGCCCGACTACCTACTCACCGGCTTCGGCATGTTCTACGACATCGAGAACAATCGCTACGTCGATCAGAACATCGCCCGCTCCGCCTGCGCCGTGGGCACGACACCCGCGTATGGCATGCTCTACGAACAGTCCAACGGCTGCGGCTGCTTCGCGATGATCCGCAACTACGCCGGGTTCGCCACGCAGGAGGAGCAGCCCACGCTGCCCGAGGATCGGCGACTCGATACCACACCGCGAAACGCGGAGCGAGGTGGCAAGGTGGTGCAACGCGAAAGGGCCCCGGTCACCCACGAGGGCAAAGACAACGGCCCCCCGACATTCCGCCTCACCGTTATCACCGACCAGCCGATCCGCGACTCGTGGCGAAACAACGAGGAACTCCCCTTCCCCGAGACCGACCCCGTCCGCGTCGACCTCCCCGGCGGCCCCGCCGACCTCGTCAGCGTCGTCAGCGAGCACCGCCTCGAGGCACGCCGTGGCGACGACATCCTCTGGGCCTTCACCGCCGACGCCCGCATCACCGGCGCCCCGCTGGTCAAAGACAGCCGCGTCTACTTCGGCGGCCATGACGGCTACCTGTACTGCCTCGACGCCGCCACCGGCGACATGCACTGGCGGTACCTCATCGCCCCCACCCACCGACGCATCGCCGCCTTCGGCCAACTCGAATCCGCCTGGCCCATCCGAGGCATCGCCGAATATCAGGGCCTCATCTGCGGCTCCGCCGGTCGACACCCCGAACTCGACGGCGGGATCTTCATCGCCGCTCTTGACCCCGCCACCGGGAAGCCCCAGTGGACCCAGGTCATCAGCCAGCCCACCGCCGAACACTGGCACGACGCCGACAAACGCGTCCGCGGCGAAGACCGCTACCTCAACTGGATCACCAACGGCTCGCTCTTTGTCAAGGACGACCGCCTGATGCTCAAGGGCCACGACTGGGTCCACGGCGGGGGCAACAAATCACCCCGCCTCGAGCCCTTCCCGGTGCAACCCCAGCAGCCGTAGCCGACGCCTTGAGACAGACCACCCGAATATCCAGCGGCGGAAACCTTACCAACCATCCTTTTTCTTGCAAAGACGCATCGCCATGAAAACACTTCGGCCGTTCGTTCGCGAGATCCACTTTGGGTCATCGAGCCACGTCAGCCGTGCCCGACTCACGCGGACGCTTCTCCTGTTGCCGCTGCTGCTCGTGCTCCTGATGGGCTCGGTGCGTGCGGAGGGCCTCGATGCGGCGAGCCTGAGCGAGAAGACCGGCGTCACGGGCGGGCTGGTCGTGGTCGCCGGGGTCAAGGACGCAGCGCTGCTCGAGTCGCTGGGCAAAGACGGGCACTGGCTGGTGCAGGGATGGGCGGCCGACGACGAGACGGTCGATGCGCTGCGGGCGCGGCTCACGGAGGCGGGGGTGTATGGGCTCGTGTCGGTGGCGCGGTATGACCCGCAGCGGGGTCTGCCCTATGGCGACGGGTTTGCCAACGTGGTGGTCCTCGACAGCGAAGCGCTGGGAGCCGACGCACCCTCGGCGGAGGAATGCAACCGCGTGGCTATCGCTGGCGGGTGGGTACTGGACCGAGATCATGGTGCCGTCACCGCGCGGCAGACTCAGCCGGATGATCGGCTGGGCGACTGAACGCACTACGACGGCGGGCCGTCGGGCAACCCTGTCGGGACCGACACCGTCGCGGGGGTGGCGACGGCGCTGCGTTGGCGTGCCTACCCCACGAGTGAACCGGTTGGCAGCGATCGGGACCTGGGCGTGCTGGTCGAGCGCGGCCGATCCATCAGCACCATCAAGCGGCTGTTCCCACGCAGCAGCAACGGGCAAGGGCCGGGCTGGCTGGTCTGCCGCGACGCCCGCAACGGCACGCTGCTCTGGAGCCGGCTGCTTGCCGATTCACGGGATGTGCCCTCGCGGCACAGCACGATCTTCAAGGACGGCAAACTCTATGCCTTCCTCGAGGAAGACAAGCCCATGGTCACCCTGGACGCGGCGACGGGCGAGCAGGTCGCCACGTTCGACGAAGGTGCCCCGGCGGGTGAGAAAGACGCGGTGGCCCACCTGGTCGGCGGGCGGCTAATCCAGGCTTCGAGGGGTGAGCTGTTCGCGCTCGATGCCGCCACGGGGGAACGACTTTGGCGAACGGGCAGCCAAGACAAGGCAATTCAATATTTCGTGGCCGATGAGAACCGCGTCTATGCCATCATCGGCAAGCCCGGGCAAGGCCGCGGCTCCATCTCGCCGACGATCGATGCGATCGTCGCCTATGACGCTGCAAAGGGTCAGGAGGTCTGGCGGTTTGACGAGGTGAAGGACTCGCGGTGCTACCGCATCGTGCTGGCCGCCGACCGTTTGGTCATCCCTTATTTTCCCGCGAACGGGCAGGGCGGCGGCGGCGGCGGAGCCTCGGCCGTCACTCAAATGGCCGTGCTTAACGCCGCCGACGGGAAGATGCTCTGGAACGACCCGACCGAGCGGAGGGCTCAGGGGCACTTTTTCCCCACTGCGGTGATGGACCAGCAGATCCTGTCGCTGGGGCACTCCGTCAACAGCTACGACCTGAAGACCGGCGACCACATCGCTACGTGGCGATCCAACGAGGGCTGCATTGACAAGCGGATGACGCCCGGCCACCTGTTTGCGGGGTTCATGGTGTACACCGATCCCACGGCGGAGGTGCCGGGCACGAATCTGCCCTGGGTCGCCCGCACCCACTGCGACACCGCCGTCACGCCCGCCGCGGGACTCGTGTTCTCGCCCGCGACCAACTGCGGCTGCGTCGACTTCCTCCGCGGCACGCTCGCGTTCTCCACCGAACAGCCCCGGCACGTCCGGGGCGAGCGGCTGGTGAAAGGCCCGGCCCCCGCACCGGCCGGGGGCGACGCCGCCGAGCCGCCTTGGCCCGCTTACCTCGGCGGCCTGCAACGGCTGTCCGCCGCGGACGTTCCCGCGGGCTTCGTGCCCAAACGGGTGCGATGGGCCCGGCAGATCGCGACCTTCCCCGATTCCCCTTTGGCCGAGGACTGGCGGCGAGACGAGATCATGGGGTCTCCCGTCTCCGCGCCGACCGTGGGCTACGGGCTGATCTACGTCGCCCTGCCCCAGCAGCATCGCATCGCCGCGCTCGATGCCGCCACCGGCGAGCCGCGGTGGACCTTCCACGCCGACTCCCGCATCGACGGCCCGCCCACCCTCGCCAAGGGCCTGGCGGTGTTCGGCTCACGCGACGGCTGGGTCTACGCCCTCGATGCCCGCGACGGTCGGCTGGTGTGGCAGTACAACGCCGCCGCGTCCGACCGCCTCGTCACCGAGGTGTCGAACATCGAGTCCGCCAGTCCCGCGTTCGCCTCGGTGCTCGTGGTGGACGGCGCGGTCTACGCCGCCGCGGGTCGCAGCACCGTCATCGACGGCGGCATCCTCCTGTGGAAGCTCGACCTGATGACCGGCCGCGAATTGGCTCACGTTTCGCAGGACACGCCCCCCGCGGAGCTGAGCCGCCGTTTCGTCGAGAACCGCACTTACAGCACGTCTTACCTTAGAGATATCGCCACGCAGCAGTTGCTTGTACTCAGCGGCGATGGCACCATGATCCTCTCCTCCGCGGGCTGGTTTGACCTCGACCTCAAGCCCGTCGCAGATGGTGCGGACGGGCCGATCCTCTCCTCCCGAAGCATCCCGCTGCACTCGCGTGCCAAGAACGTGGCGCGTGGCGTGGGTGGCCGGGACTTCGACACCTTTTCGGTGGCGCGGCTGTCGGTGACGCCCGAGGTAGCGTTGCTTGACTTCGGCGACACCATGATCGCGTTCAAACCCGCCATCTTCGAAACACCGCCCGCCGAACGCCGCGGATTCAAGCAGAAGCGAAAGGACGCGATGGCCCGGGAAGCGCTGTGTACCCGCAGGCTCAAGTGGGACGAAACCCTTGCCCTTGCCGCACGCCCGGACGTGATGCATACGGTCACGGGCAAGGAGTTCACCACGCTCAACGCCCTCACCGGCGAACCGCTGCATACCTGGGACCTGGCCGACGTGCGCGTGCTTAACGACGGCATCGCCCTCGCCGACGATGCGCTCTACCTCGTCTGCGAGGACGGCACGGTCATCTGCTTTGACGCCGCGGATCTCGCATCCAACGCCGCCCCGGGCTTGAGCACCGAGAAAAGCGGCGACGGCCGCGACACGCTCACGAGACGCCAAGCCGCCGCGCCGTAAACTTCCGGAGTCCCGGCGTCCTCAACGTCTCTTCCCCACCCGTTTCAGCAACCACGTATAAAAGGATTGGTGACGTACCCTGAAAAGATTCCCGCTCCTGACGCATACGCTACCGCATGAGCACCGCCAGCAAATCATCACAGAAGGTGGTGGCGGTGGCGTTGGAGGTTGGGAACAGGAGGCTCCCGCCATACGCCCCGTTGCAACCGCAAAGATTTTACGCAGCCGCAGCTGTTCACCTGCCTGGTGCTTCGCAAGTTCCACAAGAGCGATTCCGCGGCATCGTCGCGGACTGCGGGAATCACTTGATGCTCGCGACGCACCCCCGGGGGCGGGATCGTGACCGAGACGCTGGTGGCCGACGCGGGCTACGATCCGCAGAAAAACCATCAGTTGATGCGTGAGCAACTTGGGATCGAGTCGATCATTCCGCCCCGTGCCGGCCGCCCCACCGCGAGATTGCCCACCGGGCGGTGCGGGATGGCGATGGATTTTGATGATGAAACATACGGTCAGCGTTGGCAGGTCGAGCCGGTGATGTCTATGCTCAAGCGTCACCAGGTCGAGTCGCTGACGCTGCGAAATTAACAAAACCGCCCTCGGGAGATGGGGCTGATGGCGGTGCCCACGACGTGATGATCGCCTATGGGTGAGGAGGGTTCCCAGGGGGCAGGTTAAGGACCCTTCCGACGCATCCAATGTGGCAGGCGCTCAACGCGGCAGAACCCCGATGCGGAATGCCGCCAATTCCCGCTCGTGCCGACTTAGGAAAGACATAGTCTCACGATAAGCAGGAAAAGGGGGCATGATTTAGGTCGGGCGACGCGAGATCAGCGTTGGATGAAGCATCGTCAGGCAGACCCATTCGAAAGGCGTGTTATGCGATGGACCCCTTGTATCTTCCTCGCCGCGATTCTCTTCGCGGCACCGGCGGCGATGGCCGCGAATATCAGCTTCGACACCCTTAGCTACCTCGGCGGCAGCGGCGACGATGCGGGAGGCGGTGTCGGCATTCTCGCAGACCACCGCGTGGTCTACGGCGGGACCGCGACACGCTCGCTGGATGCTTCACTCAGCATCGACGTGCTGGGCGGGGGCAACGGACTCGTGGCGCTGTTCGATGCGGATGGTCAGACGCTGCGATCAGCCGCCCGCATCGGCACGGCGGTCAACGACCTGGACGTGGGGGGTGATCGGATCGCGGTCGCGGCGGCGGGCGCCGGGCCCACCGTGCTGGCGGGCGACGGGCGAACGGTGCTGTGGAACGACCCGACGGTGACCAACGCCCAGCGGATCAGCGTGGGATCGGCGGGCAACGTCGCCACCCTCACCACTTCCAAGCAACTGCGGCTCTACGGCCCGACCGGCACGCTGCTGAACACGCGGCAGTTTGGTGACTCCGTGCTCGCCGACGTGGTGGTCGACGACGCCAACGGGCGGGTCATCGTCACCGGGTTCAACAACAAGAACACCGGACAAGAGCCGATACAAGTGCCCTTCATCCGTGCTTTTAATCAGAGCGATCTGCGTGGCGGCCCCGCGTGGGTGGACTACGATTGGGCGGGCGCGGTCGCGCGGAACGAGCAGAACGCCAACGTCGCCGACTCCCGCGGTGTGCGGCTGGAGCTGGGGCGGGATGGCAAGCTCTACTTCGCCGCCCGTGCCGACGGCGGGAACACCACCTACCTCTTCGATCCGAAGGATGTGGACCGCCGACTCACCAGCGGCGGCGGGGCGAGCAACGAGTTCATCAAGTACGATAAGTACTCCGACGCGTTCAATACACAATCCCAGGCGAAGGGGCTTTTTGGCCGATATGACGCCGCCACCGGGGACATCGAACATATCCAGTGGCTGCTCACCCGCACCAGCAACAACACCGGCAACACGCTCAACATCTTCGGCATCACCGCCGACGCCGACGGCACGATCTATCTCACCGGCCAGGCCGCCGCCACCATCAAGGACCGCGACACGCAGCAGATCAACGGCGAGACAGTCGGCACCTACTCGGGGGGCGAACTGTTCCTCGCCCGCATCAGCCCCGACTTCACCAGCCGTGAGTTCTGGACCGTGCTGCTCGAGAGCGGCGGGACCAACTCCCTCGGAGCCGACGTCGCGGTGCTCGACGGGCACCTGGTCTTTGCAGGCACCCAGCGTAACCCCGGCGGCACGCTCTTCACCGTCGACGCCTTCCAGCCCGCCGTCGCGGGCGGCGCAGAGGGCTACTTCGGCGTGCTCAACGCCCCGGCCGCCCCCATTCCCGAGCCGGCCTCGCTCACCCTCGCGCTTCTGAGTTCGACTGCCCTGCTCATCCGCCCCCGACCCAAACGCCCGGTCGCGACGGCCGACCGTCGAGTCCTCCAACTGAGCCGAACACCCGTCCGCGGCACCAACTGACGGAGCTCTCTGCCCATACGACGATACCCTCAACCCGGACGACGCGAAGTTCTCCCCCCATGGCGAAATCCTTTCCGAGGATTATGGAATCCACGCCCCGCATCAAGGACCTTCGGCCCTCTGGGGCGTGGGGCGACTAATCCGGCTCTTAGGTGTCCCGGCTTCAACCGCACAAGCCCCGCAGTCGCACATTGGGAGCCTGGCTGCAACGGTGTTGTGGCTGCAATGGTGGCTGCAATGGTGTCGGATACCAATCGGCTGCATGCCTGGTGACCGGGGCATTCGACCACCGTCTGCAGTTGATCGGCAACGCCCGCGAACGATAATCCGCTCGTCGGTTGAACGTCTGTTGCGCGCGGGCGGGCGGCAACTGGGCCGAATACGTCAGCTGCCATGAAAACTACACCTCTCCTCCTTTCGCTACTCGCCTTCAGCATTGTCGGGTGCTCCCGACCAACCGCCCCGTCGCCGGATTCGCCACCGGCTGAGTCGCAGCCGACGACGAATCGGTCATCCTCCGCCGGGGCGGAGATCACGTACCCTCATCAAGCCGCCGCGGCTCGTGAACAGCGGATACGTGACGGGGTGGCTGGGTTGAAGCTCGGCATGAGCGGGGGGGATGTTGCGACGATGGTCGGACAGCCGGACGAGACGCGCACCCTGTATGAATCGCGTGTCAAGAACGGCAAACAGATCGATCAGACATGGTGGTACGTGGTGTCTGCGGCTTCGTTGACGGATCCAAAGGGGAGCGTCTTGCGTGTGTCCTTGGATCAAGAAGGACAAGTGACCAGCATCGACCATTGGGGCTTGGAGCCGGGCAGCTAACCAGGCGTTGCAGCGGCTGTGCTTCGACCCCGCGTCAGCCGGTCGCGAACGGTGTCCGGTCGCGAACGGTGCCGGCTACCGTTCCCACGCCGACGCTCGACCTGTCATGGAAAAGGGGGGTGGATGCGTGTCGCCTGATCAGAAAGGGGTGGGGGGGCGAAGGTCTAACGTCCGCCCGTGCAGGGTGTTGTGAACACGGGAAATTTATTTTCAACTTAGGTAATGTGTTTTAGCCGCCTTCGACTACTGTGCTTGCGGGTGGTGCGACGGTTGCCGCTTCGTTGAGGAGCTTCAACCAAATTACATCGGTCCTACCACTTTGACAGAAAGCTGAACCATGTCCCTTGAAGCATCCGCGAACCTCCCGAACGTCCCCGCATCACGTCGGTCTGTGCATTTGCGATGACGCTGATCACCGCGGCACCGGTCATGGCCGCGTCGGTTGAGTTTGAGGGGGCGATCTATGCGGGGACGAACCGTTTCGACGGCAACACCATCGCGGCCTTTGGTCGCAACGCCGACGGCACGCTCACGTCGATCGGCGAGTTCGCGACGGGGGGGAACGGGGCGTTCTTTGACGGCGGCGAGGGCTTGGACCCGCTGATCTCTCAGAGCTCGCTGGTTCAGGTCGATCATCGCTACCTGCTGGCGGTCAACGCCGGCAGCGACTCGATCACCGCGTTTGAGATCAGCGACGACTTCAGCCTCACCGTCACCGATACCGCGGCCACCGGCGGCGTCGGGCCCAACACCATCGCCCAGAGCAACGGCCGGGTTTTCGTCTCCAACGTTGACACCGACGGGTCGTTCACCGGCCCTGCCGATCAGGTCGGCAATATCACGGGGTTCACCTTCGACACCACAAACGGTCAACTGGACCCGATCGCGGACTCGACCCGGGAGTTGCGTAGCCGCCCATCCACCGTCAGCTTCTCACCCGACGGCCAACGCCTGGTCGTCTCCTCATGGAACGCCGGCGCTCAAGCGGCACCCGGTAGCGACGCGACTGACGGCCTGGTGGTCTACGGCGTCGATGACGACGGCGGCATCAGCACCGACGCCCTCGCCCGCGCCGCCTCAACCCTCGTAGGCAACCCCGAGGGGCGGAACCTGCCCAGCGTGATCGGCTTCGGCTTTGTGGAGCGGGACGGCGAGCAGTACGTCGTCGCCACCGAGGCCCGCGAGTTCCCCTCCGACGGCTCGGCCGCCTCACTCCCAGTGTTCCAGACCGGCTCGGTGTCCAGCTTCCGCCTCGAAGACGACGGCTCGCTGACACCCGTCTCCCAAGACGTCCTGGCCGGGAGCGGCGTCGATGCGAGCGTCGGCCAGACCAGCGTCTGTTGGATAGACTTCACCCCTGACGGCACGGTCTTCTACGTCGCCAATGCCTCAGGCGGCTCGATCAGCAGCTACTCCTTCGATGAAGATGGCAACATCACCTTGCTCCAAGAGCTCGCCGCCGAGGGCGATGCGGCGCTGCCCGAGGAGGCGAATCCACTCGACGGGGCCGACGGGTACATCGACCTGATTATCACCGACAGCGGGGAATACCTCTACCAGCTCGAGGGGCTGCAGGGCACGATCGGGGCATACCAAATCGATCCCAACGGCGGGCTGACGCAGATCCAGGAGCTCAGTGGCTTTCTCCCGCTGACGAACACTCAGGGCATCGTTTCGGTCGACCGCCGCGACTCGGCTGTCATCCCCACGCCCTCGGCCGCGCTGGCGGGGCTGTCGCTGCTGGTGGTTCTGGTCGGCCGCCGACGCCGCGGCGTGGCGACCGGTGTCTAACCCAGAAGGTACTCCTCCCGCGTCTGCCTCCTATGTCTCCCGTATGGACCGTCCTGCTGCTGACCTCGATCTCCGGGCTGGCGATGCCGGCCGGTGCATTGATCGCCAAAACCGAGCGTATTTGTCCGGACTGGCTGGGGATGCAGCTCCGCGATGCGGTGATCGCGCTTGGGGGCGGGGTGCTGTTGTCTGCGGTCGCGCTGGTGCTGGTGCCTGAAGGAATTGAGCACTTGGCGTTGCCGTGGGTGGTGGCGCTGTTCACGTCAGGCGGCGTGGGGCTAATGCTGCTCAACCGGCTGCTGGCGCGGACGCAAACCTCCGCCTCGCAACTGATCGCGATGATTGCGGATTTCGTGCCCGAGGCTCTGGCTCTGGGGGCTGCGTTCGCGATGGGGGAATCGACGGGCCTGTTGCTGGCAATACTCATCACGTTCCAGAATCTGCCAGAGGGTTTCAACGTCTACCGCGAGCTCAATCAATCCAACGACATCTCCGGCCGACGCATCATCCTGACCCTGTTGGCCCTGGCCCCGCTCGGGCCGATGGCGGGCCTGGCGGGGTATTTTTGGCTGGTGGATGTCCCGGCCGTGGTCGGCGGCATCATGCTGTTCGCCGGTGGCGGTATTCTCTACCTGACCTTCCAAGACATCGCCCCCGAGTCCAAGGAGTGCGGCCAACACATCCCGGCCTTGGCCGCGGTCCTCGGATTGCTCGGGGGTCTGGTTGGGCATATCCTCGTGATGGCCTGATCGGGAATGCTTCAAGTTCCACAGGGAAGGCACCGTCCGCACCACATCGGCCGAAACGGGGGCCGAAACCGTGTCGGATAAGCTCTGTATAGAACCCTATTTTGACATGACGACACACACCGAGCCGAAATCGTGTCGGACATGCCCTGGAAAAACCCTTTTCACCCTTAGACGATCATCGCGTTGTGGGTGACCGCCGTCAGCCCCATGTCGCGGCGGCGGGTTTGGTACTTTCGCGCCGTCAGCGACCGCGTTCAACATCAGCGAGCCCTCATGTTTGGTCGTAATCGAGTGGAAAGTCCAAGGTAAATGTCGTACCGTGACCCACCTCGGATTCGAGCGATATTCCCGCACCTAGCAGATTACAGAGCCGTTTGACGATCGTCAGGCCGATTCCTTCGCCGCGGTAGCCATTTGCCTTCTCAATATGGCTGGTCGAGCCATGGTCGCTGGGAGTTTTCAATGCCCGCGCCACCGGCGAGCCGACCACGTCCTGAATGCCTGATCCCGTATCGGCGATCGACATCACCCAACGCCTTTCCTCGAGTGTCCACGACAAACGGACCTCGCCGCTCGTCGTGTGTTGCAACGCATTCACGAGCAGGTTTTGCGTGATCCGCCGAATCTTCCGCGGGTCCGTATGCACGATTAGCTCGTCGGGACCGTTGACGTTCAACGTTAATCCATTCTTCTCGGCGGAGGGGCGGTATTCAGTGGCAAGTCCCTGCAGAACCTCGGAGATGTTAACCGCCAATATCTCGACCTCCTCTGCACCAGACTCGAGCCGACTAAGATCGAGAAGCGAATGCAACATGTCCCTGACCGATTCCACGCCCCGTTCGAGCGTCTCCAGGACATCGGCAAACGATTCATCGGGTTTTGCAGATACCTTGAGTACTTGTGAAGCCATGGCGACGGCCGATAGGCCGCCGCGGATGTCGTGTGTCGCCTCACGCAGCAGCTGGCTCCGCGCCTCGGTCAACGCGTCGAATTGGTCTTTCATGATTTGCAGATCGGACGCCAGGTTCGCGGCCTCCGCCCGACGAAGCTCGTCAAAGCGGTGGACGCTGCCCGCCGTGGCCTCGGTCATAAACGCAGCCAGACGGTCCATCGCGGCGGTTCGATGGGAGGCCTCCTGCGGATGGGTGTCTCTAAAGAATTCCTCAATCATGGCGACCAGCACCTGATTTAACTTCCCCCACTCGCGGACCAGTTGCTCAAGACTGAACGCCTGTTTCCAACGGTGATGCCCGTGTTGGCCAGCGTCAGACTGGATCGCGTCGGACGTGTCTTCGCCGCTGCCCCGCGTCAGCACCCGGAGCAGGTCGTCGAGAGCCTTGGGTATTCCGTCACGAAATTCGACGCGTGTGAGTCTGCCGACCACGCACAAGGCTGCATCGGCCTCACAAAGCCGCCTCCAGTGGTCGACGATCTCTTCCTGCCGCCTTCGCAAGTAGTCGGCAAGCTCAGTTAGTGTCTTATTCATGGCAATACTCCCATGGCGAGATGGTCACGCCATCCCGCGCCCGGTGACGCGAATCTGTTCAGCCCGCTCACGAAGAAGCGTCCAGGTGCCGGCCACCCACGGGGAGGGGTCCCAACCGGCAGCACCATTCTACTCGCGAGCGTCACCACCCGCCGGAGTGGAATTCGCGGGTTCTGGGGGTACGGAACACGGGGCTACGGGCGACTTCTGGAGGGGCGCAGAGGGTTTCCGGAGAGGTATTGATGACTTTCGGAGCGCTCGCCAAGTCTTCTTGAGCGCTCAACCAGTCTTCTTGAGCACTCAACCAGTCTTCTTGAGCGCTCCGCAGGCCTTCCGGAGCGGTCCGAAGCGTTTATCGAGTGGTAATTTGATACCGCCGACCGGTGACGGCGCGTTAAGGGCCGATAATGTGTCGGAGATGCGCTGTCGAAACCTTTTGATCATCTGTGTCTTCATCGCGGCTCACGATGCGTGAACGGCTATGGGTGACGGCGATCAGGAAGGGGATCGACAGGGCAAGTCGCAAACCCTTTTGACGGCTTCGCCTCGCGCCATGGAGTCTTGTCCAGGGCCGACGCGGTGGTCGGGCGGTGGACTGGATTCGATCCGGTACCCGACACTGTTTCCGTTCCCCAGCTTCAAAAGCTTAGGACTAAAAGAGGAAGGCGTCAGGCGTGCGTCGGTGGGTGAACGGTGTTGAACGCGGCCTTCATTTCCATGTAGCTGGTCGAACGCAGCGCCGCCGCCTTGGCTTCGGAGTCGGTCAGGGTGTGGGCCAGGTCGCTGAGCAGTTCGAGGTGAACGGTGGCGTCGTCCTGAGGCGTGATGAGGAGAATGACCATGCGCGCCAGCGAACCATCGGCCGCGTCAAAGTCCAAGCCGGTGTCGCTTAGCCCGACGGCCACCAGCGGTCCGTTGATCGGCAGGCGGCAGTGCGGCGCGGCGATCCCGTCGCCCAGGCCCGTGCCGACCAGCCGTTCTCGCTCGACGGCCTGACGGATGGCGTCCTCGACGGGCACACCCAGTCGGTCGGCCAAAGTCCGCATGAGTTCGGCAATTGCCTGTGCCGCCGTGGTTGACTCCAATCGCCGGATAAAGGCCCCGTCGGTCACGAGGTCGCCCACTTTGACCGAGCGTCGCCGCCGCAGAACCTTCTGTATCATTGGACCGGCCAAGAGGCTGGTGATCAGCGCCATCAGCACGATCGCTACAAACAGCTTGTCCGTGATCAGGCCCGCGCCCTTGGCGAGTTGTGCGAGGACGATCTCCATCGCCCCGCGGGCGGACATGCCGAAACCGATGGCCCATGACTCCCGCCCCGTCAGGCCCGCCAGTCGCGCTCCCAGGCCGCACCCACCGACTTTGACCACGATCGCCACGACCACGACGACCGCTGTGATCAACGGGTCAAACGCGGAGAAGAAGTCCAACCGCAGTCCGATGCTCGCGAAGAACACCGGTGCAAAAACATAGGACACAAAGTCATGGACCGTCGCCTTGGTCCGTTCGCGAAGGTGCGACGAATCGCCAATCGCGATGCCCGCGAGAAACGCCCCGAAGATCGCGTGCACGCCGAGCCATTCGGTCAACGCGGCACACAAAAGCGCCAGTGAAAGCATCAGCCCCAGCACCCCGCCGGGCCAGGAGGTACGCGCTTGAATCCAAGGCAGGGCTTTGTGTACCGCGTAGCGAAAGAGGGTCAACGCGAACCCCGCGAACAGCAGCGTCCCCACGATCGTGCCCGCCACGCTCAGCGTCGGCGCATCATGCGGCCCACCGACCATCAACGCCAGAACCACCGCGAAGGCCATCCATCCGATCAGGTCGTCGACCATCGCCGCGGACATAATCAGCATCCCCAGGTCGGTCCGGAACATGTTCAGGTCCATGAGTACCTTGGCAATGATCGGCAGGGCAGTGATCGCCATCGCGATGCCAAGAAACAATGCGAATGGGAGTACCGGGGCCGCCTCGGCTTTCCCCAGCATCATCGGTGCACCGAACCCCAGCGCCACCCCAATGCCCGCCGGCAGCAACAGCCCCGAGAGGCTGATGAGCAGCGCAGCCTTGCCTTGACGCCAGACCACCGACAGGTCCAGTTCGAGCCCTGCGATCAGCAGCAGCAAAGTGACCGCGACCGTGAGGAATCCGCCCAAGGCGAGAAAAGCCCCCCCCTCGGCCGGGAACACCACCTCGTGCAACCCCGGAAAAAATCTACCGAGCACCGTGGGCCCCAGAAGCACGCCCGCCGCGATCTCCCCGAGGACTGCGGGCTGCCCGAGCCACCGGGCAATTTCGCCCAAAGTGCGAGCCAAGCCCAGAAGCACACCCAGCCCCAACAGCAACGCCGTGAGATCCGAAGCCGTCAACCCGCCTGCCGCCAACACACAAGACATAACGACACTCCCTGATGAGGTCGCGTGATTGTACCGTCGGCAGCTCACCGCAGCAATGGTTTGCTGAGGTCAAAGCATTGCGCCGTCCCGAGGGTTTGATGGGGCGACGTAGCTTTACCCATTAATTGGCTCATGATCGATCGTCACGCGTCGCCGCAGTGCAACCAGCAGGCTGACGCCAATACCGATCACCGTCATGGGGATGACAAACCAAAGCATGGCCGAACCAAAAGGCTCCATCGCTTCATGCTGGGTGGCGGCCAAAACTAAGAAGAACACATAGGCAATGTAGTACCCGAGCAACACCCCACCCTCCCAGCGGCTGATCCGGCCACCGGTGAAGAAGATCGGGAGGCAGATCAACGCGGCCGCAATCATCACCGGCAGGTCAAACCGAAGTATCGGCGTGGACACCGCCACCCCGTCGGGGGACATCAATGAGGCAGCCCCCAACACGCCTAGCAGGTTGAAGATGTTGCTCCCCACCACGTTGCCGATCGCAATGTCGCGTTGCCCCCGGATGCTGGCGACAATGGAGGTGGCAACCTCGGGCATAGAGGTACCCGCCGCGACGATCGTCAGACCGATCAGCAGGTCGCTGACCCCCCACGCCTGCGCAAGTGAGACGGCACCATCGACGAACCATCTTGCGCCTAATACAAGGAGCACCAGGCCTGCGACGACCAGCAGGCTGGAAAGCATCAAATTGGACTGCTTTGGCTCACTTGACTCGTCAGCATCTTGGGTAGCCGCGGACGTCTGCCGCGTCTGCCTTCGCCCTAAAAGGATCAGCCACACGGTGTAGCCAACCATGCCCGCAAACAACAGCAGCCCTTCCCCACGGCTGATCGAGCCGTTCGATGCCAGGCCCCAGGCGAGCGCGGAAACCCCGATCATGATGGGAACATCAAGCCGGATGAGTTGCCGGGAGGCCATGAGAGGCGCGATGAGTGCCGAGATACCGAGGATAAACAGCACGTTAAAGGTGTTGCTGCCCACAACGTTGCCCAAGGCAATGTCGCCCTGCTCCATCCATCCGGCTTTGATGCTTACGGCAAACTCGGGGGCGCTGGTGCCGTAAGCCACAACCGTCAACCCGATGATCAGGGACGGCAGGCCCACGGCGCGGGCCAGGCTGCTGGCTCCACGCACCATGACTTCAGCACCGACCGTGAGGGTCATGAGTCCCAGAATGAGCCAGACAATCGTCATCGAATTCACCTTTCAGCGACATATTATCGCAGCGCCGGCGATCCTGTCACCTGACGGTTTCGTCCTTCGAACACCCGGGCACATCCCCAAGGCCGCCTGCGGATGAAAAGCGGCATGCCACCAAAGGTACTCAGCAGGGCCAGCGACGCCGGCTACGGGATCGGTGCCGTGGTCGCCTCGATCACGAACCGCTGATACCTCGTCAGAGCCCGCTCTCCGTCGTCGCTCACTATAAGGACGAAGTGCAGGCGTGTTTCATCTTCGAGATCGTCGGGCATCGTGATCGTCGCCTTGTGTTCATCGGCGACCAGGCTGGGGGTTTCGCCGGTGTACCCGCTGGCTTCGGGATAGAAGACCCATTCATACCGCACTTCGTCGCCGTCCGGGTCGGTCCACCCGCTGGCGTCAAGTGTGACTTCGCCCCCGGGTGCCGCCGTGACTGTCACGAAGTCGTAAGGCCCGGTGATCGGGGATGCGGGGGGATGATTCGCCTCATGGAAGTCGCTGACGGACCAGTCCATCCGCGCGGCGAAGTCGTTCTGAAGCGCCACAGCCCATCGGGCGGCGGTGTTGTTGCGTCCGGTCGTGCCGTTCCACGTGTCCTGCTGATTGGCCCAGGAGTAGCCCTCGGGCGCGATGACTCCGTCGACCGTATTCGGACCCACGCCGCCCGGACCCGGACCCTCCGACCGCGGGCCGTAGCGGCCGGCCCAGGAGCCGATGAGCGGTTGCTCGGGGTCGTTCATGCCGGTGGGGACGAGATAGACGAAGCTCCAACTATCGCCCTCCTTGGAGGTCGTGTAGAGGGCACCCAGGGGGCCGTGGCCCTTTTGGATGTCGTTGCTGACTCTGAACCCGCCGGCTTTTTCGGTAATCCCCTTGAACTGGTGATACCACCGGCCGTTGTTGAGGGTCGGGTAGCCGGTCTCAATGTGCAGGGGGATGTCCTTGGCGTGTTTCTGCTTGGTCCCCTTGTCGCCGTCGAGCGTGCTGATCCGAAGCTTCGAGACGGCTTGGGCATACTGCTCGGGTGTGCGATTGGCTTCGAGGTAATCCAGAGCCCGCTTGAGGTTGCTGGCAGTGCCGCTGTTGGAGCCCCAGTTGCCGTACCAGAGCGGCCTGGGGTCATCGGATTCCAGGGCGTTCACGATCAGGTCCACACCGTCGGAGACGCCGTTGTGCCCCGCCACGGTGCGGTCGTGGAGGTACTGGTGGGTCGGGTATCGGGCGTCGTGCTTGACGAGATTGGACCGCACCTGGCCGTAGGCGTCCACATACTGTTGCACGAGGGCGAGGCCGGTCCCGGCGTTGTTGTTCTTTGTCGTCTGTCGGTCTGCAATGATGCCCTCGACGTCCCATTCATTGGCGTACATGAGGAAGCGGACCAGCGAGGCCTGGTCGTCGGGGTCGCCGCCGGCATCGGTCTCGACGATGACGCGAAGCCGCTCACCGGCGTACGCCGTGGAGACACAGAGCATGAACACCGCGAGGGATGTGATCAGGTGCTTCCGCATGGTTGCCGACCTTTCGTAAGAGGTGCTCCAGCCGTAACTACCCCCTATCCTAAGCCAAGAAACCAAACGGTGACGGATATGCCGTGCAAAACCGCGTGTTCCTGAAGCCGAGTCTACCGCATGGGTACCCTTAGCAAATCATCACGGAAGATGGCGGCGGTGGCGTTGGAGATCGCAAAGCGGACGCTCCCGCCATACGCTCAGCGTGGCAGCCGCACCCCCGGGGGGACTGCACCCAGCCGCAGCTTTTCGCCTGCCTGGTCTTACGCAAGTTCCACAGGACCGACTACCGCGGGATCATCGTGATCCTCGCGAACAACCCGACGCTGTTTGACGATTGGGGGCTGAAGAAGGTGCCCCACATCACGACGCTGCCGAAGCCCGAGCTAAGGCTGTCCAGCATGTTTTGGGGGGCGGTGAGGCCGCGAAACTCACCGCGGCCGAAGCAATCTGTCGCCTATTTACCAGCTCCCCCCGCTCGCAATTTGCAAGCCCTATCATCGAGATGGGAATCGCTTCTTTTTGAAACCTAACGTCGATCCATTTGCGGTTTTCGACTCTGTACGTGCTGGTCGACGCTTGACCCCTGTACTTACCTAAATCATTTTACAGAGCGATGGCATGCAAACGCGTCGTCGTAGCACCATTATCTCCTGACCTTCGTCGCGATGTCGGTTGCTTCGTCGGGCTCGACGCGATGAACGGCCACAACCCGTGCGGGCGGAATGGCATCATCGTCACTTACATGGTTCCGGTGTACTGGATTCTGATCGACTTCGGGCAGTTGGTTCTTGGCATATCAAATTATGGGCTGATCTCGCGAGAGCCTGGTTATATCTTTGGACGTGGTTGGTCCCGAGAACCGGGCCGCACCAGGACTGCGGATGTGGCGATTCCACTCGTTCCAGCGTTGATCGGGGTCACAGCCGCGGCGTGTGGCATCAGCGGCCTACTGCGGGATTGCGCCTGACCGTCTCAATATCTTAGTGGCCTAACCAAACCTTCCTTGTAGCCGACCAGCGACCCCCGCGGTGTATCATAACGTGTCGGTCTATAGCTCATTTCCGCGGGCGGTCGACAACTCGATCCTCCTCAGTTCGGTGCTCTTGATGGCTGGTTGGCGTGCTCTTCGTGCCGTCGTTTTTAACTATCTTTCCACGTTCACGAGTCGCTATTGTGACCGCGACGGCTGGTGGCATTTCGGGCTCGCTGAAGCATCCCTCAATGACCTATCGATTGAGTTACTTGCTGGCGCGCCGTGACCTGGTACGCCGCGCGATCAAGTCACAGCCGAAGCCGTCTGCCAGTCCCGGGATCAAATTCAGAAGCACGGTGTCTCGCCCGCGTTGCTACTTCATGCGACGCTGCACGCACGTCGCGGCGACGAGGGTAGACGAATGGCTGGTGAGTATCTGCGTGGCGGTCACGACTTCACTTTCGTAGCTTGCGTGAAGGTGAGTACCGGGCGACAGATCGAGCGATCCAGACAGATTTTCGCTTCCCCCCATGATCCTCGCCTTGAGCGTCGGTCGTCCCGGCACCTAATCAGCGGCTGCAGCTGACCGGCGACGTCCGCGGCGTCCGTGAGTATCCGATCCCACGCCCCTTCGGGGGTTGGCGATAACTGAGCCTTCGAACTGGGACACCCAACGGAGCAACTCAATTTCTACAGTGTTTCGCAAATGGTTGGCGGCGGACAGTATCATCGGCTGCACTTGATCGCCACGCCTGCCCCCCCAACCGCCTGTCAAGGGGCAATCGAGAGGTTGGGCACTATCTTCGAGACCCGTGAAGACGTCGGCGGCAGCCATCCGGAGTGCGAGACGAGCCGCTGCTTCCTCCGCGGCGAGCAGACGGGGGGCTGCTGTCGATTAGGGGTTCGGTGATGGTGCCGGGCACGCAGGGGCAGCCGCTGCACGTTCACATTCGTGAGGAGCAGAGGTGATATGTCATTGAGGGGAGGATCGCCGTGGTCGGCGGCGACCGCCGTGAGGAGGTCGGACGGGGCGGAAGCGTGTTTCCGCCGATCGGGATCTCACACCGCATCGAACCGGTTGGCCCGGATCCGGTCCGGCAACTGATGCTCATCACCCCGCCCGGGCAGCGAACGTTCTTCGACGAGCAGGACCGCGGCGGCACCGGCGAGGGTTGCGGTCTGGCAGTAGGCGCACAATTTTTTGTTGTCGTGCCATTCCTATCGAGCTAATCCGGCTGCGAGTGCGAAGTCGAAAATCGACGTGCCGGCCGACGAGAGCGAAAGCCACCGGTGCCGATTCGCCCGGTCTGGCCCGCCGGCACCGGCCAGTGCGGCGGTGACGGCGTTAGCTGATAACTAAACATAATTAGGCCGTCGGGCGTGTCGGCCCGCTTGTAAGCGTGGTCCGATGCATCCACCTGGTCAGAGTCGAACGGATCGATCTCATCGGGGAGGGGCGGATCGGACAGGTGCTTGATGATGCCGATTTGGTAGAGCCAGATGATCGCGCCTGCCGCGACTCCGACAAGACAGGCCGAGCGTCCAGCGGCGTCGCCGCAGCTCCGCATCGTCGCCTTCACGTAGATTGTGACGAAGTGGGGTGGGTTCATGAGATTCCCAATGAGAAGGCGGCGAGACATCGGCCGCGGAATGCGAGACTATCAGGCATCGGCGACGTGACAAGAGCGTTGGACGATATACGCCATACTAAGCAAAAGTGCGGGAGTTACCCCGCTTGCTCGTTGGGAGAAGTCCCGGGGATCAACCGGGGCGTGTCGAGCATCGGATCGGCGTTCGACGTGGCGGAGAGCGACTCGGTTCGCTCGGGTAGGTGAGCTTCGATAGGACATCCGGCCCGAGCGGGGGCAGACCGCATCTTCGGGCGTCGCCCTCCAGGAAGGTGTGGTCGCGGTGGCCGACGGACCACTTGGTGTAGTCCCCGCGGCCGGTCAGGGCCTGGTCAAGGAAGGTCTGGGCGATGTCGGAGGCGACGTCCGGCCAGAGCATGGTGACGAGCGGCATAGGCGAGCGGTAGATGTGCCAGGAGAACATATGATTAGACGGTGTGGTCGGGGTCGCGGACGGTGTGGAGTTTGTTGTCAAACCCGATGAACTCGCCGTTGACGTCGCAGTAGACGTTGGGGTGGTGGAGGCACATCTCGATGTTGTGCATCACGTGCTTTCAAAGCCAGTCGGGCGTGTCGACGATCTGGAAGGCGTCGAGGTGGTCCTGCCATTCCCGGGCGACCTTTCGTTGTACTTCGACGAGTTCCCAACCGGGTATTTCGGCTTTCGTATTGACGAGGGTATTTACGGCGGAGGTCCAGGAGATGGCGAGCTTGGCTTGCAGCGGCGTCGAGCCGTCCTCGTTCAGGTCGCACTTGAGATGGAGAAGCTCGAGGTCGGATTCGTTGTCGCAGAGGACGCGGTCGACGGCGGTGATGGGATGGTCGAACTCGAGCCGCCGGTTCATTCACTTTTCCCGCGGCTCGCCCCGCTCGCGGGAGACGTCGGTGATGACGGTGTCGCCGGGCTCGGGGGTGCTCATTTTCGACACGCCGTTGCCCTGGGTCCATTGGGAGGTGGAGTTGGCTTTGGCCTTCGTTTTGATTCTGTACGACGGGAAGAACGCTCGCTGAGGCGAAGCGGCTCGGATACGGTAATCGCCTCCGAGGCCGGTATGCTACTAAAATGGGTATGAGATAAGCCCGCTGACTTCGTGGGCGGCACTTTTATTGGGGCGACCGCTGTCATTGTGCGGGGCCCATAAATCTCGGGTTCTAGAACAGCCGCCGCGTCACGGGTTGGTTTTGGCTTCGCTCATTGCGCGCTCGAAGTGGCCGATGGCGACTTCTTCTTCAACGCTGATGCGGTTGCCGAAGCCCAGCACGCCGCCGCTGGCTTTGGCGACGCTGCGGCAGAGCTCCAGCACGCCATCGGGTTGGACCTGGTCGCGCCGGACCATTTCGATGAGCAGGTGGTCCAGTTCGCGGAAGAACTCGCTGCTGGGCTTGTGTTCGAGGACGGCGGCGAGGAGTCGACCGGCTTGAGAGTCGGGGAGGATGCCGTGCTCCCGTGCGGCCTTGACGATGGCGTTGCGTTCTGCGCGGGTCACCTCGCCGCCCGCCCAGGCGACTTGGACCATCGGGAGCAGGTGGATGACCCGCGCCCCGTCACCGCCCAGCCCCAGCGTGTGCAGCCGACCCGCCAGGGCCTCATCGTCCATCGCATCAACCGCACCCCCAGCCACGCCGTCGCCCCCGGCCGGGGATGTCGTCGCCGGGGTGACGGGGTCGGCAGCAGAGGCGGAGGCGGCGGCGTTGAGCTTCTCCCGCAGCTTTTGCCGCGCCTCGGCGTCCTTCTGCAGGAAGTAGGCGTCCTCGTTGCTGTACGGATCGAAGCTGCTGTGTTCCATGGCGGGGAGTGTACCCCACGTCCCATCCCGCTTCTCAAAATCCGCCCCCGCCCCCGCCCCCGCCGGCTCCAAAGGCCATGTTCTTGAACCGGGTCGTCGAGCCGTCGAACACGAGCTTGACCACGCCGGTCGGCCCGTTCCGCTGCTTGTTGACGATCACCTCCGCCACGTTCGTGTCTACATACTCTTCATCGCCCTTGTGAAAATAGTCTTCGCGGTGCAGCATCATAATCACGTCCGCATCCTGCTCGATAGACCCCGACTCCCGCAGGTCGCTCATACGGGGGCGGTGGCCCTCCCGGCTCTCGGCCTGACGGTTGAGCTGACTCAGGCAGACCACCGGCACCTCCAGGTCCCTCGCGAGCGCTTTGATCCCGCGGGAGATGTTGCTGACCTCCTGCTGACGCGATTCGCTGCCCGGGGCCGCCATGAGCTGCATGTAGTCGACGAATACCGCCTTGACTTGATGCTGGGCCGCCAGTCGCCGGGCTTTGGCGCGAAGCCCCAGCAGGGTCAGCCCGGGCGTGTCGTCGATGTACATCGGCGCCTCCGCCAGCTCGCCGACGGTCATCGCGAGCTTCTGAAAGTCGTCCCGCCCCAACATATTCCGCCTCAGCTTATGCGAATCCACCCCCGACCGCGAGCAAAGCAGCCGCTGCGCCAACTGCTGCTTGCTCATCTCAAGGGAGAACACCGCCACCGGCTGCTTCTCATTGGCGGCGATATGTTCGGCCATGTTGATAGCGAATGCGGTCTTTCCCATGCTGGGCCTGGCCGCCACGATGATCATTTCGCCATTTTGCAGGCCGTTGAGCATTTCGTCGAGCTCATCGAATCCGGTTTTGAGGCCGCTGACGCCGGCGCCCTCCTGCTTCTCCAGCCGCTCGTAGGTTTCTTCGAGCAGGTGTTTCAAGAGCGAAGCGCGGTCCTCGCTCTTTCGCTCCGCGACATTAAAGATGCTCCGCTCCGCGGCATCGAGCAGCTCGTCGACGGGCAGGTCGGCGTGGTACGCATCGTAGATTACCTTCCCCGACGCCTCGATCAGCCGACGCAGCTGCGCCTTGTCCCGCACGATCCGGGCGTAGTGTTGATACGAAGCGGCGGAGGGCACCGACTCGGCCAATTCAACTATATATTCCAGCCCGCCCACCTGATCGATAATGCCCTTGTCGCGGAGCTTCTGCACGATCTGGAGCGCATCGAGCGACTGGTACTGATCGTAGAGGTCCACGAGCACGCTATAGATGGCCGAGTGGGCGGGCTTGTAGAAGTCCTCAGGGCCCGCCAGGGCGGTGAGCACCTCGCCGCAGACGCGGGGTTCGACGATCATGCAACCCAGCAGCGCATACTCCGCCTCCGCGGCATGAGGCGGGAGCTTCTCGAAGAGCTGACCCAGCTCGATCCGCCGCTCCTCGAAGCGGCGGCGGCCTTTGTTCGACTCGAACGGCATGGGGAAGGCTG
>PPFU01006799.1_pt1 | contig 24203 bp, 19 predicted proteins | sample 1535991 | NCBI WGS metagenome assembly PPFU01 (sample SAMN04901290, study PRJNA319586) | Hypolithon metagenome, whole genome shotgun sequencing project. | isolation source: Antarctic Hypolithon | place: Antarctica: Miers Valley | collected 2014
AGGGTGTCCAGCTCTCGGAAACGAGCCGGGTATAGTGATTGGGTAGGGCGTCTCTATCACGTTTCACTCTCTGTGCGCACCTCGCGCGCGGAAAGGCGGAGCGGTGGGCGTTTGCTGGACTGATCTTAACCGTAGCGGGCCTGGTCGCTGCCGTGATATGGATAGCATCGGACTCGGTCGTAGGCGGGTTAAGCCTTGAGGGTCAGCGGACCTTCCTCGAACAGAGGTACGATTCTTTGATCTGGCTGAACATATTCTTGATCCTAACGAACATCTTTATCTTCAATATCAGGCTAATTCTTTTCGGCATCGTCATCAGGCGCTCTCAGACTTTGCCCCAGGGGGCGAAGATACTCTGGATAGCCTCCGTCGTAGTAGCCGGCATGAAAATCCGGCGAGGATACAGTAGAGGCGTCTAATGGCGGGACGGATTTTAGTCAATCGCATCCGGCTGGGAATCCTCGCCCTGCCTATAGCTGGGGCGATGGAATTAGCAACCACCGTTCTCGTTTGGAGCGGGGATACAAGTGCCGATCGAGACTGGGCGGAGTTGGTCATCTCCGTCCGCTATGAGGCGGCCCAACTCACCGACCTGCTGGCTTTGGTTCTGTACCTGTTCGGGGCCTTCGCCCTATACGCATACCTGGCCCGGACCCGGGCTGAGCACTGGGCTATAGCGGGACTGATTCTTGGCGTCGTATACCTGGTCTCCCTCATAGTTGTTACCGCCATCGACACACAGGTCGAACCGTTTGTTGGACAACAGTACCTGGAAGGCCGCCAAAGCGCCTTCGAGATCTACGAGTCCAGGGGGCAGCTCCCTGGTTTTGTCTCCCTAACCTACGATTGGAGCGGATACGCCAGCTTCGCATTTTTTGGTATAGCGATCTGGAGATCCAGGCTGTTGCCCCAGGGCGCCGTGATCCTGCTCGGGGCTTTCGCTATACTGACTCCCGTAGCATTCACGGTCAACACGAGGATAGGGTTTCTAGGCTACCTGCTAATAGCAATCGCTGAAATGTGGGTAGCCTGGGTCATTTGGCGCCAATTGGCTCCGGCCGGCGCACGTTCGCGCGTGAGGTGAACGTCTATTGTGGAGCCTTCCACTCCACGGTATCCAGCATCTCTTGGGCTCTTGGCAGGAACTTCTGTAATTTTTCGGGCGAATTCGCCAAGATGCTGATGAGCACGATCTTCCCATTTATATTTAGGACTATGACCTGGCGCCGCGCCCCGACTGTCAGACCAGCGCCACCTTGACCGAACCGCCAGAGGTTAACGTTTTGCTCAGCCGTCATAGTAATGCCCGTCCCCTGTATGCCTCCAACAGTTACGAGAGATGGCTCGGAGGTGCTGAGGTCCGGGTGCTTCTGGATCCACTCTACCCAGCCTTTGACACTCTCGGGTGCAGTCGCGGCGCGTGTCAGATCGTTCGAGCGGTTCGGGTCGAATACTGCCTCAGGTTTAAAGAGGCCAAGCGCCGTAGGATCGGGACTACCCTGCGTACCAGACCGCACAACGGAGATCGCATCACTTGTCTCCGGGTCTTCGACGGCCCACCCACCACCGATGTTAAAGGAGAAGGTTGGCTCGAACTCATCTGTAGTGTATCGTCCGGGATCAAGGGCTCCCTTCTGGGGCAGCGTGGTGGGCTCTGCAAACGGCCAGCCTCCCTGGCTCAAGGCCACAGTCCCTATTACCCCTACACTGGCTAACACCAGCACCACCGCGATGATGACGCCCCTTAGCTGTAGCCGCCGCCCGACTCTTCGTGAGGGGGCCATCTTTACCCCTCCACCGGTGCCGATCCTGCCCCACTTCGTGCCTCCTCTGGTGCCCGAAACCGCAGTTTGTGAGCCAGAGGAACCTGTGCTTCGTGTCGTGATGCTTCGTACCTTTTCCGCTCCGAGGACTTCCGGAAGAGACTGTGCTATTTGCTCCAGCTCTTCCGCGAGGGTCGCGGCATCAGCGGGCCGCTCTTCGGGGTCTTTTGTGAGCAGCCGGCTTACCAGGTTATCTAGCTCCTCTGGTACCAGGGGGTTTGCTTCTCTCGCAGAGCGCGTGAGGCCGCTTACGTGTTTCATGATGACCCCGACCGCTGACTCGGCTTCGTAGGGTAGCTCTCCGGTTAGCATCTCGTAGAGGACTACGCCTAACGAGTAGAGGTCGCTCTTTGGAGTTGCCAATTCTCCCAGTGCCTGCTCGGGTGAGATGTAGTGTACGGTGCCGAGGATGGACCCCTCCTGGGTCATGGTAGTCGCCGATGCCGCCCGCGCTATCCCGAAGTCAGCCACTTTTACTTCACCACTGGCCGATAGGAGTATGTTCTGAGGTTTTATGTCCCGGTGGATTACGTCGTTTTCGTGGGCCACGGTGAGGGCGTCGGCTATCTCAAGGGCTATCTCCGCTGCTTCTCTCGTAGGCAGGGGACCACCCGCTTCTACTATGAAGTCTTTGAGGGTGCCGCCTTCGAGGTATTCCATGACTATGTAGTAGGTGCCGTTTTCGGTCTCACCCCGGTCGTGGGTTGCGACGATGTTTGGGTGGCGCAGGGAGGCGGCGTTCCTCGCTTCGCGCCGGAACCGCTCTATGGCTTCCTTGTTCTCAGCGTACTTGCGGTCTAAGACTTTGAAGGCTACCTCGCGCTGGAGGAACTCGTCGTAGGCCAGGTAGACTTCGGCCATCCCGCCCGAGCCGATCTTCTCTATTAGCCGGTAGCGGTCTGAGGTAGAGTTCTACTCGGATCTCCTGTCCGTCTTTCCTGAGGGCGGGCAGATCCAGGAGCGCCCCGGATTCTATGTGCGGCCCACGGCCCGATTCCCCGTAGCGGGTCATCCCTGCGTGGTGCTGGTCCTTCAAATACTCCGGGACCAACGCCTCCACCCGCATCCCGAGCGCCTCGGATGAGGAGTAGCCAAAGACCTTCTCCGCCGCCGGGTTCCATAAGAGCACCCGTCCACTAGAGGCATCGGCCACGATCACCGCGTCGCGAATCTGCTCAAAGAGTTTGTCGGCTTTATGTTCCGAGAGCCTGCCTTCAAGGTCCTCGTATTTGCCCTGTAATTCCTGTAGTTCAAGACTGTGCTTTGCTCGCTCCATCTCCCCAGCCTTTACACTTTTCGCGTTGGTCTACTTGTTATTCACTGCTTCTGGGTGATCCTGTGAAGTCATGCTCTTCTTACCCCCGTTTGTGATCATTCTTATATTACACACTCAGAATAGCAATAGATACGTAACTCCACTATCAAGTATTTAACAACCGAAGTGTCAAACATTTAATATCGCGCCGACCGCCGCGAAGGTTACCGGGGAAAACCAGGCCATACGCTACTCTTCGTTGCCGTTCGGCTTTATGAGATACGAGATCTCTTACGTTACTCTACGGCGGCGGTATTTAAGGCGTAATCGGAGGTAGACGTAGGCAGCTACAGCGAGGGCTGCGAGACCGATGAGGGCGGCCCAAACGCCTGGTCCCGGCGAAGCGCCACCCAGGTAGACAAAGACGAAGGTGCCGGGTGCCATGCCTAAAGCAGTAGCTAGTAGGAATTTCCTGAAAGACATCCCGCTCAGGCCGGCAGCGTAGCTTATGGCATCGAAGGAGACCAACGGTATAAGACGGAGGACGAAGATTAGGATAGCCCCGTGCGCCTGGACGTAGCGGTCGAGTTTCTCCAGACGGGCGCTCGTCACGACGAAGTTCCGGCCAAAGAGGCGCGAGAGGCCGAAGGAGAAGACACCTCCGAGCAGCGCCCCGGCCCAGGTCAGGAAGAACCCCTCGACGGTTCCGAAGGAGTAGCCACCGGCCATCGCCACAGCGGGAGCGGGCAGGGGAGCGACGACGGCCTGTACGACGAGCAGAAGTATGTAGACCGTCGGGGCGAGTAGGCCCGCGCTGTCCACGAACTGCTGGATCCTCTCCCGGTCCGAGAAGAACTGCCACAGGATCTCACCCCGGCCGGTCAACAGCAGGGCCAGTGCCACAGCGCCGGCCACCACCACGCCCGCCACGAGCCGGATGACGAACGTCCGCTTGTTGCGCCGGACAAAGCCTTCCGGGTCTCCCGGCGTACCTCTCATCGTTTGCCCCATAATGGTTCACTTTCTCTTACCATCTCTTGAGCCAGTCGTGCTTTCGAGCGCGCGGAACCTCTCCCCCTGGCCGGCCCAAGAAGAGAGTTCGGGAAGACAATTCACTCGGGTCGCTTGCACTATCTCTTACAGCACTGTAGCGGCGCTGCAACGCTTATGCTATTAAATACTTTACATGCCGGAGGATTTATTCTTTACATGCTCCGGATATTCTAGGCGCTATTGGGTGTGGAAGAGTATCCGGCTGGGTTCCAGTGTTCCCACAACGAAGCCTCCCAGGTACGGTGGCCATAGGTTAGGATTCTAAATATGGAGCTTCGAGCATTGTCACGGAGCGCGGAGGAATTCGGGGCTTTGGTGAGGGAACAATGAATGTTCTGGTAGAGCCGCTTTTCTTGCTGTCTACCGTCGTGGTCCTGGTCGCCATCTTTGCCCCCGTGCTGCTCTCACACAGCAAGGAATTTACCTATGCGGTGCTCTACGATGGGCTGTTCGATATCGTGGCAGAGCCGGACGGAGAGGTCGAGCCAGATGAGCTCGCCGGCGAGCGGGTGCGAGTGATTGCGATCGAGTTGAGGAACTCCTCAGGCCGGCACATAGATCGCTCGCACTACGCACGACCTATAACGGTGGGCTTTGGGAAAGGGGCTCGGATCTTGGGCGCGGAGGTGGTAAAGGAAAATCCGCCCGGCATAGGTGCGGCCCTGCGCGAACTGCCGGCTCACGCCCCGGAGCGGGTGGCGCTGTCTCCGGTCCTCCTGAACTATGGGGACAGGTTACTCCTGGAAGTAGTCGTGTCGGATGCTGCTCACGAGGCTGTCGAGGTGGAGGGGCGTATCTTTGGAATCAGGGAAATCGTGGATCGGAGCCGGAGCAACCTGGAGAGGAGCCTCCTGGTGGTGAATGCGGTGACCTTGTTCGCGGCAGCGATTCTGATGGGCAGTGCCGGCCTCCTTGCGTTCGTCTCCGATATCTTCGATGTCGACCTCCTTGGTCCCCGGGTAGTGAACATCGCGGGCGGCGTGGTGGTGGGGTCTGCCGTCGGCGCTATACTGCTGCTCTTGACTATCGCCCGGCGTTGGAGGCGTGCGTCGCGGATAGCGAGACTCGTCCGCTCCCGGCATTTCACCGCCGATGATGGCGGTGTCGGCGGCGTGAGCGTAGGAGACAATCTACTGGACTAGCCTTGAGGGTCCGAAGGTATATTGCCAACCGTGCTAAACGGGCAGTCCCGGAGCGATGCAGCAACGCCTTGACAGGTACATAATGTATCCGGGTTCGGTTCATGGAAGGGAGTTTTGACAATGGCGACACAAACTGTAGCCAAGCGCATTAGACTGGGTGTTTTGGCCCTGCCACTGGCCAGCATCCTTCTCCTTGTAAGCGTGCTTTTCGGTGCTTTTGCCAGCAACTTCATGGACCTAGAGGATCTCGAAACCTATGCCGAGTTGATCACTTCCGCCAGATATACTCTGGGTGTTTTGCTTTTCGGGATCGGGAATTTGTTGTTTATCTTTGGGCTTTTCTCCCTGTATGCCTACCTGGCTTCTAGCCGCGCGGAACGTCTGGCACTGGTGGCGATGATCCTGAGTGTCTTGAGCTTCGCATCATTCATGGGATTTGTTGGAGTTGCCGCGGTCGAATCCGTAGCCGGCGAATTGTACCTGCAGGACCAGAGAGGCGTTCTCGAAGCATACTGGAACACTGTGACTCCAGAGGACATATTCCTCGCAATCAATAACCTGTCACTGCTCATCGGGCTTCTGCTGTTCGGCATAGCCGTCTGGCGTTCCGAGGTTCTGCCACAAGGCGCCGCCATAGTCTGGATCGCCGCCGACATACTCAGCGGAGGGGCGGGCGTGCTGGGCGGTATGATCGTGTATTTGGTCTCATTCGGACTGTTCACCGTCGCCAACGTTTGGATAGCCTGGACTGTCTGGCGGCAGACTTCGACCGGGGTAGTGGAAGCCGGAGCACGGGCGCGGGTGCAGTAAGAAGAGAGACGTTGCACAGAACTCGAACATCATTGTAAGCATATCCTACCAACGGGCGGCAGCCACGCTCCGAACCTGAGGCGGCCTCTGATAGCGTTTCTCTGAGCGAAGAGAGGCGGACGGCCCCGTGGCATACGAGTCAGAGACGACGCGCGTGGGTGTTACCCTTGAGAAGCGGAAGGCCCTTCTTTTGGGGCACCGGACTTACTAAGCTAGCGGGCGCGGTGGGCGAGGGCATCTTCGTCGTGGACAATTATACGGCTCTCCCGGTCCATTGAGATGCTGCCCCGTTTGCGGTAGTAGCCTAAAGCCTGGTTGACCCGCACCCTGGAGGCCCCTACGAGCCCGGCGAGGTCGGTCTGGGTGAGGCGCAGGGGGATGAGGGTGGCACTGTCGGGCAGCTTCTCACCGTACTCACGGGCGAATGCCAGGAGTTGGGCGGCGACCCGACCGTAGACGTCGAGGGCGGCGAGGGCGCGGGTGTGGGTGTCGGCCAGGCGCAGCCGGCGAGAGAGTATGCCAACGAGGTTGCGGGATACCTGCGGCAGTTCTTCCAAGCTGGAGAGTAGGGTGCGGCGGTCCATCCACAGGAATGTCGCGTCTTCGAGGGTTCGGACGCTGGCGGAGCGTCCGAGGCTGTCGGCGACGCTCATCTCGCCCACGATCTCCCCCTGCCCCAGGATGGCGAGGATAACTTCGGTCCCGTCGGTGTGGGTAATGTAGACCTTGACAGAGCCTTCCAGTATCACGTAGGCGCCACCGCCCGGCTCTTCGGCGGTTATGACGTCGGCGTCGGCCTGGAAGGTTCTCTTGTGCAGCAGCGCCGCGAGCCTACCGAGCTGTTCAGAGGAGAGGCCCCGGAAGAGGGCGACCCCGGAGAGTACAGTGGGATCCAAGGGCTTCGACACGGTAGTTCTACCCCTCCGTCCGCCCCGTAGCCCGTGTGCCGCCAGGCTCCCGGTCGCCGATTACCCGTACCTGTGAGGCTGCGTCTCTAATGCCGGCTTCGCGGGGTGTGGTGAGATCTCGCGGATAGCTCACTGTTTTGGATCCTCCTCTTGCAAACACTATAGCATCGGGGGCCTATTGACGCGGCCAGGACTTTTTATGAAACGTACGCCAGAGACGAGGCTATTCTAGCCTTATCAGAAATCGAAGGCGTCGAGGTCGCGGGCAACGTCTACCGGACCATCGAAGATGGCTCTTGCTTCCTCCAGCAGAGCGTCGGGCTCGACGAAGCGGCTCGCGCGCAGGTGGGTGAGGATAAGGTGCGTGCGCACCAGCCGGACGACCTCTCTTCGTATCTCCTCTTGGTACTTGCCTCTTCTTGTCATTGCCCCCATCCTCTCAAAGGTTGGAGCCTCCAGATTACCCGGGGAGGTTCATACCTATCTTTCGGGGTGTAGCTTCGGGCGAACGAGTTTTCACGGCGATATAGATTTGATCTTGAGTCGTCGATATTCCAGTGACAGGCCGGTTAACCGATGTGAGGCCTTACTCGATAATCTAACTGGTCGCGAAACTGAGGTTGCCCGACTCGTAGCTCTTGGGTTGAATTGCGCCAAAGTAGCCGCCGAATTGGTCCTCAACCTGGGCAATGCCGAAGACTGACCGATTGGTTATTTAGCTTCTGCTCGACAAGGAGGCCTCAAAGTACATCGTCAACGCAGACGCTGATATTTGCTACTAGCTTATCACTACTGACGACATTCCCAGATTGACGCCCGGCTCCAAACTAACGCTAAAGTACAAATGTGTAGTGGATTTAAAATTACCAGGATGTTGAGGTTCGTCACTACAAGGATTCTGCCAGGCAGTAGAAACTGCCGATGATTATTTGGCTCGCGGCGTTAGAATAACTGCCTGACCTTGAAGCCGATAGTTTCCATATCCAAACTTTCCAAGACCTACGACTCGGGTTTTCAGGCGCTAAAGAGCGTGGACCTGGAGATCGAGCGCGGGGAGATCTTCGCCCTGCTCGGCCCGAACGGCGCAGGAAAGACGACGCTCATCAACATTACTTGTGGGATCGTCAACCTGAGCAAGGGCGAGGTGCTAGCCGACGGCCACGACATAATCTCCGAATACCGGGCGGCACGGTCTGCGATCGGACTTGTCCCCCAGGAACTCGTTACCGACTCTTTCGAGACCGTCTGGGCGACCGTGAACTTTAGCCGGGGCCTGTTCGGTAAGAAAGCGAACCCCGACTACATAGAGAAGTTGCTCCGGGACCTATCCCTGTGGGACAAGAAGGACAACAAGATCGTTACGCTCTCCGGCGGTATGAAGCGTCGAGTCATGATCGCCAAAGCCCTCTCGCACGAGCCGCGCATCCTTTTTCTGGACGAGCCTACGGCGGGCGTGGATGTCGAGTTACGCCAGGACATGTGGCGGATGGTCCGCAGGCTTCGCGAAGGCGGCGTAACCGTCATCCTGACCACCCATTACATCAACGAGGCTGAGGAGATGGCCGATCGGATCGGGGTTATAAACAACGGTGAGATCGTCCTGGTCGAGGACAAAGCGGAGCTTATGCGCAAACTCGGCAAGAAACAGTTGACGCTTCAATTGCACGATGCGCTGGACGAGATACCGAATAGTCTCAGCGCCTATCGTCTGGAGTTAGCTACGGACGGCACGGAGTTGGTCTACACTTACGATACCGCCACGGATGACGCGGATATACCCGCCCTGCTCGCGGACCTGAGTGAGGCGGGCGTCGTGTTCAAGGACCTACAGACGAAACAAAGCTCGCTGGAAGAAATCTTCGTCAACCTGGTGAAAGAAGGAAAATGAACTTCTACGCGGTACGTGCGATCTACAAGTTCGAGATGGCGCGCACCTTGCGCACGGTCCTCCAGAGTATCGTCTCGCCCGTTATCGCCACGGCATTGTACTTCGTCGTCTTCGGGGCGGCGATCGGCTCGCGCATAGATAACATCAATGGGATCAGCTACGGGGCGTTTATCGTGCCGGGACTCATAATGCTCTCACTTCTAACCCAAAGCATCACGAACGCGGCTTTCGGTATTTTCTTCCCGAAGTTCACGGGGACTATATACGAGATCCTATCCGCGCCCGTTTCTTACATTGAGATCGTGCTCGGCTACGTCGGGGCGGCGGCCACTAAATCTATGGTACTAGGCCTCATAATCCTCGCCACTTCCACGCTATTTGTGCCGCTTGAGATCATGCACCCGGTGTGGATGGTTGCTTTCCTTTTTCTCACCGCGATAACTTTCAGCCTCTTCGGGTTCGTATTGGGAATCTGGGCGGACGGTTTCGAGAAGCTACAGCTCGTGCCATTTCTGATCGTAACGCCCCTGATCTTCCTGGGCGGCAGCTTCTATTCCATAGACGTGCTGCCCCCGTTCTGGCGCACCGTTACACTCTTCAACCCGGTCGTCTACCTGATAAGCGCCTTCCGGTGGAGTTTCTACGGTGTCTCAGACGTAAACGTTACCTTGAGCGTTACCATGACGGTTCTGTTCCTCGTGATATGCCTGACGGCGGTCTGGTGGATATTCAAGACCGGCTACAAGCTCAAAACTTAGCCTAAAATTTCTTTCTACGCTGCTTTGCTGGTAACGTATTCGGCCTGAACCACGAGCCGCTTGGCGTAGTCCGGGAGGGTGCAAGTCTGGAGGCTTATTATGCTCTTGCCCGGCACGGGATCCGCGACCTGTACGTCGTTCGGGTCAGCCACGAGCCGGTTGAAGACCCGGTACACGTACTCCGTTCCAACCGAGTCCTTGAGCACCACCTCGTCCCCATTCTCCAGTTTGTTCAGGTCGTAGAAGACGAGAAAGCTTTTGGTGTTCGGATAACCGAGCCGGTGCCCCGCTATATAGACGTTGGATCCGGCTTCCCAAGGATATCCGGTGCTGTCGAGGTGGACCGTGCCGGCCCCTAGTTTGGCCTCGTCATTGGCCGGTCCGGTGTAAACGGGGACGCCTTCCACCCGCTCCATCTTTGGAACCGTGAGACTCATCGTATTGTCAGTCGGCACAGGGGCAGAACTGAAAGCCTGGTAACCGAAGACGGCCAGACCAAGTACGACGACGAGTATCCCGACGGCGCCGATGAGTAGCCTGTTACTACCGAAGCCTCTCCGGCGGCGACGCCTGGAGTAAGTCTTATCCAAACGAGGACGCGGCTTGTAAGTCCTGTAATTGTGATTCTCTGGTTTCACGCCCAGTATATTAGCATCCTGGAACCGGAATTTGTCGGCGAAGCGGGTAAAGATCTCTCCAGTTGGGACGCTCCTTTGCAATCCCCGCGAATGAAGCCCCGGTAGATAGGACAGACAGCCCCGTTAGTCGTCGAACATCGGCATGTCGGGCATCGGGGGGTCTATGGGAACTACGCCGCCGGACCCACCGGCCCCGGACGGTTGGGGCGCGGGCGCGGATGGAGCAGGAGCGACCGGTGTGGCGCCCGAAGACCCGGAGTTATCCGCCGGGGGGCTGTTCTGCTCGGGATTCTGGCTTTGACCAACGGAGTCTCCTGAGGGTGCCGGCGCAGGTGTAGGAGCAGCTTCCGGCACAGGAGTAGGCGCAGGCGCAGCTTCCGGCACGGGAGTTGGCTCCGGCGTGGGCGCAGCTTCCGGTACAGGCGCGGGTGCAGCTTCCGGCTCGGGAGTAGGCGCAGGCGCAGCTTCCGGCACAGGAGTTGGCTCCGGCGTGGGCGCAGCTTCCGGCACAGGAGTTGGCTCCGGCGTGGGCGCAGCTTCCGGTACAGGCGCGGGTGCAGCTTCCGGCTCGGGCGCCGGCGTCGGCTCTGATGACGGCCCGGAGCTTACGGTAACGCCTATCGAGGTACCGCTTGAAACCTCTGCGCCGTCCCGGACGTCCTGTTCCAGGATAAGCCCTTCCGCGACGGACGGGCTAGAGTCCCGACTCTGAGAACCAAGCTTCAATCCGTTCTCTTCGAGGGCTTTCCTGGCTTGATCTGTACTAAGGTCCGTGAGATCCGGCACGGTTGCGGTAATAGGAGCCTTGGCTACGGTTATGGTTACCCGCGAACCACGCTCGACTTTCGAACCTTCTTTCGGGCTCTGAGATAGTACGGCACCAGGGTCTTCCTCGGTGCTCTCTCGCTCTTCTACTCCAACTTTGAAGCCGGCCTCGTTCAAGGTCTTCTGGGCCTCTTCGCGGTTTTTGTCCACGACATTCGGAACGTTGACCTCGATAGACGGCATCGCTATCGCGGAAGGCTCGGGGACTTTTATACCGGAGATCGGTCCGGAAGAGCTTTGTGAAGAGACGTTATCGTAAAGGCCCGCGAAACCGCTGGTCGCCACCGCCAGCACGAGGGCCATCGTCAGGACTGCGAACGCGCCCACTAAACCAAAAACACGCCCGGGGCGGGCGAAAACTCCGCCGGCTCTTCGTGACGCGACGCTTCCCTCCCGGTTGGAGCGCGGGGCCAGAGCCTGGGTTTCGTCCTCGGGGGGATGGGCCAGGGGGCGTCCCTGGGCCGCACGCTCCAAGTCCTCTATGAGGTCGCCCGCGTCCGCGTAGCGGTCCTCCGGATCCTTCGCGAGCAGCCTGAGCGTTATTGCTTGCATCCCGAGCGATACGCTCGGGGTTTTCTCCCGGGGCGGCTCCGGCGCGTCGGATACGTGTTTCATCGCTATGGCTATCGGGTTTTCGGCGTCGAACGGCACCTCGCCGGTCAACATCTCATAGAGCACGACGCCAAGTGAGTAGAGGTCGCTGGCCGGGCTTATTTCATCGCCCGTTGCCTGCTCCGGAGAGAGATAACGAACGGTCCCGAGGATGAGGCTCGTCTCGGTCATGGCCGTTTCGGCTGCGGCCCGGGCTATCCCGAAATCCCCCACTTTGATGCTGTCTGGAAGTACGCCCCCCGGTGCGACCCCGGAGGTTTCTTCGGAGGTTTCTTTGGAAGCGACCGCTTCCTCCACGAGGAATATATTCAAGGGCTTTATGTCGCGGTGGATCACACCGCTCTCGTGGGCCTCCTCAAGCGCCCGCGCTACCTGCAGGGCGATCCCGGCGGCCTTCAGCGAGTCGAGCGGCGCCTCGCGCTCGATCAACCCTCCCAACGTTCCTCCGCCGATGTGCTCCATCGCCATGTAGGGGATTCCGTCGGAGCCCTCCCCCGCGTCGTAGACAGAGACTATGTTCGGATGCGAGAGAGCCGCCGCGTTCTTTGCTTCCCTACGGAAACGTTCGACAAAATCCTGGTTCTCGGCGTGCTGCGACCGGAGAACCTTCAAGGCTACTTCCCGGCCTAGCAGTTCGTCCCGGGCCAGATAAACCTGACCCATACCACCGCCGCCGAGAGTACCTAAAACTGAGTAACGTTTATCTACAAGATCTTGTTGCACAATCATATCTTATACCCAATGCGGGTCTCGGGAAACTCTACTTACAGTATATGGCCGAATTTTATTCCGCACATGATGTTATCCGACGAAATCGTCACGAAAATCCTCGCCATGGAGACTTTCGACGCGCCCTTTAGTACCATCTCAAGCATGTCAGGTCTCCTGCGATCCATGCTTTCGATCTCGGCGGCCACCTTTCTCTCCCGGGCCACCGGATACCTCCGGATCATGGTCTTCGCGGCCCTTTTGGGAACGGGCGTGGTGTCCCAGGCTTTCTCCGTGGCGAGCGCCCTGCCAAACTGGATCTACGAGCTATTCCTGGGCGGCATTTTCTACTCGATCTTTATCCCGATCCTGATAGAGCGAATCACAAATCACGGCGAGGAAGACGCCCAGGCCCTGACCAACGCCCTCTTTACCGTGGCTCTGCCGTTGCTCGCCGTAGTCGCTGTTTTCGGCGTCATATTCGCCGAGCCGCTGGTTAGCCTTGCCACGGACTGGAAAAGCGCCGAAGACCTCTCCCCGGCAAAGGCCCAGGAGCAGTTGGAGATCGCGGTGTTGCTCTTCAGAATTTTCGTGCTCCAGCTCGTCCTCTACGGCATCAGCACGATCGGCACCGGCGTCCTTCAATCTCATAGATACTTTTTCCTGCCGACTTTCGCCCCGGTGCTGAACAACCTCATCATCGTGGCCTCGTTCGGGGCCTACGCCCTTCTCGCCGGGCGAGACCAGACCCTCGCCATCTACGTCCTGGCGATTGGCGCCACCCTGGGCGTCGCCGTTATGGCCTTGTGCCTGGTCCCAACGATGCTACGCCTCGGTTACAAGCCCCGGATACAGTTCGGCCACCCGGCGCTCGCCTCGGCCGCCCGGCTCGCCGGTCCGATGTTGATCCTGGTAGCCGCCTCGGTCGGGTTGCAGGCTGTAGGATATTTCTTCGCCACCCAGTTCAACGCCGCCACACAGTTGGGGCTGGCTTTCGTGATCTTCTCACTCCCGTACGGCATCTTCGTGGTGGCTATAGCGACGGCCCTTATGCCGGACCTATCGGAGCGACATTCCCGGGGCGACGTGGATGGCTACCGCGACACGTTTTCCTTCGGGGTTAGGCTGGTCACTTTCGTGGTGATTCCGTCCACCGTTGGCATGTTCGTTCTGGCGAAACCAATCGTCGCCCTACTCTACGAACGCGGACAGTTCGACGCCCAAGACACACAGGTAGTCGCCACTTTGCTCCAGGCCTACGCGGTCGGCCTGCTCGGCTACGGGCTCTACTTCCTGCTTGTTCGGGCCTTTTACTCGCAACAGAACACGAAGACCCCGGCCCTTCTAAACGTGATCCTCTTCGTCCTATACACGGCCTTCGTCTACGTACTCTCGGACAGAATTGAGGTCGTCGGCGTGGTGCTCGCGCTCTCGGTAACGTACGCAATTCTCGCTTTGCTTGGTTTGGCCGCGATGCGGCGTAGGATCAAACGCATTGACGGTAGGCGATTGCTGCGTTCTCTGGCGAAGATTTTGATCTCGGGCGTAGCCATGTACGGCGTTGCCCGGGCCGGGACGATGCTTCTCGGAACCGGTGTGGGGCCGTTGGATCAAGCGATGATTATCCTGGTGGTCGGGAGCGTGTCGGTCGCAGCTTACATCGGGGTGGCGTTTCTTCTCCGGGCGGAAGAACTTCAGGCCGCCGTGGATCTGGTGAAGCAAAGGCTTCGTCCGACGGATGGTTAGACACGGCAGGGCGAGGGCAAATTACTCGCCGGACTGAATCTTCCAGATCTCCTTCGAGATATCTTCGAGTTGCGGCAATGCGGTCTCCGGGTCCGCGCTGTACTTGGTAAGGACCGCCACGGAATAAGGATGATCCGGATGCGAGACGATCCCCACCTCGTCGTACACGCCGTAGAGCCAGCCTCCTTTTTGGGCGACCGGCACATCCTCCGGCAGCGGGTCCTCCAACCAGGACTCTAGCTCGTTCTCCTGCATGAGTTCTTCCATGTACTTGCAACTCTCGTCGCTCGCGGCCTTGCCGTTGGCGATCTTGCCCAGCATAACGGACATGTCGCGGGTGGTGGTGCGGTTATCGTACCTCGGTACCACACCCCGCTCACTGGTTACCTTTTGGTAAAGCTCCGTGTCCTCCGCGCCCATCGAACGGGCGACCTCGTTCACTTGATCCGGACCTCCGGCGATCCGCACGAGGGCGTTAGTAGCCACGTTGTCCGACTGGGTCATCATCATGTAGAGGTAGTCCCCCACGGTGTAAGATTTTCCGGCGTCTTCCCACTGCATCCAACCGGCGCCCGCCGCCCAATCCCCGGGCTCCGTCTTGAAGGAATCCGTAAAGGAAAGCTCGCCGGAGTCAACCTTGCGGTAGACGGCCACCATGATCGGGACCTTTATAACCGACGCGCTGAAGAATTCTTCATCGGGCCTTATGCCGTAGCCCCAGCCGCCTTTTACGTCCCGGACGTAGACCCCGGCGACCCCATCGTAACCTTTGATCTTCTCTTCGAGCTTCTGGAGGTCTTTCTCTATCCGATCCCGCTCCCCGCTCGGCACGCCTTCCAACACCGGGTCCGGTGGAGGATACTGCGGCTTTGCCCCGTCCTGCAGGCCACTCTCGTCAATGGACTCGGCCGACAACTTGGAGGTCATGTAGGTGCCGTTCTCCGACTCCGGAACCGCATACAAGGTGTTGGCGAGGTCATCCGGGACACCATCCAGGACTGCTTGCTCGTTCTTCTCGTAATCCGGCTCATCGGTCAGGACCGAGCGTCGCAACTCCCAGGCCTTACCGTCTTTCTCCATGAATAGCACGTAGTCGCCCTCTTCATCTTCGAGGTCGAGACGGACCGCCGCCCATTTCGGATTTTCCTGGCTCTTGTAGACGCCTTCGATGCTGTCTTTCGAGACGCCGGGCAATTCGCCCGACACGGCCAGGAAGGCGGAAGAGGCCGGCGTTTTCTTGAGCTTCAGGGCGTCGGGGGTTACGAGTGGCTTGCTTTCGGCCAGGGGCTCGTTTAGCAGCGACACCTGCTGCGCTTCTCCGGAACCGGAAGCCTGCGTGCCGGAAGTATCGTCTTGACCGGAGATTGCGGCGTAAATCCCACCAATGCCGAGAAACAACACCAGGGCGACGACTGCACCACGACGCCGCCGGTAGCGTCGCCGCTTGGCTTTGGCGTCGAAGATCACCCGCCGCTTGTTGGAGAGAGGCGTCTTCATAAGATCTCTCCCGCCGAAAATAGACCGAGTCTTCTTACCGGCGGAAAATATTCCTCGACTGGATGTTTTATGTTGCTCTTGAACACAGCCCTCTGCATCTTGATTCCCAAAACTACATTATGAAACCAGAAATTGCCCGTTCATGCCAGGCGCCGGAGCTTATTTTAACCGATAATCCGCGATGGACTTCGCCTACCGGCTACCCTACACTCTATCCTTCCACGTGGACACCGTAATGTGTGGACAAGCACGCCGGAGGCGTGGCAAAGCGTCGTGAAGTTGGCCCTACCACGCATCAAGAGGAGAGGATCGGGAATTGAAGGCCACAGTACGGTCTTTCGAAGACACGAACCTGGATAGGGAGGAGCTTGGGGAGAAGGTTGATGGATTGCGCGTTATCGCGCATCCTCACATACCCGAGGTTCGAGACTACGCGTTCTATGACCGGTTCTACCGTTGGATTTCCGAGCACCCTTTGGGCGAAGAATCTCGCCGCTGGGTCGCCGTAACCGAAGAGGGAGAAGTGGTGGGTCACCTCTCCTCCCTACCCCAGTACTACCGGATAAACGGCCGGAGGGTCGTCGCCCACACGCCCGCCGACTACGAAGTTCATCCCGGCTACGGTTTCTATGCCCTCTCCCTCATGCGGGCCTTTTTCCGGGCCACCGAGAACTGCATCGCCTGCGACATCCTGCCCGCGGTGATCGGGGTGGAGACCCGACTGGGGGCCGTGGAGGTAGGCCCGCTAGACTACGCGGCGAAGCTCCTGAACGTCTCCAAGCTCCCGATGCCCCCGATCCCGGCCCGGGCCAAAAAACTCTTGAACCTCCAGACGAACTCTGGAGGTTCGCGTCCCCGGCTGCCACTGCCAGGACCGGCGAAAACTCTCCTTAACGGGGGATTGCGGCTGGCTGATGAAGCCCTGATCCGTGTTTTCGCGGCCGGCCCGGAAGTGGAGGTCTTGGAAGACTTCGACGAGTCGTTCGACGAGTTGTTCGAAGCCGTGGCCGCAGCCATTCCCTGTGTACCGGAGAAGAACTCAGCATTCCTGCGCTGGCGCTACGGCCCCGGTTCACCCCAGCATCCGGTAACTATTCTGGGCGTTAGGGAGGGTACGTCCCTTCTGGGCTACGCCGTTCTGAAGGTAACCACCGGTGGCATAGACGGCTACATAATGGACCTCACGACGCTGCCGGGACGTGAGGACGTGGCGCGGGCGCTGGCCCGGGGTGCGATCCGCTTTTTCAGGTCGGCTGGTACGCACCTCGTCCGCTACCGGCACGGACAGTCGCCGACCTCGGTTCAGGAGAAAGACCTCAAACGGCTGGGCTTCTTCCACCGCGGCGGACGGCGCAACGTGCTGCTATCCAAGTTCGCCGAGCCCGGCCTACATGAGACGGCCCGCCATCTACAAAACTGGTCCTACACCATTGGGGACGGAGAAGCGAGCTTCTGGATGAGGTAGAAACCGGCGGCTCGACTAGCTTGACCGCACCGGTTCCGGCCCCTAAACTTGCCCCGTCCAGTAAGCTGTCGCACACTAGAAGGTTAATTTGCCCTCTTCCACCAAAGACATTCGTTTCCCCGTAATCGGGCTCTACACGGTCGTGGAAAAAGAAGACATCTCGCGCCCCGAATGGGACGAGCTCGTCGCGAACGCACCGGATGGCGGTCACCTACTTCAGAGTGAGGAGTGGGGCGCACTGAAGAAGGAGCTCGGCTGGGAGCCGGTGCGGCTCGTCCTGGAGCGGGACGGCGCGCTGGTGGGCCTCGGCCAGTTCTTGTTCTATAGCACGCCGTTGGTGCCGGGCGGGATGCTGTACTGTCCGAAAGGCCCCTGGCTGCCGTGGGACGACGAGGAAGCCGTGCGGGCCTTCTTCGAGGGCGTGTCCGCGGTCGCCGGACGTCGGGGCGCCCACACGGTCAAAATGGAGCCGGAGGTACTGGAGAGCCAGGACCGGGTGAAGGAGTTGTTGTGGGACATCGGTTTCGAGCGGTTCCGGTGGAACGTAAACCACAAGACGACGTTGCTCATGGACCTCACCCCCTCCGAGGAAGAGTTGATGACGAACATGAAGAAAGATACGCGCTACGGCGTACGCCGGGCCGAGAGGGAAGGCGTCGAGGTCGTGGAGGACAATTCGCCGGCGGCCATAGAGCAATTCTGGCGGATGCACGGCGCGATGGTGGAACGGAAAGACTTCTGGAGCCGCCCGCGCGGCTACTACTCCAAGCTGTGGCGGGTCCTGAAAGAAGCGGGCCGGGCGCACCTGTTCTTCGCCGAACACGAAGGAGACCGGCTGGCGGCGGCGGTCGTCTTTACTTTCGGCCACAAAGCACTGTACATGCTGGGTGTCTCGACCCGGGAGAAGAGCAAGACCATGCCCGCCTACCTGTTGCAGTGGGAGGTAATGAAATGGGCCAAACGTAACGGCTTCGTCCACTACGATATGTGGGGCATTCCCACCCCGGATAAGCTGAACAAAGACCATCCCCTGTATGGAGTCTACAAGTTCAAGGCCGGATTCGGGAGTGAGATCGTCGACTTCGTCGGCACCCTGGACCTGCCGGTGAAGCCGCGTCGCGCCCGCTTGTGGAACAGATGGGAGCCACTGTACTTCCGGCTCCACCAGAGGCTCAAGGGAGACGTCTATTACTAGCGTGCGATAATCTATTTTTGCCGGTAGGTCTACCGGCAGAGTTGCTCGCCGGATGTAGTACCCTACATGGCTGAGAACAGAGTTGAATACGAGATGGGAGAAACGAGAACTATGAGCGTAAGCACCGAAACTGCGGCGGCCGCGATAAGGGAGTGGCTCCAGGAGAACGTAACCGGCAACCGACCCGTAGCAGACGACGAGTTGCTGATCGAGAACGGCGTACTCACCTCGCTTCAGACGGTGGAGCTAGTAATGTTCATGGAGGATAAGTTCGGCATTACCGTCGAGGACGACGAGCTTGACGAAGAGACATTCGCCACCGTAAAGAGCATCGCCACCCTGGTGGAGAGCAAAACGGCGTGAGCCCCGGCGTAACCCAGCACCCCGAATACACCCTTCACGACCTTCTCCGGAACTCTGTAGAGCGGGATCCGGGCAAAACCGCCATCGTGGACGGCGACGCCGAATACTCCTACGAGGACCTGGAGCGCGAGAGTTCCGCCCTCGGCGCCGCCCTCGCGGACGCCGGTGTGGAGAAAGGCGACCGGGTGGGAGTACTCGTCGAGAAGTCGTGGGAGGCGATCGTCGCGATGCTGGCCGCCTCGCGCATCGGGGCCGCCTACGTCAACGTCAACCCGCTCTTCAAAGCTCCGCAGGTCGAGTACCTCGCACAGGACTGCGACATACGCGTCATGATCGGGGACACCCCCAAGCTGGACGAGCTTGGGCCGAAGACTATCGAGACCGCCTTCTACCGGGGAGAGAAGCCCCAGGGCGACGCCGCAAGCTCCTACGTGAGCGTGGCGGAGGCCTTCCAGGGAGACGGGCTCGAAGAAGACGGAAATGTCTCCGAGATAGACCTTGGGACAATACTCTACACGTCGGGCTCGACCGGGATGCCAAAAGGCGTGGCGACGAGCCAGCGCAACGTGGTGGCGGGGGCCCAGATCGTCTCGACCTATCTCGAAAACGGCCCGGAAGACCACATCCTCTCCGCGCTACCGCTCAACTTCGACGCCGGCATGAGCCAGTTCACGACCTCTCTCCGGGCCGGGGCCACGCTGTACTTGGTCCGTTCCAGGCTGCCGGGAGACCTCCTGAAAGCGTTGCGCCGGTACGAGATCACGGGTTTGACTGGCGTGCCGCCACTGTGGTCGCTCTTGATCCGGGGCGCAAAATCTTTGCGGGAGAATCCGCTGACGCACCTGCGATACCTCGCCAATACCGGCGGGCGTATCCCGCAGGCCAACCTCGACGAGCTAAGAAACCTCCTGGAGCCCGTCGGGACGAAGATCTTCCTGATGTACGGGCTCACGGAGGCGTTCCGCTCGACGTATTTGGACCCGGCGGAGATCCACCGCTCGTCACCGGAGCGGGGCAACTGCATCGGCAAAGCCATCCCGGACACGGAGATCATGGTAATAACCAAAGAGGGCAAAGAGGCGGCCCCCGGCGAGCCGGGTGAGTTGGTCCACCGCGGTCCCACGGTGGCGATGGGCTACTGGGGCAACGAGGAGGCGACGAGGAAAGCGTACCGCCCGAATCCGCTCGCCCCGCCGGAGCTTCTCGGCGTCGAGCGGGTCGTCTACTCCGGCGACACCGTTACGCGGGACAAAGAAGGCTACCTGTACTTCCTCGGCCGTGAAGACGCCATGATAAAAAACCAGGGCTACCGTTTGAGCCCCGAAGAGGTCGAGAACCTCCTGATAGCGTCCGGCTTCGTCAACGAGGCCTGCGCCTTCGGGGTCGAGAATCCGGCCGTGGGCCAGGACGTCATTGCCGTGATCTCCTTGAGTAACGGCGAAGCCAACGGCGAGAGCGGCACTCTGGACAAGATCAAAGAGTACGCCATAAATAACGGCCCGCCTTATATGATCCCGAAGCAGATACACGTCCAGGACGAGCTACCTAAGACTGGCTCTGGAAAGATCGACCGGAAGGCGATACAGAATGCTTACACAGAAGGATAAAGCCCGCGCCCTGGCCGACCGCTTCGACGGCGGCGACGGCGAGGAATTCTCCCCCGGCGGAGTCCCAATCTCCAAGATAGCCGAAGATTACGGCTCGCCGTTCTACCTCTACCACGGCGAGATGCTCGTCGAGCGCGTCCGGCGCGTCCGCGAAGCCCTCGGCGAAGGCGTCGAGGTCTCCTACTCGGTAAAAGCTAACCCGAGCGTCGCCGTCTGCCAGCTTCTCGCACATGGCGGCGCGGGCGGCGAGGTCGCCTCGTCGGGAGAGTTGGCGGTCGTTAGGGCCGCCGGCATCGCGCCGGAGGACATCGTCTTCGCCGGCCCCGGCAAGACCAACGACGAACTGCGCCGGGCAATCGAGGAAGACATCTTTGCGGTAAACGTAGAGTCGCTAACCGAGATAGAGCGGCTCGCCGCCATCGCGGAGGATATGGGACAGGAGATCGGGGTCGGGCTCCGCATCAACCCGGCGGCCCAGCTAATGGGCTCCCAGATGCGGATGGGCGGCACGGTCGGCCAGTTCGGCATGGACCAGGAAGACCTCAAGGAAGCGGTCGATAAAACGCTCGAATATCCGCAGCTAGTGCTGCGCGGCATCCACATCTACACCGCGACCCAGGTCTTCGACGCGGACGCGCTTCTTGAGCACTGCCGCAACATCTTCGAGGTTGCCTTAGAGGCGGCGGATCACGCCGGGTGTCCACTGCAGATGATCGACTTCGGCGGCGGCTTTGGCGTTCCGTATTTCGAGAAGATGGAGGAGTTCGACCTGGAGCGCTTCGGCGCCGGTTTCCGGGACCTCCACTCCGTCTACCGCTCCGACCCCCGACTAGAAGGCTGCCGCTTTATCTTCGAGCTCGGCCGCTACCTGACCGCCGACGCGGGCCTCTACGTTACCCGGGTCGTAGACGTAAAAGACATGCGCGGCAAGACCTTCGCCGTAACCGACGGCGGCATGAACCACCACCTGACCGCGACCGGCAACATGGGCCAGGTCTTCCGCAAAGCCTATCCTCTGCTCAACCTCAGCCGCCCCGGCGAGGAGCCCGAGGGCGAAGAAGGCACGGCGGTCGCCGGCCCGTGTTGCACGCCGCTCGACATGTTCGGGACCAACATCCCACTCGCGGAGCCGGTCCCCGGAGATCTGATCGGGGTTTTCTACAGCGGCGCCTACGGCTTCTCCGCCAGCAACCGCGGCTTCCTGAGCCACCCTGAACCGGCAGAGGTGCTGGTTTGGGAAGGCGAGGCTCACCTTTTGCGGGCCGGTGGAAAGCCCGAAGACGTACTCAACGGCCAGAGCGCGGTTCTCTAGTATCGTGCGCGGCGCATTCAGACTCGTTCCACGCACTATCAGCGTGAGGTTTAACTTCACTCTCTAATTGACCCCACGGAGGAATCCACTCTTGCCCCAACCGGTACAGACCACATCCCCATACGAAGTAAGAGAGGTACATAACGCAACCCGGAAAGAGTGGAACGGTTGGGTACAGGGTTCGCCCGGCGGCGGACACATCTTCCAGAGTTACGAGTGGGGAGAGTTCAAACGCAAGCTGGGATGGAGGCCTGTGCGGTTAGTCCTGGAGCGTAACGGGGAGGTCGTTGGCGCCGGCCAGTTCCTCCTCTACAAGACCACTCCAGTGCCCGGCTCTTTGATGTACTCCTCCAAGGGACCTTGGCTGCCCTGGGAGGATGAGGCGGCGGTACGGACTTTCTTCGACGGAGTCCGCGACGTGGCCGCCCGGGAGGGCGCACACACCGTCAAGATAGAACCCGAGTTTTTTACGCAGCAGAAGCACGTAAAGGCTCTCCTCGACGACATAGGCTTCCAAAAATTTCGCTGGGACTTGCACGCGAGGGCCACGATGGCGATAGACCTGACGCCGGCTGAAGATGAGTTGATGAAGAAAATGAAAAAGGACACGCGCTACGGCGTCCGCCGGGCCGAGCGGGAAGGCGTCGAGGTCGTCGAGGACAACTCGCCGGAGGCGAAAGAGGAGTTCTGGGGAATATTCGAGCAGACGGCGGCACGTAAAGACTTCTGGTACCGGCCAAAGGAGTACCAGTTCGCCGCCTGGCAGTCGATGTACGACACGGGCCGGGCTCACCTGTTCTTCGCCACGCACGAGGGTGAGCGGCTCGCGGGTGCTATGACCTACACCTTTGGGGAGAAGTGCTGGTACGTCCAGGCTGCCGCGATAGACCACAAGCGCAACCTCCAGCCAACCTACCTGTTGCAGTGGGAGATCATGCGCTGGGCGAAGCAAAATGGCTTCACGCGCTACGACATGATGGCGATACCCGCCCCGGATGAGATGCACAAAGGCCACCCATGGTACGGTGTCTACAAGTTCAAGCTCGGCTTCGGGGGAGACGTGGAGGAGTTCGTCGGATGCCTGGATCTACCGGTGAACCCCCTCCGGGCCCGGGCGTGGAACAGGATCGAACCGACTTACTACCGCCTCCATCAACGGCTCAAGGGCGATATCTACTACTAGCCTCCATCATGACGTCTTCTACGAAACCGGTTAGGCGCTTGGATTCGTGGAGGCTCTCCTTTACACTCTGCCGTCGGGAGCCGTTTGTCGGTGATCCGTCTGTTCAGCAAATTCCATGAACCAGAGGAGATTGTGCGGCTATGCAAGAGAACGTGGAGGTTTGAGTGAGTAAAAAGGCCACGATACGCGAGGTGGACGACTACTCGCTCGAAAAAGAGATCGGACGCCTACGCACCATCGCTTATCCCCAGCATCCCGAGACCCAGGACTACGATTTCTACTCCTCGGTATACCGTTGGTTGGCAAAGCATCCCCTGGCGGACCAAATGCACCGCTGGGCCGCCGTAAACGAGGACGGAGAAGTAGTAGGTTTCGTATCGGCCCTGCCCCAGTACTACCGGATAAACGGCCGTCGGGTCATCGCCCACACACCCTCCGACTACATGGCGCATCCCGACTACGGCTTCTACGCCCTCTCCTTGATGCGGACCTTCTTCCGCAACTGCGAAAACTGCGTGGCCTGCGACATGGTGCCAGCCACAATCCGAGTCGAGACACGCCTCGGGGCCGAGGTCGCGGGGCAGTTACACTACGCAATGAAGCCGATCAGCATCCCAAAAGTGCCGGCGCCGCCGATGCCCCGATGGCTGGCCCAGGCGCTAAAACTTCAGGAGCGGACCGTGCCCGTCGCCCAAGGGTACGCCGAGCCTGCAGGAGGGAGCAGGTCCGAGGAATCTGAAGAGCCGGAAGTTGTAACAGTGAGGCCGCAGCTATCTTTGCCTCTACCGGTCAAACGGTTGGCGAACGCGGGACTCCGGTTGGTTGACGAGGCGCTCGGCCGCGTCTTCGGGAGTGGTGTAAAGGTGGAGAACATCGAGGAGTTCGACGCTTCTTTCGACGAGTTGTTCGAGAAGGCTGCCTCTTCCGTGCCCTGCATCCCGGAAAAAGACGCGGAGTTCTTGCGCTGGCGCTACGGCCCGGATTGCCCCCAGCATCCGGTTAAAGTTCTGGGCGTTAGGGAAGGCGGGGCTATCCTGGGCTACGCGGTGCTCGTGATCGCGCCGACCGGCGAGGACGCTTACATACTCGACCTCATGACGCTCCCGGAAAGATCAGACGTCAAACGGGCGCTGCTCCGGGAATCGGTCCGCTTCTTCCGGCGCAACGGGGCCCGGATCATCCGGTACAGATTCCGTCATTCACCGATCTCGGTCGGGACGGGAGACCTGCGGCGGCTGGGCTTCTTCCGCCGCGATATCAGGCTAAACTCGTTGCTGGTCAAGTTCTCGGATCCAACCCAGAACAAAATAGCCCACCATGTGGCGAACTGGGCCTACAGCATCGGTGACGGAGAACCGGCCTTCTGGATGAGGCAAGAGCTGCCGGACTGGATCGAACTGAACCATCATGACTCT
>PPFU01005901.1_pt1 | contig 24191 bp, 25 predicted proteins | sample 1535991 | NCBI WGS metagenome assembly PPFU01 (sample SAMN04901290, study PRJNA319586) | Hypolithon metagenome, whole genome shotgun sequencing project. | isolation source: Antarctic Hypolithon | place: Antarctica: Miers Valley | collected 2014
CTTGTGCCCCGGCGCCGGTTTCGAGGTGTTCGGGCGGCGGTAGATCGCGGCGATCCCCATCCGCTTCATCAGCGTCGCGACATGGCACCGGCCAACCGGATGACCCTCGCCGTTCAAAAGCCCCTTCAACATTCGGCTGCCCGCGAACGGATACTCGAGATGCAGCTCGTCGATCCGGCGCATGAGTGTCAGATCTGCATCCGACGCCGGTCGCGGCAGGTAATAGACGCTGCTCCGGCTGATCCCGAGCGCCTTGGCCTGCCGACCGAGGCTGAGCTTATGAGTGCGGTCGATCATCGCCTTGCGCTCGGCACGAGACCCGCCTTGCCGAGCGCGACGGCCCAAAAATCGTTCTCCAGCTTCAGTTCGCCGATCTTCGCGTGCAGCGTCTTCACGTCAACGGCCGGGGTGGCCTCGATGGCAGGAGCGGTCCCGAACACGCCGGATGCCCCCGCGAGCAGCTGGGCGCGCCATTGCGTGATCTGGTTCGGATGCACGTCGAACTGCTCGGCCAGCTCGGCCAGCGTTCTCTCACCATTGATGGCCGCCAGCGCCACCTTCGCCTTGAAAGCCGGGCTGTGGCACCTCGCGTGGTCGTCTGGTCATGGTCTCTCCTCGCTCTCGGCATCATGCCGATCTTGCGCGGATCATCCACCTATCGCCCCCGTCCAGATTTCCCGAACCACCTCTCTATCGTCGCCAAGGTCGATCCGGGCAGTGATTCCACATCACCTCAGGTAACCCGTAACAAAACCTCGGGATGGCACACGCGGTTTCTGCAAGAGCCGGCGGCGCCCTCGCCAAGCCGGGCAAGCGCCGCTAGCGTCGCGCGATGGCAGACGGAACCACGATGCGCGGCGCGGCGGGGCCGGGGGTGACGGCGGACCGCGATGCCGCCGCCCAGCCGCGCGCCATCGGCACCCTGGCCATCGCCACCCGGTGGCGCGACGGCGTGTCGGTGCTGGAGACGCTGCGCCAGTCCGGCTCGTCGCGGGCGATGTTCCCGCGCCGCGCCGGGCCGGGCGTGACGGCGGTGACGCTGAACACCGCCGGCGGGATCACCGGCGGCGACCGGTTCGCCTTCGACGCGACGGCGGGGCCGGGGACGCGCCTGATGCTGACGACCCAGGCGGCCGAGCGCATCTACCGCGCCCAGCCGCACGAGGTCGGCCGGGTCGAGACCCGCCTGACGGTCGCCGCCGGCGCGCGGCTGGATTGGATCCCGCAGGAAACCATCGTCTTTCACGGCGCCGCACTGGACCGCCGGCTGGATGTCACGCTCGATTCCGACGCAACGTTGCTGCTTGTCGAGCCGATGATACTCGGCCGCGCGGCGATGGGCGAGACGGTGCGCGCCGCGCATCTGCGCGACCGCATCATGGTGCGGCGGGGCGGCGTGCCCGTCTTCGCCGACGCGCTGCGGCTCGACGGCGACGTGGCGGCGACGATGGCGCGCAGGGCGACCGGCGGCGGTGCCGGCGCGATGGCCGCGGTGCTGCTTGTGGCGGCAAATGCCGAAAACATGGTGGCGCCGGCGCGGGCGCTGTTGACGCAGTACGTTGGCGGCGTCAGCCTGATTTCGCCCGGTGTGCTGTTCGCGCGGCTGCTGGCGTCCGACGGCTACGCGCTGCGCGCCGCCTTGATGCCGCTGCTTTCGGTGCTGCGGGGGGCTCCGCTGCCGCGGGTCTGGACGATGTAGGCGCACCTGACGGGCGGGACTGGCGGAACGGGCGGGACGGGCAGAGGGGCGGCACGAACGGATGAACGGGACGATGACCGCACCATGCAACTGACCCCGCGCGAAAAGGACAAGCTGCTGATCGCGATGGCGGCCGAGGTGGCGCGCCGGCGTCTCGCGCGCGGCGTGAAGCTGAACCACCCCGAGGCGATCGCGCTGATCTCCGACGCGGTGGTCGAGGGCGCACGCGACGGGCGCAGCGTGGCCGACATGATGGAGGCCGGCGCGCATGTCGTCACCCGCGAACAGTGCATGGAGGGGATTGCCGAGATGATCCACGATGTACAGGTCGAGGCGACGTTTCGGGACGGAACGAAGCTGGTCACCGTGCACGATCCGATCAGATGATGGGCCGCGGGATGCATCGTGTCGCGCCCGGATGCGGGCGTATGTCCGACGGCGCGGGATATCGCGCTTGATCCCGGGCGAGATCATTTGCGCGAGCGGGGATATCACGCTGAACGCGGGGCGCGAGGCCGTGACGCTGATGGTCGCCAACACCGGCGACCGGCCTGTGCAGGTCGGAAGCCACTACCATTTTGCCGAGACGAACGCTGCGCTGGACTTCGATCGCGCCGCAGCGCACGGCTGCCGGCTGGATATCGCCGCCGGCACCGCGGTGCGGTTCGAGCCGGGACAACGGCGCGAGGTCGCGCTGATCCCCTATGCCGGGGCGCGGCGGAGCTACGGCTTCAACGGACAGATCATGGGCAATCTGTGACGTCTCCCGCCGCCCGTACCACCGCCCGTGCCGCCGCCGCCCGCGCCGCCGCCTGTGTCGCCGCCCGTGCCGCCGCGGGTGCCGTCGCCGCGGGTGCCGTCGCCCGTCCACCCACCGGCGTTGCTTCCGGCACCCCAGGGGAACGGCTCCTAGGCCGCGAAGCGCGGTCGGCTGGCCTTGCGCGGGTGGTGCCGCGCCGCGCCGCGCCGCTGCCGCCATCCACCACACGCGCGCGCTGCAAGATCTCATGGCTGGTGGTGCTCGCGGCGACGCTCGGGTCCCCGGTCTTGGCGCAGGACGTGGATTGCGCGACCGACGGCACGCAACTTGCGCTGACGGTCTGCGCGACGCGCGCGTTCGAAGCCGCCGATGCCGGGCTGAACGACGCCTACCGCGCCGCGGTTGCGGCGGCCGTCGACGCCCCGCAGGAGGCGCTGTTGCGCGACGCCCAGCGCGCGTGGATCCCGTTTCGCGATGCCGCCTGCGCCGCCGCCGCCGACCGCTATCGCGGGGGGTCGATCGCGCCCATGGTCGCGGCGACCTGCCTCGAGCGGCTGACGCGCGAGCGCACCCGCGACCTTCTGGACTTCGCAAGGACCGAGTGAATGCCCGTCGCCATCGCCCGCGCCGACTATGCCGCCATGTTCGGCCCCACCACCGGCGACCGGGTGCGGCTGGCCGATACCGAACTCGTCATCGAGGTGGAGCGGGACCTGACCACCTATGGCGAAGAGGTGAAGTTCGGCGGCGGCAAGGTGATCCGCGACGGCATGGGGCAGTCGCAGGCCAGCCGGGCCGACGGCGCGATGGATACCGTCATCACCAATGCGCTGATCGTGGACCACTCGGGCATCTACAAGGCCGACGTGGGCTTGCGCGACGGGCGCATCGCGCGCATCGGCAAGGCCGGCAATCCCGACACCCAGCCGGGCGTGGACACCGTCATCGGCCCCTCGACCGAGATCATCGCGGGCGAGGGCAAGATCCTGACCGCCGGCGCGTTCGACAGCCACATCCACTTCATCTGCCCGCAGCAGATCGACGACGCGCTGCATTCCGGCGTCACGACGATGCTGGGCGGCGGCACCGGCCCGGCGCATGGCACGCTGGCCACCACCTGCACGCCGGGGCCCTGGCATCTGGGGCGGATGCTCCAGGCGCTGGACGGCGTGCCGATGAATGTCGGGCTGGCGGGCAAGGGCAACGCCTCGCTGCCCGATGCGCTGCACGAGCAGGTGACGGGCGGCGCCTGCGCGCTGAAGCTGCACGAGGACTGGGGCACAACGCCCGCGGCCATCGACTGCTGCCTGACGGTGGCCGACGCGACCGACGTGCAGGTGATGATCCACACCGACACGTTGAATGAGTCGGGCTTCGTCGAGACCACCGTGGCGGCGATGAAGGGCCGCACGATCCACGCGTTCCACACCGAAGGTGCGGGCGGCGGCCACGCGCCGGATATCATAAAGATTTGCGGCGAGCCGCACGTGATCCCGTCCAGCACCAATCCGACGCGGCCGTTCACCGTGAACACGCTGGAGGAACACCTCGACATGCTGATGGTATGCCACCATCTGGATCGGTCGATTCCCGAGGACGTGGCCTTTGCCGAATCCCGCATCCGGCGCGAGACGATCGCGGCCGAGGATATCCTGCACGACATGGGGGCGTTCAGCATCATCGCCTCGGACAGCCAGGCGATGGGGCGGGTCGGCGAGGTGCTGATCCGCACCTGGCAGACCGCCGACAAGATGCGCCGCCAGCGTGGCCGCCTGCCCGGCGAGCGGGGCGAGAACGACAACCTGCGGGTGCGCCGCTACATCGCGAAATACACCATCAACCCCGCCATCGCGCATGGCATGTCCGACGAGATCGGCAGCATCGCCGTCGGCAAGCGCGCCGATCTGGTGCTGTGGGCGCCCGCCTTCTTTGGCGTGAAGCCCGAGATGGTGCTCTTGGGCGGGTCGATCGCGCTGGCGCAGATGGGCGATCCGAACGCGTCGATCCCGACGCCGCAGCCGGTCTATTCCCGGCCGATGTTCGGCGCGATGGGGCGCGCGGTGGAACGCTCGGCCGTGGCCTTCGTCAGCGGCGCGGCGCAGGCGGCCGGGATCGGCGCGGCGCTGGGGCTGGCGCGCGACACGGTGGCGGTGCGCGGCACGCGCGGCATCGGCAAGGCCGACATGGTGCTGAACGACGCGCTGCCGAAGGTCGAGGTCGACCCCGAGACCTACGAGGTGCGCGCCGATGGCGAGCTGCTGACCTGCGAACCGGCCGAGGTGCTGCCGATGGCGCAGCGCTATTTCCTGTATTGACGGTGCGCCCGAAGTCGCCTCCGGTGTCCATCCGCCGGGCACGGACTTATGCTGCGTTGCAGCATCAGCATGCCGGGGTTGCGCCGGAGCGGGGTGGTGCCGCTAACGACCACGGTTACGTATGGGAGGAGTTGAAATGAACGAGGCTTCCCATGACGACCTTCACCACCGACCTTACCCGTACCGCACATCCCGCGCGGCGCAGCCTGTCGACGCGCTTCTGGGCCTATGTGGAACTGCTGTCGCGCAGCGACCAGATGGCTGCCCTGAACGCCCGATCGGACGCCGAACTGGCGCGCATGGGGCTGCGGCGCGAAGATATCGCCCGCCATGTGTTCCGCGACAAGATGCACATGTAGGCGCGCCGTGACGCCGGCCCGGACACTGCGTCCCGCGGGCGGCTGGACCGACGCCACCGATACCTGCACGCTGTCCTACGGAGACCGGTTTTTGCGACGCAAGCGGCTGGTCGGCGATGGCGGGACCGAGTTCCTGGTCGACCTGCCGCAGACCACCTCGCTGAACCACGGCGATGCGCTGGAACTCACCGACGGCCGGCTGGTTGCCATTCGCGCCGCGCCCGAGCCGCTGCTGGCCGTGAGCGGGCCCGATCTGGTCCGGCTGGCCTGGCATATCGGCAATCGGCACTGTCCCTGCCAGGTCGAGCGCGAGCGTCTGCTGATCGGGGTCGATCCGGTGCTGCGCGACATGCTGGACCATCTCGGCGCCACGGTGGCGGAGGTGACAGAGCCCTTCACCCCCGAAGGCGGCGCCTACGGGCACGGTCGCACGCATGGCCATGCCCACTGACGCGCTGACGCCGCCAGACCTGCTGATGCTGGCGCAGTGGCTGTCGCCCGCGTTTCCGACCGGGGCGTTCGCCTGGTCGCACGGGGTGGAATCGGCTGAGCTGCCCGATGCCAACGCCTTCGACGGCTGGCTGCACGACGTCATCGTCCACGGCGCGGGGCGGTCGGACACGATCCTGCTGGCGGCCGCATGGCGCGATCCAGCGGGGGCGGATGGGCTCGACGCATTGGCCCGTACCTATGCCCCCTCGGCCGAACGGCTGGCCGAAACGGTGGAGCAGGGGGCCGCCTTCGCCGCGACTGTCGCCGCGATCTGGGGCATCGCGGTGCCGTCCGCCACCTTGCCGGTCGCCATCGGCGTGGCGGCGCGGGCGCGTGCGCTCCCGCTGGTGCCGGCCGCGTGGCTGGCGTTGCACGCATTCGCCGCGAACCTCACGGCGGCGGCCACCCGTGCCATCCCGCTGGGCCAGACGGCGGCGCAGGCGGTGCTGGCCGGTCACGCCGCGACCATCGCATCGACCGCCGCGCTTGCGCTGACCCAGACCATCGACGATCTGGGTGGCGCCGTCTTCGCCGTCGACATCGCCGCGATGCGTCACGAAATCCGCCCGTCGAGGATGTTCCGCTCATGACCCGCTCTCCCCACGGCCCCTTGCGCGTCGGCATCGGCGGCCCGGTCGGCGCCGGAAAGACGACTCTGACCGCGGCCCTGTGCGTGGCGCTGCGCGACCGGTTGTCGGTCGCCGCGATCACCAACGACATCTACACGCAGGAGGATGCCGAGGCGCTCATGCGGATGCAGGCGCTGCCGCTGGATCGCATCATCGGCGTCGAGACGGGCGGCTGCCCCCATACCGCGATCCGCGAGGATGCGTCGATCAACCTGGCCGCCATCGCGAAGATGACCGCGCGCCACCCCGATCTGGACGTCGTCTTCGTCGAATCGGGCGGCGACAACCTGAGCGCCACGTTCAGCCCCGAATTGGCGGACGTGACGCTCTACGTCATCGACGTGGCGGCCGGCGATGAGATCCCGCGCAAGGGCGGCCCGGCAATCACCAAATCCGACGTGCTGGTGATCAACAAGACCGACCTCGCGCCCCATGTCGGCGCCTCGCTGGACGTGATGGCCCGCGACGCGGCGCGAATGCGCGGCGACCGCCCGGTGGTCTTCGCCTGCCTCCGCGACACCACCGGCGGCGGCGCGGGCCTGCCCGAGATCATCGGCCACCTGACACGCATCGGCGGGCTGCCGGCCTGAGGCGCCGGCCCCCGGTTCTTCTTGCCCGAAATATGCCCGCCGGAGGCGCGGTCCTTGGCGGCGCATCCGCGGCTCGCGATTGACACGGGACGCGTGGCGTAGCCCATGGGGCGCGACTGACAGGAGGCGTGCCATGGACCGGTCCCGCATCAACGACATCCTCGACGAGGGCGCCGCCTTTATGGCGCGGCACGGCTTCGCGTTGCCGCCCTTCGCGCACTGGTCGCCCGAACGGATGCGCGCGTCGGACGCCGCGCCGATCCGCGCCGCGGGCCTCGGCTGGGACATCACCGATTACGGGCAGGGCCGGTGGGACGAGATGGGGCTGTTCCTGTTCACCACGCGCAACGGCACGCTGGCCGAACTGACCGCGGGGCGCGGCATGGTCTATGCCGAGAAGATCATGATCTCGCGCGACCGGCAGCTCAGCCCGATGCATCGCCACAACCTGAAGACCGAGGACATCATCAACCGCGGCGGCGGCACGCTGGTGCTGGAACTGTTCGCGTCCCGGCCCGACGGATCCGTCGACCGCGACGCCGAGATCACCGTGGCCACTGACGGCGTGCCCGTGACGCTGCCGGCTGGTGGCCGCCTGCGGCTGGCGCCGGGCGCCTCCGTCACGCTGCGGCCCGGCGACTGGCATGCGTTCTGGGCCGAGGGCGGGGACTGTCTGATCGGCGAGGTCTCGACCGTGAACGACGACCGGACCGACAACGTGTTCGAGATGGACATTCCCCGCTTCGCCCAGGTCACCGAGGACGTGGCGGCGGCGCGTCTGCTGGTGTCGGACTACGCGGCATGAGCCGGGTCGCCGTCATCGGGCTTGGGTCTATGGGCATGGGCGTGGCGCAGTCGCTGCGGCGGGCGGGGCACGAAGTTCTGGGCGTGGACGTGAACGCCGCCGCGGCCGAGCGGTTTCGCGGCGCGGGCGGGTTGGCGGGCAGTCTGGCCGACATGGCCGCGACGCTGGACGCGGTGGTGCTGGTGGTCCTGAACGCGGCGCAGACCGAGGCGGTGCTCTGGGGCGAGGACGGGTGCGCCGCGCGGCTTTCACCCGGCACGCCGGTCGTCGCCTGCGCCACCGTGGCACCGGACTTCGCCCGTGCGATGGGCGTGCGCTGCGCCGCGGCCGGTCTGCCCTATCTCGATGCGCCGATTTCGGGCGGGGCCGGCAAGGCGGCGCAGGGCGCGCTGACGGTCATGGCGTCGGGTCCGCCCGCCGCGTTCGATGCCGCTGCCCCGGTGCTGGACGCGATGGCGGCGACGGTGTTCCGGCTGGGCGACGATCCGGGGGCGGGCAGCGCGATGAAGGCGGTGAACCAGCTTCTGGCCGGCGTGCACATCGCGGTTATGGCCGAGGCACTGACCTTCGGCATGACCCAGGGCGTCGATCCCGCCCGCGCGGTCGAGGTGATCAGCCAATGCGCCGGTACTTCGTGGATGTTCGAGAATCGCGGGCCGCATGTCGTCGACGGCGACTATGCGCCGCGCTCCGCCGTCGCGATCTGGCCCAAGGATCTGGGCGTCGTTCTGGATATAGCGCGACGCGCGGGCTTCGCCGCACCACTGACCGCGGCGGCGATGCAGCAATTCCTCGCGGCCGTCGGTTCGGGGCTGGGGGCCGAGGACGATGCGGCCGTGGCCAAGGTCTACGCCCGAAACGCCGGACTGGCCCTGCCGTCGGGCGATTGACGCTGGCATCTCGCGCCCATCTCACCGACGATATGGGCAGGAGGTGCCGCGATGCCCGATGTATCCGACCCCGGGTCCGATAACGGCCGCGAGAAGCGCCGCATCGTGTCGTCGCGCCATCTGGCCGAAGGCGACGGGTGGGAGGCGTCGGAGGTCGAATTCGGGATGATCGTCGCCCACAACGCATTCAACCGCTGGATGACGCGCTGCATGGCGGCGGCGGGCAGCACCGACCTGACCCCGCTGGAGATTCTCGTGCTGCACAACGCCAACCATCGCGGCCGCGACAAGCGGCTGACAGACATCTGTTTTCTGCTGAACATCGAGGACACGCACACGGTAAACTACGCCTTGCGCAAGCTGCTGAAGCAGGGCCTGCTGGACAGCGAGAAGCGCGGCAAGGAGGTGTTCTACCGCACCTCCGCCGAAGGCGCCGCGCTGTGCGACCGCTATCGCGAGGTGCGGCGCCGGTGCTTTCTGGACGGGCTGAGCCGGCTGGGCATCTCGGGCGCCGAAATGCGCGAGATCGCGGCCAGTCTGCGGTCGCTGTCGGCGCAATACGACCAGGCCAGCCGCGCCGCCGCGACCCTGTAGCAGCGCCTACCGCCCCATCAGGCCCGGCAGGAAGGTGACGATGGCGGGAAAGAGCGTGATGATCCCGACGCCCGCGAGCAGCAGCAGGAAGAACGGGAAGGCGGCGCGCGCCACGCGCAGGATGTCGATGCCCGTCAGTCCTTGTATCACGAACAGGTTGAAGCCGACGGGCGGGGTGATCTGGCTCATCTCGACGACGATCACCAGATAGATGCCGAACCACAAAGGGTCGATGCCCACGGCGGCGACCATCGGCATGACGATCGAGGTGGTCAGCACGACGACGCTGATCCCGTCCAGAAAACAGCCCAGCACGATGAAGAACGCCGTCAGCACCGCCAGCAAAAGCGTGGGCGACAGCCCCATGCCGCCGATCCACGCGGCAAGGTTGCGCGGCAGGCCGGTGAACCCCATCGCAACCGACAGGAACGCCGCCCCCAGCAAGATGAAGGCGATCATGCAGGACGTGCGGGTGGCCGACATCAGCGCAGCCCAGAGCGCGGCCCGGCCGAACCCGCCGCCGGCGACCGCCAGCACGGTGGCCAGCACCACCCCCAGCGCCGCCGCGTCCGTGGGCGAGGCGAGCCCGGCATAGATCGACCCGATCACGCCCGCGATCAGCAGCGCCACCGGGATCAGACGGCGCGAGGCACGCAGCTTTTCCATCAGCGACGGCGTGTCGGGCGCCAGCGGGATGGCGGCGGGGTCGCGCCAGGCTACGACCGCGACGTAGCCCGCGAACATCGCCGTCAGCATCAGCCCCGGCAGGATGGCGGCGACGAACAGGCGTGCGATGCTCTGCTCGGTCGCCACGCCGTAAACGATCAGGATGATCGAGGGCGGGATCAGCAGACCGAGCGTGGCGGAACCGGCCAGCGTGCCGATGATCAGCCGCTCGGGATAGCCGCGCGCGGTCAGTTCGGGCACCGTCATGCGACCGATGGTGGCGGCGGTCGCGGCGGACGAGCCCGAGACGGCGGCGAAGATCGCGCAACCGAAGACGTTGACGTGCAGCAGCCGGCCCGGCGCCCGGCCCAACCAGGGTGCGAGGCCGCTGAACATGTCGCCGCCGAGGCGCGAGCGCAGCAGGATCTCGCCCATCAGGATGAAGAGGGGCAGAGCCGTCAGCGCCCAGCTGTGGCTGTGGCCCCAGAACGTCGTGGCCAGGATCAGCCCCGCCGGCGCGTTGGTGAACGCCACCATCGCGACCAGCGCCGTCAGCGTCAGCGCCACGGCGACCCAGACGCCGGCGGCCAGCAGCCCGATCAGCGCGACCAGCAGCACGGCGGCGATGGCGGGATCGGCCATCCGCTCAGACCTCGTCAGGCGTCGAGAGGACGGGACCGCGCGTTCGGACCACCTGCACCAGTGTGTCCAGCAGGGCGACGGCCAGCAGGGCCATCCCCGCCGCGGTCACCGCCTGCGGGATCCACAACGGGATCGGCACCATGCCGGACGAAACGTCACCATAGCGGCGCGAGTCGCCGACGAGGCCAATCATGAACCATAGCGCATAGAGGATCGCGCCGAGCGCCACCGCCAGCACCAGCGCCTCGGCCGCCGCGCGCCGTCCGGGAGGCAGGCGGCGGGTGACAAGGGTCACCCGGACGTGCCCGCCATGCCGCAGCGTCGGCGCCAGGGCAAGGAACGTGGCGCCCGCCAGCATGAAGCCCGAGAAATCCGCGTAGGACGGGATGGTCGAGGGCAGCAGCCCCGGTGCCACGCGCCCCATTCCGTTCAGCACGATCTGGGCCGAGATCAACAGGCAGATCGCCGCGATCAGCAGTCCTGCGACGGCGCCGGCCACGGCATAGAGGGTATCGAGCGTGCGGCGCATCGCGGTCTCCCGTCTTTTTCCGGTCGGTTTCGGGTCAGGCCGTTACCGCGCCGCCACCCTGCCGCCGTCGTTTCCCGGTCGGACCCCACGTCGAGGCACCGGTCGGGCCGCGCAACGGTCTCGGTCCCCGCCCGATGCGGAAAGGGGCGCCCACGAGCGCCCCGCAGGTTCAGTTCCGGTAGGAGTCCAGCACCGCTTTCGCGCTGTCGGAGGCGGTCGCCTCCCAGTTCTCCAGCATCGTGTCGCCCACGCCGCGCAATCCGTCGACCAGCGTCTCGCCGGGCTGGTAGACGGTCATTCCGTTCTCGGCCAGCACGGCGGTCTGCGCCTCGGCCTCGGCGCGCGACATCTCCCAGCCGCGGGTTTCGGCAGCCTGTGCCGCGGCCAGCACCGCCTCGCGCGTGGCCTCGTCCAGTCCGTCGAACGCGCGCTGATTCACCACCACGAGATTCTTCGGCACCCATGCGTCGATGGCGCCGTAATGGCTGACGAAGTCCCACGCGGTGGAGGTCGCGCCGGTCGATGGCGAGGTGATCATCGCCTGAACCTGGCCGGTGCTGAACGCCTGCGGGATGTCCGGCGCCTCGACCTGCACCGGGGCGGCGCCGACCAGGGTCGCGAACTCCTCCAGCGCGGCGTTGTAGGCGCGAAAGCGCAGGCCGGCGAGTTCGCCGACCGTCTCGATTTCGCCATCGGTATAAAGCCCCTGCGCCGGCCAAGCGACCGAGAAGAGCGGCATCAGGCCCTGCTCGGCCAGCAATTCGGTCACGACGGGGCGCTGGGCGTTCCACAGGCGCTGCGCATCCTCGTAGCTGGTGGCAAGGAACGGCTGGCTGTCCATGCCGAAGGTGGCATCCTCGTTGGCCAGCTGCGACATGAAGAACTCGCCGATGGGCACCTGCTGCGCCCGCACGGCATTCTTTATTTCGCCATGCGGAAACAGCGATCCGGCCGAATGCACGGTGATGTCGACCGCGCCGTTGGTCGCGGCGCGCACCTCGTCGGCGAATTGCATGATGTTCTGGGTGTGGAACGTGCTGTCGCCATAGGGCGTCGGCATGTCCCAGGTCTCGGCGAGGGCGGGCGCGGCCGCGAGCGTGGCGGCAAGGATGGCGGAACGGTGGATCATCTCGGTCTCTCCTGGCGGGCCACGGTTGTGGCGGCGGGTTCGGGCAAGGGGCGCGTGGCAGCGGGTTCGCGTAGGCTGGTGGGGCGGCAGGTGTAGCGGCCGGCTTCGAACGCGGATCCTGCCACGGTATCACGTTGACAAATTGTCAGCGTTACATTTTTAAATCAACAAGAATATTGCGGAGGGCGACATGGACGCTGGGATCGACGCCAAATGGCAGTTCTGGATCGACCGCGGCGGCACCTTCACCGATATTGTCGCGCGTGCGCCGGACGGCGCGCTGTCCTCGCTGAAGCTGCTCAGCGAAAATCCCGGCCGTTATGAGGACGCCGCCGTGCAGGGCATCCGCGAGGTGCTGGGCCTTGGTGATGGCGACCCGATCCCGCCGGGCCGGATCGGCGCGGTGCGGATGGGCACCACCGTCGCCACCAACGCTCTGCTGGAGCGACGGGGCGAGGCGGTGGCGCTGGTCATCACCGCGGGTTTCGCCGACGCGCTGCGGATCGGGTATCAGAACCGGCCGCGGCTTTTCGACCTGCACATCCGCCTGCCCGACATGCTCTATGCGCACACCATCGAGGCGGTCGAGCGTCTGTCCGCCGACGGCCGCGTGCTGACGCCGCTGGACGAGGCCGCGCTGCGCCGCGAACTGGCGGCGGCCTATGAACAGGGCTACCGCAGCACGGCCATCGTATTCCTGCACGGCTATCTGAACCCCGCGCACGAGGCGCGCGCCGCCGCCATCGCCCGCGCCGTGGGGTTCACCCAGGTGTCGACCAGCCACGAGACCTCGGGCTTGATCAAGCTGGTGGCGCGCGGCGACACCACCGTCGTCGACGCCTACCTCTCGCCGATCCTTCGCCGCTATGTGGGCCGGGTGGCGGACGCGCTGGACATTCGCGGCGACGATGCAGGGGGAGGTGCGGAGCGATTGTTTTTCATGACCTCGGCCGGTGGCTTGACGGATGCGGCGCTGTTCCAGGGGCGCGACGCGATCCTGTCGGGGCCGGCGGGCGGCGTCGTCGGCATGGCCGCCACGGCGGCGCAGGCCGGGTTCGACCGGGTCATCGGCTTCGACATGGGCGGCACCTCGACCGACGTGTGCCACTACGCCGGTTCGTTCGAGCGGACCTATCAGGCGCAGGTCGCGGGCGTGCGCCTGCGCGCGCCGATGATGGACATCCACACCGTCGCGGCGGGCGGCGGGTCGGTGCTGCATTTCGCCGACGGGCGCTATCAGGTCGGGCCGGACAGCGCCGGCGCCGATCCGGGCCCCGCCTGCTACCGCCGTGGCGGGCCGCTGACCGTGACGGATTGCAACGCGGTGTTGGGCCGGCTGAACCCCGACCATTTTCCTGCCGTGTTTGGCCCCCGCGGGGACGAGACGCTGGACATCGACGCCGCCCGCAAGCTGTTTGCCGAGCTCGCGGCGCGGATCGCGGCGGAAACCGGCGACCCGCCGCGCAGTGTGGAGGCGACGGCCGAGGGCTTCGTCGCCATCGCGGTGCAGAACATGGCCCGCGCGGTGAAGCGGATCAGCATCGAGCGGGGGCACGACGTCAGCGATTACACCCTGGTCAGCTTCGGCGGTGCCGGCGGTCAGCATGCCTGTGCGGTGGCCGATGCACTGGGGATCGGCCGGGTGATGATCCACCCCTTCGCGGGCGTGCTGTCGGCCCTTGGCATGGGGCTTGCCGATGTGCGCGCGCTGCGCGAGGCGCAGGCGGACCTGCCGCTGGACGCGATCGACGCGGCTGCGGCGCGGGTCGAGGGCCTGCGCGCCAAGGCCGTGGCGGAGGTTGCGGCGCAGGGCATCCCGGCCGGGCGCATCGACACGACCGCGACCGTGCACGTCCGATATGACGGGTCGCACCAATCCCTGCCGGTGCCTTTCGACACCGCCGGCCGCGTGCGCGCCGCCTTCGACGCGGCGCATGCGGCACGGTTCGGCTTCGCCGCACCCGAGCGCGAGGTGATCCTCGACGTGCTCTCGGTCGAGGCGGTGGGCGCGATGGGCGAGATGCCGCGCGGGTCCGTCGCCGGCGATCCGCCGCCGCCCGCCCGCGTGACCGTGTATCTGGACGGCGGCGCCCGCCGCGTGCCGCTGATCCACCGCGACGCGCTGAAGGGCACGCTGGAGGGGCCAGCCATCGTGACCGAGCCGACGGGCACCAACCTTGTCGCGCCCGGCTGGACCGCGCGGCGCGACGCGCACGGCAACCTGATCCTCGACCGGCGACAGGCGGCGGCACCGGCGGTCGCGCCCGGCACGAAGGTCGATCCGGTGCGGCTGGAGGTGTTCAACAACCTCTTCATGTCCATTGCCGAACAGATGGGCACGACGCTGGCGCAGACCGCCTATTCGGTGAACATCCGCGAACGCTTGGATTTTTCCTGCGCGCTGTTCGATGCGACCGGCGCGCTGGTGGCGAACGCGCCGCATGTGCCCGTGCACCTCGGCTCGATGTCCGAGTCGGTGCGCACGGTGATCGTCCGCAACCCCGACATGGCGCCCGGCGACGCCTTCATGCTGAACGCGCCCTTCGACGGCGGCACCCACCTGCCCGACGTCACCGTCGTGACCCCGGTCTTCGACCGCGCGGGCGGGCGCGTGCTGTTCTATGTCGGCGCGCGCGGGCACCACGCCGACATCGGCGGCACGACGCCCGGATCGGCCCCGCCCGACAGCCGCACGATCCACGACGAAGGCGTGCTGATCGACAATTTCCGCCTGCTCGGCGGCGGCAGGCTGCGGCTGGCCGAAACGCAGGCGCTGCTGGGTGCGGGGCCGCACCCCTGCCGCAACGTTGACCAGAACATCGCCGATCTGGAGGCGCAGGTCGCCGCCAACGCGACCGGCATCGCCGAGGTGCACCGGATCATCGACGCCTTCGGCGTCGATACCGTGCTGGCCTACATGCACCACGTCCAGGCCAATGCCGAGGCGTCGGTGCGCCGCGTCATCGGCTCGCTGCGGGATGGAAGCTGTATCTATCCCCTGGACAACGGTGCCGAGATCCACGTCGCGATCACGGTCGACGCCACCGCGGGCGAGGCGGTCATCGACTTCACCGGCACCTCGCCCCAGGACGAAGGCAACTACAACGCGCCGCTGGCGATCTGCCATGCCGTCGTGCTCTATGTCTTTCGTACGCTGGTGGGCGTCGACATTCCACTGAACGAGGGGTGCTTGCGGCCGCTGCGGATCGTGGCGCCGGAGGGCTCGATGATCAACCCGCGCTACCCGGCGGCGGTGATCGCCGGCAATACCGAGGTCAGCCAGGGCATCGCCGATTGCCTGTTCGGCGCGCTGGGCGTGATCGCCGGATCGCAGGGCACGATGAACAACTTCGTCTGGGGCAACGAGAGGTTCCAGAACTACGAAACGATCGCCGGCGGCACCGGGGCGGGGCCGGGCTTCGCCGGCGCCTCGGCGGTGCACAGTCACATGACCAACACGCTGATGACCGACCCCGAGGTGCTGGAGACCCGGTTTCCGGTTCGGGTGGAAGCGTTCGAGGTGCGCCGCGGATCGGGCGGTGCGGGGCGCTGGCCGGGCGGCGACGGCGTCGTGCGGCGGCTGCGCTTTCTCGAGCCGGTGACGGTGACGACGCTGACCTCGCACCGCGTCACGGCCCCGCGCGGCGCCGATGGCGGCGGCGACGGTGCCACCGGCGCGAACCGGGTCATCCGTGCCGATGGACGGGTCGAGCCGCAGCCCGGCAACACAGCGGTGAACCTCGCACCCGGCGACGCCTTCGAACTGGCGACGCCGGGCGGCGGGGGTTGGGGGGCGCCGGACTGACCGCGGTCGCGACCCTAGTCCGGCACCACCGCCCAGCGGATGGCGTAGGCGACGACGGCAAGGGCCAGCACCGATGCCGTCCAGAAGGCGACGAACCAGGCGACGCGTCGCAGCCAGAGCATCAGTGGTAGCCCTGTTCCGGGTCGACCTTGCCGCGAAAGACCCAATAGGCATAGGCCGTGTAGATCAGGATGAGCGGCACCAGCAACAACGTCCCCACCAGCGCGAACATCAGCGAACTGTCCGGCGCCGCGGCTTCCACGATCGTCAGAGAGGGCGGCACGATGTGCGGATAAAAGCTGATGCCGATACCCGCAAAGCCAAGCATGAACAGCCCCAGCGAGGCGAGAAACGGTGTGTAGTCGTGCAGGTTGCGCAAGCCCCAGACCAGCGCCGCGATGCAACCCAGCACCAGCAGCGGCACCACCGCGCTGAACACGGCCTGCGGATAGGCGAACCAGCGCGTGAAATAGGCATTGTCCAGAAACGGGGTTACGAGGCTGACCGCAGCCATGAACGCCACCGTCATGGCGGCCGTGACCCAGGCGACGTGGCGCATGTGGCGCTGGATTCGCCCCTCCAGTTTCATCACCAGCCAGGTCGCACCCAGCAAAGCGTAACCGGTGACGACGGCGGCACCGGTCAGCAGCGAAAATGGCGTCAGCCAGTCCCACCAGCCGCCGCCATAGGCCCGCCCGTCAACCTCGATCCCTTGCACCAGCGCGCCCAGCGCGATGCCCTGCATGGCGGCGGCGGCGACCGAGCCGCCGAAGAACGACCAGTCCCACACCCGCTTCCACCGCTCGGTCCGCCAGCGGTATTCGAAGGCGACGCCGCGAAAGACCAGCGCCAGCAGCATCACGATGACGGGCACGTAGAGCGCCGGCATGACGATGGCATAGGCCAGCGGAAACACCGCGAACAGCCCGCCGCCGCCCAGCACCAGCCACGTCTCGTTGCCGTCCCAGACCGGGGCGACCGAGTTCATCATCACGTCGCGCTCGCCCTCGTCGTGGCTCAAGGGAAAGAGAATGCCAAGGCCCAGGTCGAACCCGTCGAGAATGACGTAGACGAGCACGGCGAAGGCGATGATGCCGGCCCAGATGAACGACAGTTCCAGTCCGAACATGGCGCTACTCCCCCGGGCTCAGCATGTCCGGTCGCTGCTGGACTGCGGGCGTGGTGCCGGCGGTGCGGATCGGGGCGTCGCGCAGCCGCAGCTTTTCCTCACCCGGCGCGGAATGCAGCAGGCGCAGGATATAGTAGACCCCCGCGCCGAAGACGAAGAAATAGACGACGATGAATCCCACCAGCGAGGCGGCGACGGCCGGGGCCGAGACGGGGGCCAGGGATTCGGACGTGCGCATCAAGCCGTAGACGGTGAATGGCTGTCGGCCCACCTCGGTGGTGATCCAGCCGGCCAGCACCGCGACGAAGCCCATCGGGCCCATCGCCGTGGCCGCGCGGTGCAGCAACGGCGAATCGTAAAGCCGGCCACGCCACCGTGCCCAGCCGCCCCACAGCGCCAGTCCCAGCATCGCGAAGCCCAGTCCGACCATCACGCGGAACGAGAAGAAGACGATCATGACGGGCGGTTCGTCTTCGTCGGGGATGGTGTCGAGCCCGGCGAGATCGGCGTTGAGGTCGTGCTTGAGGATCAGCGACGAGAGCTTGGGAATCTCCACCGCGTAGTCGATCCGCTTCTCGGCGGGGTTGGGAATGCCGAACAGGATCAGTGGCGCGCCGCCGACATGGCTGTCGTAATGCCCCTCCATCGCCATCACCTTCTGCGGCTGATGCTCCAGCGTGTTGATGCCGTGGAAGTCGCCGGCGACAATCTGCAGCGGCGCCACCAGCAGCAGCATCCACATCGCCATCGAAAAGCTGCGCCGCGCCGGCGCGTTGTCGTCATGTCGCAGGAGGTGCCACGCGGCGGTGCCGCCGACCACCAGCGCCGTGGTCAGGTAGGCCGCCAGCACCATGTGCATCAGGCGATAGGGGAAGGAGGGGTTGAAGACGATGGCCCACCAGTCCTCGGGCACGAACTGGCCGGTCGCCTCGTCGATGCTGAAACCGGCGGGCGTGTGCATCCAGCTGTTCACGCTGAGGATCCATGTCGCCGACAACAGCGTGCCGAAGGCGACCATTCCGGTGGCGAACATGTGCAGGCCTGGCCCGACGCGATCTCGGCCGAACAGCATGATGCCGAGAAACCCCGCCTCCAGAAAGAACGCCGACAGCACCTCGTAGGCCATCAGCGGGCCGATCACCGGCCCGGCACGGTCCGAAAAGACCGACCAGTTGGTGCCGAACTGGTAGGACATCACGATACCGGACACGACGCCCATGCCGAACGCGATGGCGAATATCTTCTTCCAGTAGGCGAACAGCGTCAGATAGCTGTTGTCGCGCGTCCAGAGCCACATCGCATTCAGCACCGCAAGATAGCTGGCCAGACCGATCGAGAAGGCCGGAAAGATGATATGGAACGACACGGTGAAGGCGAACTGGATGCGGGCCAGAATCTCGGCGGTAAAGGCATCCGGCATGGGGAGTCCCGTTCAGGTTCGTACAGGGCGACGCAGCGCTGGTCGGAGCGAAGGTAGATACCGCTCTGGCACCGCACAAGCGCCCGGTGCGGTTGCGGTGTCGCACGCCCGCGGATGCGGGAACCATGGCGCGCCGCGCACGGTTTCCGCGCCACAGACTCAGCCAGGACACCCCGTCATGCCCGCCGCCTCGATCCAGGAAATACCGACGACCGATCCCCTCGTGCACGCGTTCCGCATCACCGGCACCGTCACGGACGACGACATGTCGGCAATGGCCCAGCACATGAATGCCGCCTTCGACGCCTCCGGACCCGAGAAGGTTTCGATGCTGCTGATCTTCGAGGGCTACGAAGGCGCGGACGCCGGGGCGGCTTTCGACGCATCCGCGCTGAAGGCGCAGTTCCGGTCGCTGACGCAGGTGGTCAGATACGCCGTCGTGGGGGCGCCGGATGCGGCCCGCAGCATGATCGAGACGATGGATCACGTGATTCCCATCGACGCGCGCACGTTCGACGCGCAGGACGAGGCGCAGGCCTGGGCCTTCGTCGGGGCTGATCCCGCCCCATGAGCGTGGCCGGCGCGCCCGGACAGGGGGCCATCGTCATTGGCGGCAGTGCCGGCGTGGGCCGTGCGGTCGTTGCGGCACTGGTGGCGGACGGCTACCGCGTCGGCGTCGTCGCGCGTGGGCAGGACCGCCTCGGCACGATCGAGCGCGAGGGCGACGGACGCATCGCCTGCGCTGCCGCCGACGTCGCCGACGACGTGGCCCTGCGCGCGGCTGTGGACCGCCTCGTTGCGCAGATCGGGCCGCCGGCGGTCTGGGTGAACTGCGCAATGCTGACCAGTTATGCGCCCTTCGTGCAGATGCCGGCCGAGGAGTTCCGGCGCATCGGCGACGTGACCTACCTTGGCCAGGTGAATGGCACCCGCGCCGCGCTGGCGGTGATGGAGCGGGGAGCGATCGTGAACGTCGGCTCGGCCCTCGGCTATCGGTCGATCCCGTTCCAGTCGGCCTATTGCGGCGCCAAGGCGGCGGTGAACGGCTTCACCCAGTCGCTTAGGTCCGAACTGATCCGCGCGGGTCGCGACATCACCCTGTCGCTGGTGCAGTTGCCGGCCGTCAACACGCCGCAGTTCGACTGGGCGCGCAACCGTCTGCCGCACATGCCGCAGCCGGCGCCACCGATCTTCCAGCCCGAGGTCGCGGCCCGTGCGGTGATGCGGGCGGCGCGGACCGGCGCCCGCGAAATCTTCGTCGGCCTGCCGGTGATCCAGCTTATCTTCGGGAACTTCGCCCTGCCCGCGTTCCTCGACCGCAAGTTCGCCAGCGACGGCGCCGACATGCAGACGACCGCGACGCCCGATCCGGGCGGGCGGCCCGACAACCTCGACGCGCCGGTGGCCCATGCCGCAACGGCGCGCGGGCGCTTCGACGACCGTGCCAAGGACAGCGCGCTGATCGTCGACGGCGACGCGGTGCGGCGGGCGGTCTTCTTCGGCGGGGCCGCCCTGCTGGTGGTCGCCGGCCTGCTGATGGGCCTTGTGCTGGGGTAACCGCACGGCCCGCTGCGCCGACTCGCAGGACCGCCGCGCCGGTCTAGCCGTCGCGGCGCCAGACGGCGCCGCTGCTGGCTGGCAACGCGCCATCGACGGGCTGGCTGGCGATCGTCGCGGCGGCGTTCGGCATCGCCTCGGGGGCGACGGGGTCGGCGCCGAAGTTCAGCAACGCCAGCCAGGTCGCATCGCCACCGCGCCAGTCGAGCCGCAGTGTCGTGCCATCGCGCGACGCGGCAAACCCCTGGACATCGCCGCTGCCGGCGCTTCGCCTCCAGTCCAGCACGCGGCGGTAGAAGGCCAGCACGCTGTCCGACGCCGCATCCTGAACGGCGATGCTGCGACGTGGTTCCCACCGCATCGGCAGCCACGGCGTACCGTCGGTGAACCCGAAGCCGGGCCCGCGATCCGCCCAGGGGATCGGTACGCGCGGCCCTTCGCGCCCCGGCGGATCGGGCCAGTAGAGCAGGTCGAACGGGTCCGTCGTCTCGTCATGGGTCAGCTTCGGTTGCGGCAGGCCCAGCTCCTCGCCCTGATAGAGGATCAGCGGCCCCGGCAGGCATCCGAGCAGCAGCGCATGGAACCGCGCCGATGCGTCGCTGCCATCGCCCATGGCGGTGCCGTGGCGGGGCTGATCGTGGCTCGACAACCACCAGGGCACGCGAGCGTGCTGTCCGTCTATCCGCCCCAGCACGTCGAGGATGGTGTCGAGCGAGCGGCACTGCTCTTGCAGATCGGTGGTATAGCTGGCGTTCAGCCGCCCCTTTTCGGTAAAGGCCAACGCCAGTTCGATCGACTGGTTGCCCGAATTGCACTCGCCCAGCAGCCACATGTCGGGGCCGGCCCAGCCGCGCACCACCTCCATGAAGGCGCCGCCATCGCCCGGCAGCATGTCGTAGCTGTGATCCTGATAGGTGTAGGGGTTGAACGACGGGCCGGTGACGCGCGCGCGCACCTCGGGGCTGGCCGCCGGGTTGTCGCGCAGGCTTTCGTCATAGAGGTAGCAACTGACGGCGTCGCACCGGAACCCGTCGACGCCGCGGTCACGCCAGAACGCCATCGTCTTGGCATGTTCGGCCTGCACCTCGGGGTTGCGCAGGTTCAGCGCCGGCTGGCAGGCGAGGAACTGGTGATGGTAGTATTGCTCGCGCCGGTGGTCCCAGGTCCAGGCGGGCGGACCGAAGAAGGACATCCAGTTGTTGGGCGCCGTGCCATCCGGCTTCGGGTCCCGCCAGACGTAGCGGCGGGCCATCGCCGCGTCCCCCGCCAGCGCCGCGCGGAACCAGGGGTGCCACATGCTGGTATGCGCCAGCACCTGATCGACCATCACCAGCAACCCCAGGTCGTGCGCCCGGCGCACCAGACGGTCGAAGTCGTCGATCGTGCCGAAGCGCGGGTCGACGGCCCGGTGATCGGTAATGTCGTAGCCGCCATCGGTCATCGGCGAGGCGTAGAACGGCGCCAGCCAGATCGCGTCGACGCCGAGCCGCGCGACATGATCCAGCCCGGCCGTGATGCCGTTCAGGTCGCCCTCGCCCGATCCGGTCGAATCGCGGAACGAGCGGGGGTAGATCTCGTAGACCACCGGCGCGCGCGGCCAGCCGTCGCGGGTGGCCGCGCGGGGACCCTCAGGCATTGACGATGGCCCCGCCGTTCGGGTGTAGGGTCTGGCCGGTGTAATAGCTGCCATCCGACGAGGCGAGGAACAGATACGCGGTCGCCACCTCCCAAGGTTGACCGGCACGGCCCATCGGCACCTGACTGCCGAACCCCTCGACCATGTCGGCCGGCATGGTGCCGGGGATGAACGGCGTCCAGATCGGGCCGGGCGCCACCGCGTTGACGCGGATTCCCTTCTCGACCAGTGCCGAACTCATCGAGCGGCTGAACGCCAGATTGGCGCCCTTGGTGGTTGAATAGGCGATCAGCGCCGCGTTGCCCTTGAACGCGTTGATGCTGGACGTGTTGATGATGCTGGCGCCGTCGGTCAAGTGTGGCAGTGCCGCCTGCGTCGCGAAGAAATAGCTCATGATGTTGCTGTCGACGGTGCGCCGCAGTTCCTCTTCCGACGTTGCGGCGAAGTCGCTGTCCATCCACTGCTGTGCGGCGTTGTTCACGAGGATGTCGAGCTTGCCGAACCGCTCGACGGTCTGTTCCACGGCGGCGGTGGCCACGTCCTTAGTCGCGAGGTCGCCCCTGATCAGCAGCGCCTCGCTGCCTTCTTCCTCGACGATGCGCTTCGTCTCCTCGGCGTCGCGATCCTCGTCCAGATAGGCGATCGCCACCCGCGCACCTTCGCGCGCGAACAGCGCCGCGACCGCGCGGCCGATGCCGCTGTCGCCGCCGGTGATCAGCGCGACCTTGTCCTTCAGCTTGCCCACGCCCGGGTGGCGCGGCGCGTAATCCGGCGCCGGCGTCATCTTGTGCTCGTCGGCGGGCATCGAGTCCTGGCTTTGCGCCGGAATTTCCATCGTTTCGGCCATCGTGTGCTCCGTGTTCTAGAGGCAGGGTTTCGCGGGCGGGCGTTCGGCGCCTCCCCGCGGTTCGGTGCCAAACGGACGGCATCAGGTCCGGTTCCGGCGGGGAACCGCCCCGGGCCGTCGCCGTTCGCCCCCACGCGCGGAAGGCTGCGCGGGCACTGGGGGAGGTTTCATGCCGGACCACGACATCATCGTCATCGGCGGCGGTTCGGCGGGCATCGCCTGCGCGCGCACCGCCGCCGGGTTGGGGGCCGACGTGCTGCTGGCCGAGCCGGGCGAACTGGGCGGAACCTGCGTTAATCGCGGCTGCGTGCCGAAAAAGCTGTTGTGGGCGACCGCCGATACGGTGCGCCGGACACGCGCCATGCTGGGCAGCGGTGCGCTGACCGGCAGCGTCGCCGTCGACCTGGCGCGGCACCGCGAACTGCGCGACGACCACATCGCCGGGCTGCGCCGCAGCTACGCCGAAACGCTGGCGCAGGCGGGGGTGACAGTGTGTCGCGACCGCGCCCTGGTCGTCGGCCCTGGTCGGGTCCGGATTGGCGAAACCGAACACGCAGCCCCGCACGTCGTCCTCGCCACCGGCGGCCGCCCCGCGACGATCCCGATTCCGGGGGCCGCGCTGGTCGACACCAGCGACGACGTCCTGCGCTGGACTGATCTGCCGGCGACCCTGCTGGTCGTCGGCGGCGGCTATATCGGGTGCGAGTTCGCGGCCATGTTCGCGGCGCTGGGCGTCCGCGTGACGCTGGTCACCGACACTGACCGGGTGCTGGTCGAGTTCTCCGACGCCTCCGCCCGCGTTGCGCAGCGCAACTTGGAGGGGCAGGGCATCGACATCCGCACCGCGACGAAGCCCGAGCGGTTCGAGCGTCACGGGGACGGGGACGGCAGCGGTCTGTCGGTGCGGCTGGACGACGGGACGGAGGCGCGGTTCGCGCGCGTCCTCCTCGCGACCGGGCGGGACGCGGACCTGGACGCCATGGGCGATCTTGCCGTCGCACGCACCGATGGCGGCACCGTCGCCACCGACGACGACTATGCGACGTCCGTTCCGGGCCTGTTCGCCATCGGCGACGTGTCGGACCGTCTGCCGCTGACGCCGGTCGCCACCGCCGACGGCGTTGCACTGGCACACCGCCTGACCGGACACGGCGACGCCCCCGCCGCGCGCCGCGTCGATCTTGGATGCGTCGCGACGGCGGCCTTCGTGATGCCCACGATCGCCGAGGTCGGGGATCTCTCCGGCGCGCAGGGCGAGACGTTCGCGCCGCTCGTGGGTGCGGTGTCGGAAGACGGGGCGTCTGCGGCCTGGCATCTGGGCCTCCCGAACGGGCGGCTGGCCGGCGTGTCGCTCGTTGGCGAAAGCGCGCAGGAGGCGATCGGCTGGGCAGCCCAGACGATCCTGCACCGCCCCCACCGTGAGGGCATGGGCCGGGCCCTCGCGGTGCATCCTACCGACGCCGAGGAAGCGCTGTGATGCGAAGGCTTCGCCGGGCCTGGGTCGGCGACCCTGTTCCGCCGCCCCGGCAGCGTCAAGCGGCCACTCCCGTTCTCGGGCCAGCCCCGGCTGACGATTTGCTCTACGCACGTTGCCGGAGCATCGCGATGCGCCTAGCCGGCGGCGCCCGCCCCATCGAGCTGCGACGGTGCCGGCTCGGGTATGGACGGGGGCGCCGCCGAGGACGGCCGCGGACCGCG
>PPFU01003143.1_pt1 | contig 24178 bp, 20 predicted proteins | sample 1535991 | NCBI WGS metagenome assembly PPFU01 (sample SAMN04901290, study PRJNA319586) | Hypolithon metagenome, whole genome shotgun sequencing project. | isolation source: Antarctic Hypolithon | place: Antarctica: Miers Valley | collected 2014
AGAAGTTGGAGAATCATGTGGGTGCGATTTGGTTCTTCATCCACCACTACAACGAATCCTTACTTATTTAGGACTACCCGTAGCGGAAGTTATCACCGTACTGAGCGATGAAGTCGTCGAATGTAAAGGGTTTTGTAAGGGTGTAGGTCATAGAACTAGACCTGAGACTATCGGAAGACTATCGGAGAGCTTAGCACTGGTCTGACGAAAATAATGTCTACAGTTTAGCAGTCTGTGTCAGCCTTGATTGTTGCCATTAGTATTTACTCTAAAACAGGCACTAGAGACGATGCCAAATCATCTCTAGTGCCTAGACTGACCGATTAAGTTCGGATTGCCTACGTTACACAGACGCAAAAGGCTTGAGCACAACCTTGATGCAGTTCTCTTCTTTATCCCTAAAGATTTTATAAGCGCGAGGGGCGTCTTCTAACGGCAGAGTGTGAGTGATTACAAAAGAGGGATCGATTTCGCCGCGCTGAATTCTCTCCAACAGCGGGCGTAAGTATCGCTGTACGTGCGTCTGCCCAGATTTCATCGTCAGTCCTTTGTTCACAAAAGCACCCATCGGCATTTTGTCGATAAAGCCGCCATACACACCCGGAACCGAGACTTTACCCCCCTTGCGACAGGCAACGATAGCCTCTCGTAGTACTATCGGTCGACCTGTTTCCAGCCGCACTGCTTGCTTCACCGTGTCGTAAAGAGCCATTGCGCCATGGCCGTGTGCCTCCATGCCCACCGCATCAATACAGCAGTCGGGGCCCATGCCGCCGGTCATTTCTTTGAGGGCGCTGCCGACATCTACTTCTTCGTAGTTAAGTACCGCTGCGCCAGCCGCTTTGGCTAAATCCAGCCGCTCAGAGAAACGGTCTATCGCAATTACGCGCTCTGCCCCCAGCATGAAAGCGCTCCGAATAGCAAATTGACCTACCGGGCCACAGCCCCAAACGGCAACCACTTCTCCTGGCTGAATGTCGCAGTTTTCAGCGGCCATGTACCCGGTTGGAAAAATGTCAGTAAGAAACAGAACCTGTTCGTCGCTCATACCGTCAGGAATTTTGATGGGGCCAACATCAGCAAAAGGAATTCGAGCGTACTCGGCTTGCCCGCCCGCATAGCCGCCTAGCATGTGCGAATAGCCATACAGCCCAGCGGGCGAATGACCATAAAACTTTTCGGCCATCCAGCTATTGGGGTTGGAATTGTCGCATAAAGACCACAAATCGCGATTACAGAAAAAGCAGCTACCGCAGGAGATAGTGAAGGGAACAACGACGCGATCGCCCTTCTGCAAGTTCGTAATCGCCGACCCCGTTTCGACCACCTCGCCCATAAACTCATGGCCTAAAATATCCCCCGATTTCATCGTCGGAATATAGCCGTCGTACAGGTGAAGATCCGATCCACAAATCGCCGTAGACGTAACTTTAATAATGGCATCACGCGGATTGAGGATTTTAGGATCAGGAACCGTATCCACCCGCACATCTTCGGTTCCGTGCCAACAAACAGCTTTCATTCAATTTCCCTAGATTACTTGTTTTCTTGAATCGATTTTTTCGAGACTGTTCTTGCGATACTTTCTTCGCGAAGGCTTTGCAAAGAGCGTAGCGTTAAGAGTAAGGAGCGTAGCGTTAAGGGTAAGGAGCGTTACGACCCCCGAGACTGCCCTTCCACTGTGGCAATTTCTCCCGTTTCCATGAGCTGCTTAAACCGACTAAGCGCGTCCCCAATTTGCTGTTCAGGTTCTTCGCCAAATAGCTTTGCGATCGCCGCCGTCAGCGCTCCACCCGGTGGATTATATTCCATCACGACTTTCACCTCAGTGCCCCGATCCGCAGGCGCTGGCTGAAACCGAACAAACCCAGAGTTCTCAATACCTGCATCTTCAGCAGAAGCCCAGGCGATCAAACGGTTGGGCTCATCTTGAACAATCTCAGCATCCCATTCAACGCTTTGATCTAGCGGCGCGTTCGCAACCCAGTGAGAGCGTAGCTGGTCTTGCATGGTAACCGACTTAAGATGACCCATAAACTGAGGCAAGTTTTCCAGGTTGCGCCAAAACTGATAAAGGTCTGAGGCGGAACGATTGATCGTCACCGTTTTCTCGACTCGAATGGCCTGGTCGAGTCCTGCCGCTTTTTCTAACTGCTTTATGGTGCTCTTTTGCTGAGCCCCCTGATAGAGTAAGCCGCCGCCTGTCGCCGCTAGCATAATGCCGCGTAGCGATCGCTGACTCAACCCCGATAAAACCAGCGCCCCGCCGCCAACAATAGAAGCCCAGCGCTCTAAGTCACTCGCTTGCTCACTATCTGAGTTTTGGCCCGAATTTTGGCTGTTTGAATCCTGTTTTGTGCTGATGGAATTTTCCATGTGAGTGTCTTCTATCTCCCTGTAAGTCAGGAATTTGCGAATATGTCGCCAGCGTAAAAGACGATTCCATCGGCAACCTCGCTCAAAAGAGAGAGGCTTTCATGACCACAAGCGCCGTACGACAGAGCCTTATGATCCTGTTGAACCAAACCCACCTTCTCCTCTGACCGAGTAAGATAGGCGGTTAACTTCCTCTATGTCGGCCCGAATCAAGGGAGCAATCACCATCTGAGCAATTTTCATGCCTGCAAGGACCTGAAAAGCCTGCTTACCATGATTGATCATAATCACGCCAATCTCTCCTCGGTAACCGGCGTCAATGGTTCCTGGCGTGTTTAATACCGTAAGAGAGTGCTTGAGGGCTAGACCGCTTCTGGGCCTGACCTGCGCTTCGGTGTTGGGCGGGAGTTCGATGGCGATGCCAGTGTTGATGAGGGCGGTTTCACCGGGGGGGATGGTTTGGGGTGCGATCGCAAACAAATCCAACCCCGCATCATCCTCATGCTCATATCGAGGCAGCCGCGCCGACTCAACCAACCTTAAGACCTTAACCTTTGCTACTTGCACAAGCATTACCTTCCTATCAACCGATAACGACACTAGACTCTGTAACGACACTAGACTCTGTGGGCGGTCTCCCTATTCCTCAAAAATAGACAGTTGATCGTCGGGCGGAATAATAGACTTCTTTAAGATATTTCACTACTAGCTCTGCTGAGCGGTACATATCAAGCAGAGACTGAAGATCTCGATTCATAAATCACCTGAGCAGAAGACAAAACTTCACTGCGACGGAGGTAGTTACGGCTTGTTTCAATAAAGTCGTCGCGCAGTACCGAGCCAAACAGCGCGAACTCGGTCAGATTCCATTTCTGACAAAACCGCTCTATCTCGGGCATCGGTAGTTCAATGTTTTGAAGCTTCATAGATACAAGATAGATACAAGGCCTGTAACGTTGCATCAATTATGCCTTACTCGCTGGCCCGCATTGGGAAAATATGCCTTAGGAAGTTGATTTAAAGCAAAAAAGCCTTTAACGTTTCAAGTTGATTGATAATTCGAGCACGCTCAATGAAAACGTTTACGCTTAATGACGGCAATGTAATTCCGGCTTTTGGCTTAGGTACCTGGAAGTCGAAGCCGGGATTGGTAACCCAAGCAACTAAAGAAGCGCTCAAGGTGGGCTATCGCCATATCGATGCAGCTTGGATTTACCAAAACGAAGCTGAAGTTGGTCAGGGCATTCTCGAATCTATTGAAGCAGGCGTGTTGAAGCGCGAAGATTTGTTTGTGACTTCAAAGCTGTGGAATACCTTTCACAAGCCTGAAGACGTTGAAAAAGGCTGTCAAGAAACATTAGATGCATTAGGTCTGGACTATCTCGATCTTTATCTTATGCACTGGCCGATTGCCTTCCGGCCCGGTAAGCCAGATCATAAAGAGCCCGATGACTTTTTATCTTTAGATGAACTGCCTCTCTCGAAGACGTTCGATGCGATAGTAAAGCTGCGTGAGAAAGGCTTAGTGAAAAGTGTGGGCGTTTCTAACTGTGGGATTTCGACGCTGGAAAAGATAATTGATGAGAGTGGCGTTGTGCCTGCGATGAATCAGGTGGAGCTGCATCCTTACAACCCGCAGAACGATCTGTTGGAGTATTGCCAGGAGAAGGGGATTCGGCTGACGGCGTATTCTCCTTTGGGCTCGGGCGATCGCCCCGACAGCATGAAGCAAAAGAACGAGCCGCCCTTACTCGAAAATGACGCCGTTGTATCAGCCGCCGAAAAAGAAGGTCTCACGCCTGCTCAGCTCCTGATTGCTTGGGCGATTGACCGTGGCACCGTTGTTATTCCAAAGTCTACCAACGCAGCGCGAATTGCTGAAAACTTTGAGGCCGCTTCCCATGAGCTATCCTCTAAGGCTCGAAAAGCGCTCGATACTATCGGCATTCAGTATCGCTTTGTGAATGTAGAATCGTGGTTGATTCCAGGTGTTACCTACACAGGCGACAGCTTTTGGAGCTAGTGCGTATGCTTGTTCTAAGGCTGCGTAATCTTCAACCTTCCTTTAAGACTTTCGCGATTGTTTTTCGTTACCTATTGAGTTTTGAGTTTGCCAAACAAGCGCTTCTGTTTTGCAGGACGCTTGGCAACAGACTGCTCAGCGACTGCTCTATCGGCCTCTTTCTCGGCATCTTCTCGGCGCTGGCGGATTTGCGCCATGAAGAACTCTTCTAACGTGGGTCTGGCAATTTCTAGCTTGGCAATGCGTGCGTTCATCAGCCTTGCGGTCGCCATAAACTCAAACGGGCTTTCGTACAGGGTGCCTTGCCAAAAGCCATCGTCAAAGGTAATATCTTGCAGCCACTGATCCAAAATATCGAGGCTGCCGCCGTGGCCTTTTACCCGATAGTGTGTGGGATTGCCTAGCAGCGTTTCAATTGCGCCAATGCAGATGATTTCGCCCTGGTCGAGGATGGCAATGCGATCGCATATCTTCTCTACATCCGACAGCACATGAGAGTTAAAGAACAGCGTTTTCCCCTGCTCTTTAAGCGACAAAATAATCTCACGCACCTGAAAGCGCCCCGTCGGATCTAACCCCGACATCGGCTCATCTAAGAACACAATTTCAGGATCGTTAATTAGCGCTTGGGCCATCCCCACTCGCTGCAACATTCCCTTAGAGTAGCGGCGCATTTGCTTCTTAGTCGCCGACTGCCGATCAAGCTGCACCAAATCCAGCAGTTCCGCAATCCGCCTATTTTTAGCCTTACCCGCCATTCCAAACAGCCCAGCCGTGTAGCTTAAAAACTCCCAGCCCGTCAGATAGTCATAAAAGTATGGATTCTCTGGCAGGTAACCAATCCGAGACTTTGTAGCACCATCGCCTGCTGGCTCACCCATCAGCGTCGCCTTGCCTGCCGTAGGCCGAATAATGCCGAGCAGCAGCTTTAGCAGCGTTGTTTTGCCTGCGCCATTGGGGCCAAGCAGCCCAAAGGTTTCTCCTTTATATATTTCTAGCGAGCACTGCTTGAGCGAAGGCGGCGCGGCCTTTAGCCAAAAACCGGTGCGATACACCTTGCGTAGGTCTTGAGTTGCAATAATGGTGGGCCTATGAACGATCGCCGCAGAAGCGGGAGAAACGTTGCTGTGAGAAGAAACTGCGTTCATATCAAGGATGGCAAAGGGGGTGACGTACGTACTATTATTATCAGGAAGCTTACTTGAAATCGAAGGAGATTGTGACCGATGGATCGATCAAAAATTGTGGCTATTATTACCGGAGCAGTTTCTATCTTGCTAGCGGTCGGCTATCTCCTGCTGGTTCAAATACTAGATTTTCGCGGTGAAATGATTCCCGCGCCAGTGAGTTTTCTAGGAACTTTCATGTAGCAATTGAGACATCAGAGACATCAGAGTCCTCACTAGGGCTAGGGCGTATCGCTCTACATATTGCTATGGCAGAGCCCTATGCTCCTGTCACCTTAAGCCATGACGACAAATCACGCTCAAGCAAGTCTTGCAGGCGCAGAATATCGTCGCGGTAGTAGTTTGCCAGTAGCCGACGGTCTTCCTCTAACAGCGGTAGGCTCTCTTTGCCTTGGGCGTTGGCTGCGATTAGGCGCGATCGCAATTTCTGCCGCTGTGCCTCAGGCAGTACCCCCTTGAGCGCAGCTCTTGCTGCCGAGCGCAAAGGGTTACGGGTGCGCAAAAGCTGATTGATTGTCTGATTTTTAGGGACTTCAGCCCGCTGCTGCCGCCTGTGAGTACTTGCCTTGAAGCTGCTATCTACCCCGAGGAAGGTATACACCTCGCGCATCAGCGCATCGCTATCTTGCTGTAGATCGTCGTACAAAAAAACCTTCACCTGTTCAGGGCCAAACACCTCTAAAAAGTGCTTAATACCTTCGTAATATCGTCCCTTAAGCAGCGTATACGAACTCTCACCGCTGTATTTAACCTGCTCGGCTAACGGCTTGCGGTTGCCTACAAGGTCACGGATATTCATTAGATAATTTGAATAGGCTCTCTCTACCGGATTGCGCAAAAACGCCATTAGCTTGGCATCGGGCACATAGGTTTGAATGTTAGGCACTGCCCTTTCGTGCATAAACAGGTAGTTCGGCGAAGCCTCCCCAATCGCAACTTCATCCGTTACGCCGTCAAACAGGGCGCGATAGTCTTGAATAGTCCGAATCTTCTTTCTACGATTCGGCTGCGGTGAGCCATTAGCGTTGCGTGCGTCTGGCTCGCCGCCTAAGAACTCCGTTTCTTTGAGCGGGCTCATGTACACCTGCGGATGCTCGCGCAGATACGTGTATATAGAAGTGGTGCCCGATTTCTGCACGCCAAAAATTAAGAAGTTAGGAAGAACCATGCTGAAAAGTATGAGTGAGACGCCTTTGCTAAAAGCATTATTCCCTTACTTATAACGCCTTCTAGATTATGACGTATCGAAGATTATGGCCTTATTCTATAGACACGTAGCCCTGGTCTTTATCAAACAGGTTCAGCAAACAGCCTGAAATCGCGCTAAAACCAAACCGCTTCGATCACAGGTCGTTATAGATCGGTTCGTACCTAAGCCAAAATAGGCTTATTTTCACTTGCGTCAGCTACATACACTGTCTATCGACTGAATGTCAATGAACTGGATGAAAGATTTTTAGAGGGACTGAAGGCAACTTTTCAAGGTCGGGGGATTGAGATTGGGGTGTCTGAAGTGGATGAAACGGAATACTTGCTTAAGTCCGATGTCAATCGGGAGTGGATGCTGGCAGCGAAGAAAAATATCGAGAATGGCACCCACTTAATAGAGGTTTCGCTTTGTCAATGTCATTATTAAACAGCCGTCGAGTTAGCTGTTGCGCTGTAGCCTAACGTAGGCTGTTCTTCGCAGTCGGGATAGGCGATCGCATACGCCAAGAAGCGTGCAGAACTGCCTGTACTAAGTCACGGCTCCTCTGCACGCTTGCCTACGCAACGGCATCAACTTCCATTTGTGCGGCACGCCTGCCTACGCAACGGTACCAACCTCCGTTGATGCGGCACGCTTGCCTGAGCAGTGACACTAAGATCTATTTAGGCGGGAGTCACCGTTGATGGCAACTAATCAAACTGAGTATTAGGGCTATATTGCAGCCGTCGAGATTGATCGTATTGACATCACTAGCAGCTCCCTCAACCGCTTTGCTATCTATCAAGCGCTAGGCGTCCCTGAAATATGGCGCTTCGACGGCAGAAACCTCACCATTAACCTGCTACAAGCTGGCGAATACAAAGTTACTTAGCGCAGCGTTGCCTTATCTCCTTTACAAACCAGTGACTTCTCAGCGTATTTATCGCCCAATGAAGCGACGGGTGAAAACAGCCTGATTCGTCAGTTTCGAATAGCCCTGCGAAAATTGCTATAGCCAGCGGGTATCGCGGGCACTCTGAGCCTGCGACCTTTACCCCAACTTCAAACAACTGGCCATGACAATCAACGAAGGGCTTTTTAAGCTCGATGTGACTGACCATCACGCAGTGCTCGGATTTTCTCTGGCAGAAGCGCCCAAAAAGGTGCGTAAGTGCTACTTGAAAATAGCCCGTAAGCTGCATCCCGACAGCTTGCGCGATGCCTCTGATGAGCAAAAGAAGCTGGCCAGTGAGCTGCTTTCTAAATGGGTGAATCCCGCTTACGAGGTGCTGAGTCAGGAGAAGTCGGCAAAGGAGCACAGCATTGTGCTGAAAATGAAGCAGCAGCAGCTTGTCGCTCGGCCTATTTTGCTGTCGGCAAAAAGCGATGTGGCCAAAAGGCTGCTGGGCACTAGTAATTTGGAACATGACTACTCGGCGGCGCTGCAAAAAATTGCGGCGACTCAGTTTGACGATTTGACTCGGGTGGATGGCGCGATCGCCACCCTCAGCGAACTCAACGCTGTGTACCTAATGCGCAAAGGCAACGTCGGCCAAAAGCCCGCTACCGCCTCAAGCGGCACCGAAAAAGCAGCCGATTCGTCCGAACAGGCTCCTCGGCGGCCAAGTCACGAGGCGATTATTGAAAGCTATTTAAGCCGCGCCAAAGAATTTGACTATAAACGGGACTACTCTCGCGCTATTTTAGAACTGCGAGAGGCGATCGCCGCCCATCCTCAAAGCGCCCCTTGTCATGGCTATTTATCTAGCCTATATCTCAAGTCGGGGCAGGCTACGCTGGCTAAAATTCACGCCAGACAAGCCCTAGCCTTCGATGCTGAGAACGAAATGGCAAAAGCCGTACAGGCTAAACTCGATGCCACCGCAAAGCCTGCCTCTGCCGGTAAAAACGGTCAGAATGGCAAAAGTGGAAAGGCCGGCGCAGGTAAAGGAGGCGGTCTCTTTGGCGGATTGTTTGGTGGAAAAAAGGGATAAATGCCGCAAGGGAAAGCAGAAGGGAAAACAGAAGGGAAACTCTATCAACCCCCCACGGGTGGCCGCGACTTACTTCCGCTCGACGTGGTGCAAAAGCGTTGGATTGAAGACCGGCTAGAGCAAGTTTTCCATCGGTGGGGCTACCATCGCATCATCACCTCCACCGTAGAGACGATGGATACCCTGATGGCGGGCGGTGCGATTGACCGGATTGAGGTGATTGAGCTACAGATGTCTCAGCTTGGCGGCCAAAGGCTAGGACTGCGCCCCGAGCTAACGGCTTCTATTGCTAGAGCCGCCGTCACGCGGTTAGCGTCGGTGACCTATCCGCAGCGGCTTTACTACAACGCTAACGTATTTCGGCGCTCGGCCAAAGGGAGCCAGGGGAGCCAGCAGGAATATCATCAGGCAGGCATAGAACTGCTCGGTGCGAGTGGCCTGATGGCCGATGCTGAAGCGGTTTTACTGGCGTCTGATTGTCTGCGATCGCTAAACCTCACTGACGCCAACATTGTGCTCGGCGAAGCTGCCCTAACTTATTCACTGCTGTCCGCCTTTCCCGAAGACATTCGCGAGACTATCCGCCATCACATCGCCGCTTTAGACTTAGTAGCGCTGGAAGAAATGGCCCTGCCAGAGAGCTTACAGAACCTGGTTCTACGCCTGATGGACTTGCGGGGAGAACCCCAGACCGTGCTCGCTAAGCTCGCTAAGTTTGACTTAAGCGACGAGCAGCAGGAGATTGTCGGCAGGCTAAAGTCACTGGTTGAGCTGCTAGAGCTGGAGCGTGACAGAGGCATTTCCATCCCGTCTATTGTTTTAGACTTGAGCCTGATTCGACCCTTCGATTACTACACCGGCATCGTCTTTGAAGTTGTCAGCAGCGGTCACCTTCAGCTAGGTCAGGGCGGCAGGTACGACGATTTGCTATCGGAATACGATGCGCAGGGGGCAACCGGCTTTCCCGGCATCGGCTTTGTGCTCAATATCGAGCAGTTGCATCAGGAGCTAATGCCCAGCGGTCAGCTACCGAGCAAAACGCCGCCTAGCGACTGGCTGATTGTGCCGCAGGATGAGTCAGCGGCGGCGGCGGCTTTGGCCTATGCGCAAAAGGCACGGCAGTCGGAGAATACGGTGCGGGTGGAGATGAGCTTGGCGGTGGGGCTCTCGGCGGATGAGGTGAGGGCGATCGCCCGCAAACGCAACATTGCCCGAATCGCCTGGATTTCGCCAGCGGGCTTACCCGATATCGAAATAGTTCACTAAGCTAAATAGAAGACGTTTACCTTACATACCTTACATACAAAGAGAAACCTGTGTCCCACACCATTGTGACCGACGTTTGCGAAGGCATTGCCGACTGTGTAGATGCCTGCCCCGTAGCCTGCATCGACGAAGGCCCCGGTAAAAATAAGAAAGGCACTAGCTGGTACTGGATCGACTTCGATACCTGCATCGACTGTGGCATTTGCTTGCAGGTATGCCCGGTAGAAGGCGCAATTCTTCCTGATGAACAGCCCGAGCTACAGAAAACACCTACGTAATCGCATATCTATAAAAAAGTAATCCTATGCCTGCCGCTCTCCTTGAAGCAGTTCGCCAGCAGCGTATTAGCAAACCTGAGCGCTAGATACCGTGGCTTTTTCCAACGACCCAGCTACGGCGAAAGTATTTGGCCAGGCTGGATTCTTTGAGGGTTAGGCAAATGGGGCGTCCGTGAGGGCAGGTGCGCGATCGCCCCGCCTTCTGCCACTGATCCACTAGCGTCTGCATCTCACCCTGACTCAGCACTGTACCATTACGAATCGCCGTCCGGCAGGCCGTCGCTACTAAAGCAGCCTCCAAATTCGCGCCCTGACTCAGTTCTCTCACCGCCTCTGCACAGTCTTCCCGCTGACTCAAGGGTTCGGGAACGCTACGAATTGCCCACAAGCTATCGCCAAAAGGAGAAACTTCTATACCGAGTTCACTCAGGCGCTCGACCTGTTCAACAGTGAGATCATTTAGAACAATCGGCGATGCGAGCGGCACAATTTGCCAGCGCTGCTGAAGCTGTTCATAAAGCACACGCTCGTGAGCAATGTGCTGCTCAATCAGGCACAGTCCGTCTGCTTGCTCGGCCAGAATGTACATGTTGTGGACTTGAGCGATCGCCCTCAACTCAGGCTCCTCACCCGGCAATCTGTCAGAGAGATCAACCGTACCCTGTAAACCTTCCTCCTGGCTAGGATCAGGCTGTACCTGTCGCGAAACTCGATAGCTTCCCGCCTCCTCTGCGGCCTTAATTAGCGTGGTGGCCCGATGGGTTTGGGCGGCTTCGCTGAGGGTGTCTAGCTGAAGGAGTTTGGTGATAGCTTGGGTGAGGCGATCGCCCACCGCCTCCAACCCCTGCACATAAATCTCCGACTTAGCCGGATGCCGGTTCCAATCAAGCTGTGCAGGCGGCAGCTTCAGGTGCAAAAAACAAACGGGATAGCGATCTCTAGGCAAGGTTCGCCGAAAGCTGTTCATGATCGTAGAAGAGATTTCACTAACCTCCACAGCCCTGCCATTAATCGCAACGCGCACCCAGTCGGGCCTTCGGCGGTGACAGCGATCAGGTAAGCCCACTGCGAGATAAAGTCCGTCTTCGATTAGCTCTTTAATATCGGTATCATGTACGTTGCGTAGCATTTGAGGCATCAGCGTTTTAGCCGTTGCTCCCGGCCACAGCGACAGCCAGGGAAGATTGTCTTTTTCTATCTTCCAGGTAATTTGAGGGTGACATAAAGCTATCTGTTGAATGAGCTGGCTGACGGCTTTTATCTGCTGGGCTAAAGTTGGAACCTGTCGTCGGGCTTGCCAGCTATGAAAAAGATCGCTGACGGTGATGATGGTGCCGGGGGCGATCGCAACTTCCCTCACGTTCTCAGGCTCTCCCTCACTGCCATAACAAACGTGGTAGCCCTGCGCTCGGGCCCTTTGAGTGCCCGCTTGAGTGCGGCTACACACTTCTAGCTGAGCGAGCTGGGCAATACTGTGCAAGGCTTCCCCGCGAAACCCTAAGCTACGAACGTTCAGCAAATCGGGGCGAGTGGAGATTTTACTCGTCGCGTGGGCAACGGCGGCCTGTTGCAAATCGGCTAAGGCCATGCCTGAGCCATTATCAGCAACGCGAATTTTCCACTGTTCGGGCCACAGGCTAACCGCGATGCGATCGGCTCCCGCATCCAAGGCATTTTCGACCAGTTCACGCACCACGGCTGAGAGAGAATCAATCACCTCTCCCGCTGCCATTAAGGAGACAATTTCCTGTGTGAGCGGCTGAATGTGGGTCTGCTTTTCTGTCTGCTTTTCTGTCTGCTTTTCTACAGCTATTTCATCCATAGCTACCAGTTTAGCGTCAACAATGTAGTCAGTAATTTAGTCAGCAATCCAATCGAGGGCTACGTCGCCACTGGGTCTTCTGTTCATAGGCATAGGCCTTTCTCAATAGAGGCGAGAGCAACGCTTCACATTTGTACAAGAAATATAAACATGATGCGCTCCGTGGATTGGCCCCTGCAAGGTAGGCTACGCAACAGAGAAAACAGCCAACACAGACCATAGAATAACGTCTCAACCAGACAATCGTAGGGTGGGCACCCGAGACAACCCATTGGATCAACAAAACCCTACCGCTGTCCACCATCCCCCGCAACCATCTAACGTTGCCCACCACCCCCGGGCACCCATCTAGCCCAACGCTGTTCACCATCGCGCCACAAACAAGCCAATCGAGAAAACGTTCAAGTGACCACATCAAAAAGCTTCCGCTGGATACAAGCTGCGCTGCTAAGCGCCATATTGCTAATGACAGCAGTCATCACATTCAGCGACACAGCCAACGCCAGCCCAGCCAGCCGCCCCACCCTGAACGCAACCATATTAGAGCAGCGCATAGCCGAACCCATTCGCCAGAGCGGCGCTCTAGTGATCGATCTCAGCGGCTTCACCATTGACCTACGCTCAGAATCACCCGAGAGCCAAGCCTTCACCGAACAGTTTTACCAACGACTCCAAAAGGGTCTTAATGGGGTTCGAAACGGCTCCGGCTCCCTCGGTCTCGACCTAGACGGCGGATTAATTCAGGGCGACTTAGAGCTAGCTCGCCTCAGCCTACGAGTCCCTGCCTATGGCGGCATTACCCTGCCCGAACTAGATGCCTTCAATCAGAAATTTCAGCCACTCATGCCACCCACAAAGCCACTCACTCGTTCCCTGCTAATTCAGCCGCAGTCCCCGCCGCTCGATACGCTGGTGTTTCAAGGGCCATTACTGATGAACGAGACCTGCTTCACCGGTGTGTTCAAAGCAGCAGGTCTTTACTTTTTAGGTCGAGTAGAAGCCGAGCGAGCTATTTTCACGCAAATGGCTGACTGGCGAGGGGCGCAGTTTGCCCGTAGCGTCAATTTTAGCCAGACTCAGTTTCAGCAGGAAAGCAGCTTTCGGTGGGTGCTATTTGCCAGCCCAACCAAATTCAATCAGGCCAGCTTTGGCGGATTTTCTCAGTGGCAAGGCAGCTCATTCCAAGACAGCGTCAGCTTTGCGCAGGCCAACTTTCACTCAAGTAGCTTTTCGCGATCGCACTGGCTCACCAACGCCGACTTCGATCAGGCCATTTTCCACGATCCCATCAGCTTTCAAAAAAGCCGCTTTGACCAGTCGCTGTTTTTAACCGATGCCCAGTTCGAAGCCGCCACCAATTTTCGTCAGGCACAGTTTCAAAGCACCATCAGCCTACGAGGCGCACGTATTCTTAGCCAGCTAGACTTTGGTGATGCCCGCTTTGCACCTACCACTACTATCAACGTGGCCGATCTTGACTTCAACGCGGGAGAATCGCGAATTTTAGGTAGCCCAGGGCAAATCGGCAGGGTATTTTCGGTGCCTGCGCTGGCGAGCAATGAAACGGTGCTGCGTAATCTGGTGCGTAACTTTCGGCTGCTAGAGCAGGTGGGCGATGCCAACCAAATTGAGTACACCGCTGAGCGGCTGCGGCTGGCCCAAATTAGGCGGCAAGTTTTGGGGGTGAGTCTTAACCAAGCAACCGTTTTTCAGCTCGTGAAGCTAGGGCTAAGTGCAGCGCAAGCGCAGGCTGTAAAAGCGAGTATTCAGGCCCAGCCTTTTGTCAGTCGCTCTGATTTGCTGGGGGTTGATGAGATTGACCTGGCGACTTATTTAAAGGTGCGCGATCGCATCACCGTCCAATCGGCAAATGTGCTTGGCCGACTGGGGCGACTCATCCACTGGCTGCTGCTGGCAGGGCTACTGCTGCTGAGCAACTACGGCACGAATGCAGGGCTAATTTTTAGCGTCGGCATGGTCGCTACGACTCTATTCGGACTCATTTTTTGGCTGGTAGATCGCTACCGGCGGCTCCTGCCAACGCCGCTTGTGCCGGGTCGAGACGAGGCGATATATACCTTGCTGAGCGGTGGGGCGAGCCTAGCCGTGGCGATCGGTGTGCTCAGTAGCTGTAGCAACTATCCCGTGCGAACCTTAGTGGCGGTAGGTGTTGTTGTGCTGCCGATCCCTGTGGGCATCATGGCCAGACTGTATCAGCAGGGGCGCTATCACGACCTGATGGACAGCAGCTATTTTGTCAAAAACGGGGCGCTGCGAAAACTTCAGGTACTGATTGCGCGGCTGCCCGTGATTCCGGAGTTTCCTTTTTATCGCGATCGCTATCTCCCCTTACTGATGGATCGGCGCTGGAGCTGGCTCAACTACTACGACTTCAGCTTAAACAACTGGTTTAAGTTTGGCTTTAACGATATTCGGCTGCGCGATAAGGCAGTGCCAGGGCTGGTAAGTATCCTGGTTTGGTACCAGTGGGGGCTGGGTATTGCTTATATTGTGCTGCTGCTGTGGACATTTTCGCGGACGATTCCTGGGCTGAATTTGCTGCTGTATTTTTGATAGGGAGCAAGCGGGCACTCATTCATCTGGCCGTGAGGGGAGCGTAGATATACCGATTCATTTGTCTTTCTGGTTGGATTAAAGCCCCCGATTTGCGTGTTTCTGTTGAGGTGCTAGCGCCGCCCTGGGCAGACAATGAAATCACTTCTGTAGAGCGTATACAAAACCGTTCGTTTTTCCCGAGGGGCATTTTGGGAAAGGTGAAAGGATCGCGTATCGCATCCTTACAGGTGAGCAGCCTGACCCTGGGGGCTTAAAGGGGTCAGGCATTTTCTTTTTAAAGTGGGCTGAGCGGAGTCGTAAGCCCAAAGGGCTGGCAAAGCCAACGCGCAGCGTCTCCCCAGGAGTTAACCCACTTACAGAATCTTATCCAACCCATATACCAGAGATTTCAGCGGCAAAACGCGGCGAATAGAGAGCAACACACCAGGCATATAGCAAACGCGATCGCTCGTATCATGCCGCAACGTATAAGACTGGCCCGCCGCCCCAAAAATCACCTCCTGATGCGCAATCAGCCCTGGCAAGCGAACGCTGTGAATTCTGACGCCATCTTCGGTTTGCGTGCCGCGCGCGCCCGCCATTTTTTCAGTCTCTTCGACCTCAGGCGAATTGTATCTTTTATTCAATTCAGACAGCATCTGAGCCGTCTTAACCGCTGTTCCGCTGGGCGCATCCGCCTTTTGGTTGTGATGCAGCTCAATAATTTCAACATGGTCAAAATACTCAGCGGCCTGAAGCGCAGCCTGCTGTAAAAGCACCATGCCAATCGAAAAATTAGGAATCAGCAAACAGCCCGTACTCGCCTTATCAGCAAACTCCGCCAGATCTTTGATTTGCTCTACGCTCATGCCAGTCGTCCCCACCACCGGGCGTACGCCATACGCAAGCGCTGCTCGCACCGAGCCGTATACGCTATCGGGATGGGTGACATCTACCATCACGGCACTGCTACCGCTAGGTGCTTCGTTTTGGGCCATCACCAGCGTCGCTTCTAAGTCATTCATTACAGGCACTTCGAGCGGCCCCATGCCAATGACTTCACCAATGTCTTCACCAATCAGCTCAGGCTTACGATCAATTGCGCCCACCACGACCATATCGTCAGCTTCCGAAACGGCTTTAACGATAGCCCGACCCATCTTGCCGAGGGCTCCGTTAATGACGACTGGGATCTTTGGGGGCTTGCTCATGTTTGTGAATGCTGAATGAAACCTTGCTATTGTATAGGCGAAACGTGAGGGGGTGAGGATTCCGTTCTCCCGTTCTCCCCCTCTTGCTCAAAACCTACCCCACTTCAACCTGCTCCATATCCACCGCATCCGTGCCCTCAACGCCTTTAGCTACCTTGACCATCTTGTCTAAAATAGCCTGACTAGGCACTTTGCCTTTAAGCACGACAGTGCCGCTGGTTTGCGCGACCCAGAGCGTATCAACATCGTCTAGCTGGTTATCTTCATCAAAGGCAAGGGTAACGCGCTTGGCAAGGCCGCTATCGTCAAATTCGCCGTTAAGGCCTACTTTATAATCGGGAATGTCTTTAGATTGGTTGCCAGCGGCTTTGGCGACGCCGCGCTTGATTTTAGCAGTTGCGTTCGCTGGCTTATCCTTACCAAATATTCTTGAGAAAAAACCCATGATACTTTCCACGTTTTAGTACAAAGGCAGGGAGGCTCCTGCTTCAGGTACAAAGATATCTGCCTGATTAAGATTCCCTGTGTATCTTTAGAAACAAATTATTCTTGCCGCACGGCTACCAGTCCCAAAAATGAGAGGTCAACGTGCCGCTGAAGCGTATTATGTGTATTTTTTATATGAAGCTTATTTCAAGCAAGGGCCGTAGTGATTGCGTCCTTGCTCTCTACGTAATTATGCTGTGTAATTATGCTGTAAATATCGAAAAAAGCCTATGAGTGCCAAGTTGAACGGCTAATATGGCAAATGGATCGGGCAGCCTATCGCTGAGCTATATCAAATTATATTGGTAGCTTAGCATTATCTCTCAATTGCGTTGGGATAGCCTTGGTGTGAGCCAGAGTGAGCCAATATTTCCAATATTTCGCTGAAGCCGCCTGTAAGAAGTTTGTCTGTAGTAGTCTGATATGGCCCAGTTCACGTTTCATCCTGTTTCCGTTTCGGTGTTTTTGGCTTTTCGCCTACTTTACAGTTGCTTGTTTTCACATGCTTGTTCTCAGAGCCTGGCGTAGATAGATGATAAACAGCCGTTCCAGCACGAGTTACACGACTTCTCACAAACTGCATCCTTTAAGCCTGTTGGCTCAGTTGATTAGCCGTCAGGTTAGCGGCTGTCTTAAGCTAACGGCTCAAGCGTCGGAATGGCGGCTGCTGTTTAACAGAGGGCAGCTCAATTTTGCAACGAGTTCAGCGGATACGTTCGACCGCTTAGATAGGCAGCTACAAGGGCTGAGCCAGCCAGTGCCCAATGCCATGCGAGACCAGGCGAGGCTTCTTTTTGAGCAGACTGACGAGGTAGATGAAGTGGTCAGCCGCGACTACCGGGCGCTGTGCTGGTTGGTAGAACAAGAGGCGCTGACGGTTGAGCAGGCCGGCGGGCTAATTGGATCTATCGCTATCGAAGTAATTGAGCCTTTTTTGAGCATTCGAGAAGGCAGCTACGAGCTAGTTCCCGCTGCTCGAACTGAAGGCATTCCGACCTTTTGCAACCTGGATTTGCGGCCTATTGTAGAGCTATGCCAGCGCAACAGTAAGCAGCGGGCAGCAGGCGGGCAGGTCGCCAGTAGGCTCTCAAACTCGACGATGGCCGCTAGTGCTTACGGCACGCAAGTCAGCGGACAGGGCCAAATGAGCGGCCAAGTAAACGGTGCCGAGCGGGTGGGGATGAGGCCCAACGCGCAAACCAGTAGGGGCCAAACAACTTATACTGTGGCCTGTATTGACGACAGCCCTACGGTGCTCAATGCGATTCAAAAGTTTTTGGAAGATCAGAGCCTGTCGGTGGTGGCGATTAACGATCCGGTGAAGGCGCTGATGCAAATTGTGCGCAGCAAGCCAGACTTGATTTTGCTGGATATTACCATGCCAAACTTGGACGGATATGAGCTGTGTGCGCTGCTAAGGCGTCATCCCCGCTATAAGCGAACGCCGATTGTAATGGTGACTGGAAACACGGGTTTGGTTGACCGGGCCAGGGCAAAGCTGGTGAGAGCCTCGGGTTACTTGACGAAGCCTTTTACGCAGTCGGATTTGTTGAAGATGGTGTTTAAGCATTTGCCTGCTCAGAAAAGATAGCCAGACAAAAGATAGCCAGAAGAAATAGCAGATATAGTGGTTTGTGGTTGAGCCCTCGACGATGCCCCCGAGGCCAGTTTATTCTATGACGCTTGAAACCCAGACGGCGACCCAGGCCGCGATTTATGAGGCGAACAGAGCGGCGACTGTGCTAGTCGTTGAAGATACGCCGTCGGAAATGGAGCTGATGAGCCATTACCTGAGGGAGGCGGGCTATCGGGTGGATTAGTGCCTCTTCGGGGAAAGAAGGCCTCGATAAGGCGATCGCGCAGCAGCCAGACGTGATTGTGACTGACGTAGTGATGCCCGGCGTTAGCGGCTATGAGCTGTGCCGCAAGCTGAAACGTACACCCGAAACGCAGGCGGTGCCGGTAGTCATTTGCTCCTCTAAAAAGCAGAGTATTGATCGCCTGTGGGGAATGCGGCAGGGGGCAAAAGCCTACCTGACGAAGCCCTATACCAAAGACGAGCTGACTGAGGCGATTAAGCTGGCGATGGCGTGAGGCTGTTTCAGGCTACAGCAGTAAAAAAAACGGTGCAAAAGTGGTGGAAAAAAGTCGTGGAAAAACGGTGTGAAAACAGAGCTTGCTATTCCTGATCGCCAGCTCGCTGGTGAAGCCTATCTTAAGTTTCAGCTAGCTCCCAGGGTACCGGCGGTATTTGCGGCGAGGGCTGTTGAAGAGGCAACGGTGCTGCCGCCCTCTCAGGTGACGGCCATTCCTAATATGCCGCCCTGCATGTTGGGCCTAGTGAATCGCCGCAACCGGGTGATTTGGATTGCCAATTTAGTCCGTTTGCTAGGGATGCCTGTTCCCGACCGGCCCAGACAGCAGTACAGTATGGTGATTGTTAAGGCGGGGTCGACGCTGGGCCTGATGGTCGATGCAATCAATGGCATTATCCATTTACCCGCCGATGCTTTGCAGCCACCGCCGCCTCAGGTGAATCCGATTTTGGTACCTTATTTAAGAGGGGTCGCGGTTCAAGCCGACCAAACCGTGCTGGTGCTGGATGCTGAGGCCATTTTACAGTCTTCGGTTTTTCAGAGCTGATAAAGTGGCCGAAGACTCGATAAAGTTTGCATCTAGAAAGTTTGCATCTAGTAAGTCTGCATCTAGTAAGTTTGCATCTAGTAAGTTTGCACTGTCTTCTGAAGTGAGTCCGATATGACAGCCGACCTGCGCCCGCCTTACCCACCCGATGCTAATGATGAGGCCGCGATCGCCAATCAGCCTGCCTCTGCAAGCCCCTCTGTAGGCTCTAGTGAAAGCTATCACAGTAATAACGGCAGTGGCAGTGGCGCTACGAATGCCGCTACATCAGAACCGCCTGCTCAACCGCCTGCTCAACCGGTAGACTTCGACGGTGATCGGAAACCCGATCTGCCTAACAGGGTTTACCGTGGCGTGGGCTCCAACAGCAACAGCGGCGAGCGCTATGCCCCCGAAAAAATTCAGGTTACTCAAAACCGCCGTTCAGGGGCATTTCAGGCGTTCTACGATTTGCCTGTAGCCGATAAGCAGCTAGCTGGCCTGCTGGCTTCTAAAATTCTTTCAGTCGCTGGCGTCATTGGCCTGAGCCTGCTTTTACTTTCGCTCAACGCCCGCCGCCAGCTTTTTGAGCAGGCTACCTCCGAGCTATCGGCGACGGCTAAGAACCTGGCAGGAGCAGCGGCAGGTGGGCCTTTGCTAACAGACAATGCGCTGATAGAGGCCGCTGAATACTATGTTGATACCGGGCAAGTAGAAGAGGGGCTCTCAGCCGATGCTCGCAGTGTTCTAGAATCGGTGCTGCTAGCCAGTGATTTGGAGTATGTTTCGCTGGTAGGCACCAACACCCGAGTCATCGCCGGTGGGGGTGGCGACCGGCAGGGTGACTTGTTTAATCCCGACGATTTGGTCTCAGATGCGCTGAAAACGGGGCAACCGACGACTGCTATTAGCCTGGTAACGCTGGCTGAGCTTCAGCAGCTTGGGATTGAAGCACCGGAAAATACCGACGAGGCGGCGCTGGTGCGCTTTGGCGTCACGCCTGTGTTTGCTAGAAATAATGTAGCAGAAGATGCAGTCGCTCGCGGTGAAGTGATTGGGGCGCTGGCGAGCGGGGACGTGATCGATGGCGAGTCGGCGGCGGTGACCAACGCGCTCAACCAGTTTCCAGAAGGCTATAGCGCGATTTACCGGCGCGACCCGAGCGGCGGCTTTGCGCGAGTGGCGCTGGGCCGAGGTCAGCTAGATACAGCAGGATCGGAGCCGGATGTAGCTCAGCATCAGTTTTTGCAGGATGCGCTGAATGCGCCAGTCCGCGACGCTGTGAGCGATCGCTTTAGGGGGCCAAAGGGCGATCGCTTCATGATCGCGGCAACTCCGCTGACAGATCGGAGCGGCAAACCCATAGCGGTTGTACTGCGCGGACTCTCAGAAACTTCGATCCGAGCCAATTTGGCTCAAAATAGCTGGCTGATTATTGGAGCGGCGATGTTGGCACTGCTGGCCGATGTTATCATTGCGCGGCTGCTGGGCCGCTCGATTGTCAATCCGGTGAGAAATTTGCAAACGGCGACCGAGAAGTTTGCTTCGGGCGATCGGTCGGCGCGAGCAGATGTGTTCGCCAGAGACGAAGTCGGTCGGGTGGCAAGTGCTTTTAACGAGCTAGCGGCGGTGGTGTCCCTATCCGAATCGTCGCTGCGGTTTCAGTCCGAGGCCCAAACAGAGTCAGCTAGGCGATCGCAGCTACTCAGCGAATTTACCTCTCAAATTCGTCAAACCTTGGACGTCGATTCAATCTTGGGCACAGCGGTAGATCGGGTGAGAGCCATTTTCGATGCCGATAGAACAATTATCTATCGCTTTAGCGCAGGCTACGGCGGCGGCGACGTCACGGCTGAGTCGGTGGGCAAAGGCTGGACTCGGGCTAAGGGAGAGCATTTAGAAGCCCCGATGCTGCCCAACTCAGTGGATCGATTTAAGACGGGGAGGGTTGCCTACGTACATAACATTGACACAGCCAACCTCACAGACTGCCACTGCAAGCTCTTAAAGAAGCTAGATGTTAAGGCGAATATGGTCGGCCCTATTATCGTGGGTGACGATCTTGTTGGGCTGTTGTGCGTGCATCAGTGCAGCGAACCGCGCCATTGGGAAGCCGAAGAGATTGGCCTGATGCAGCAGCTCATCACTCAGCTAGGCTATGCGCTGGCGCAGTCGCGGATTATGCAAACTCAGCGGCAGACGGTGCGGCGAGAGCAGCAGCTTACCAGCCTAGTGACCAGCATTCGAGCGACGAGCGATCGCCCAAAAATCTTCCGCATTATCACCCGCCAGGTCAAACTTGCCATAGAATCTAGCCGCGTGGTGATTTACACCTTTGACGAGCAGTGGAACGGTACCATTGTCGCCGAATCGGTCGATCCTCAGTGGCCGCCCGCGCTGGGCGCAGAAATTACCGATCCCTGCTTTGCTGATGACTATGTTGAGCAGTATAAAACAGGCCGGGTTAAGGCAACTTCTGATATTTATACAGCAGGCTTAACGCAGTGCCACCTCAGCCAGCTAGAGCCCTTTAAGGTCAGGGCTAATCTGGTGGCACCGATTGTGGTAGAAGACCGGCTGCTAGGCCTACTGATTGCCCATGAATGCGCCGGGCCTAGAGACTGGTCGGAAGTGACCATTAACTTTGTCAGGCGAGCCGCGACTCAGCTAGGCTATGCGCTAGAGCAAGCGGATGCGATCGCTCAAAAACAGCGGGTTCTCGTGCAAAACGAACAGCTTTTTGAAGAGCGCGTACAGCGTCAGGGCCTCGTACAAGATCAGCTAGCCGTATTGCTAAACGACGTTCAAGCCGCCGCCGACGGTGACCTCACCGTTCATGCTGAAGTAACCGCCGGTGAAATTGGCACTGTCGCTGACTTTTTTAACGCCATCGTAGAAAGCCTGCGGCAAATTGTTATCCAGGTGAAGCAGTCGGCCACGCAGGTAAACAGCTCGCTAGGCGAAAACGAAAGCGCCATTCGCATCCTGGCTGACGAGGCGCTCCAGCAGGCTGAGCAAACAACCCTAACGCTCGATTCGATGGGAGCGATGACGGCCTCTATTCATCAGGTAGCGCAGCAGGCTCAGGAAGCGGCGGCGGTGGCTCGCAGCGTCTCGGCTACGGTCACAATTGGCGAAGAAGCGATGAACTTGACCGTGAGCAACATCCTGGCGATGCGGCAAACGGTGGGCCAAACGGCGAAAAAGGTCAAGCGGCTGGGCGAATCTTCTCAGCAAATTACCAAGGCCGTGCTGCTGATTAATCAAATTGCACAGCAGACTAACCTGCTGGCAATTAATGCGGGCATTGAGGCCGCTAGAGCGGGTGAGGCAGGGCAGGGCTTTGCAGCGGTGGCTGAAGAAGTGGGTGAGCTGGCGACGCGGTCGGCCTCGGCCACAGAGGAAATTGAGCGGATTGTCGAAACGATTCAGCGTGAGACTAACGACGTGGTAGAGGCCATTGAGAAAAGTACGGCTCATGCGGTAGAAGGCACCTACCGGGTGGAAGATGCCAGGGCCAGCTTGAGCCAGATTTTGGCTGGGTCTCAGCGAATGGACGAGCTGGCACGGCTGATCTTTGAGGCGACTGGGTCTCAGGTTGAAACCTCCGAAACAGTGGCGGCGCTAATGGCGCAAATTGCTCACCTTTCTAAGCGAACGTCTGAGTCTTCTCGGCAGGTATCTGATGCGCTCAAGCAGACAGTCACCGTCGCCCAGCATCTTCAAGATCAGGTGGCCACGTTCGTAGTGGAGGAACATGGAGGATAAGGAAAAAGAAATTCGCCTACAGTTTCTCGACGAGGCCAAAGAGTACTTAGACACGCTGGAATCGGCGATGCTCGGTGTTGCTCAGCGGGGTGTAGACAGCGATGACATCAATGGCGCTTTGCGAGCGGCCCATTCGATTAAAGGCGGCGCGGCGCTGATGGGCTATAGGCTCACTAGCGAGCTAGCCCACCGGCTAGAAGATTCGCTCAAAGTGCTGAAGATAAACCGCTCAGCGGGCGTCACTGCTGATATAGAAAGTCAGATGCTCAGTGGGGTCGATGCGATTCGTCAGGTGGTGGAACGCGATCGCACCGCCACCCCCTTAGATGACCACTGGGTGAACAGCTCAGTGCTGCCTATTTTTGACGGGCTGTACGACCGGCTGGGCAAACCTTCTGCCGAAGATGCTGCTTCGATGATGGATGCCGACGAAGGGCAAAACGTGATGCCTCTGATTTTTCAAACGGAGGTGGAGAGTGCTTTGGAGCGTTTGGAAATACTGATTGACGAGCAGTCGGGCAATCTGCAAACAGAGCTGGTCACGATGGCTCAAGAGCTAGGTGGCCTGGGTGAAATGTTAGATTTACCCCAGTTTATTCGGCTGTGTCAGTCGGTAGATCACTATGCAGCGCAGGCGGCGAACGCTTCACAGCTACAGGAAGTCACCGATCAGGTCTTACAAGTATGGCGACGGGCGCAGGTGCTTGTGCTCACTGGCAACCAGGACGCTATGCCGGATCAGCTAGGAGGGATGAGCTTTGGACGGGTCGAAACTGATGGCCGCATCACCTTCGAAGGCACCGGTTTCGATGAAGCCAGTATGTCTGCCGAGTCTGTGTTTGCTGGATTTGATGTTGATACCGAGGACGACGACGCAGCGGCACAAGATGACGCACCGCTGGTGGGCGATGTCTTTGCAGGGTTGAATCAAGAAACTGACGATTTATTGGCGGAAAAAGCAGGCTTCGATCAGGGGTCTGGTGAAGAGACAGACGCTTTTGCGGGTGTATTTGAGGGCTTAGGGTCTGATCAAAACAGCAGCGCGCCAGATAGGTTTAACGCTCAGACCGGCACTCAATTAGAGCAGCCGAGCCCTCAGTCGGGACGTTCGAACGGTAAAGCTGGGACTGAATTTCGCTTTTCTGAAGCGCCTAAGACACAGGTGGAGACGGCTGACCTTGGCGATAATACCGTGCGGGTGTCGGTACGTAAGCTCAACGAGCTGAACGATTACTTTGGAGAGCTGACCATCGAGCGCAATCGGCTGGAGACTGAGGTGAAGCGGATGCGCACGCTGGTGAAAGACCTGAGTCGTAAGCTGCGATCGCTCGATGAAGTTAATGACGATGTGAGAGATCTTTACGAGCAGCCTGAAAGACAGTTGCTGCTGGCTAAAAGGG
>PPFU01004099.1_pt1 | contig 24160 bp, 27 predicted proteins | sample 1535991 | NCBI WGS metagenome assembly PPFU01 (sample SAMN04901290, study PRJNA319586) | Hypolithon metagenome, whole genome shotgun sequencing project. | isolation source: Antarctic Hypolithon | place: Antarctica: Miers Valley | collected 2014
GCCCCGCGCCGCCGCCACTGGTGACGGCCGCGCGGGGCGTTGCCTCATACTGCGCGCGGCATCACCTCGGCGGCGAACCGTTCCATTTCCTCCAGTTGCGGGCTGCATTGCAGGAGAAGCAGATCCACACCGGCCTCGTGAAACCGGCGAAGCTGGTCGGCCACGTCGTCGGGCGTGCCCACCAGTCCGGCGCGCAACCCGCGATTCGACACGGAATAGTCCTGACGCGAAATGGTCGTCTCAAGCTTCGTGTTGCGCACCCAATCCTCGTATGAATGGTGCGCCGCCGATCCGGGCTCCGGCGTCGTGATGCGGGCGAGCTCCCGTGCGACATCGCCCGGTGTGTCGCGCACGATCGTGTACGCGGCCATGCCGAACGAGAGCGGAGGAAGCTCGGGCCGCCCTTCGGCCACGGCCGCCTCGGATGCGATCTCCCGATGCCGGCGCATGTCGGCGATCTTCGCCCCTACACGGGCTGGATCGTCGCCATGCATGACGTATGCATCACAGCGCCGAGCGATGAGTGTCTTCGCCGCGTCGCTCTCACCCCCCGCCCAGACGGTTGGACGCGCGGTGCCTGACGACCGTGGAGCGGGCTTGGGCGAGAGGACCGTCTCCGCGAGCTGGTAGCGCTCGCCGGCGTGTGAGAAGCGCGGCTCGCGCCAGAGTCCGTCCACCACCGCCAGCCACTCCTCGGTGCGCGCATACCGATCCTCGTGCGCATCGAAGGGAACGCCGTACTGCCGAGCCTCCGTCTCCCACCAGCTCGACACCACGTTCAGTGCGAGACGCCCGCTGGCGATCTGATCGAGATTTGCGGCCTGCTTGGCGAAGAGCGCGGGTGGATGAAACGTCGGGCGGACCGCCACCATCAACTCCAACCGCTCGGTGACGGCGGCGAGCGCCGCGGCTGTGGACCAGGCCTCCAGCGTCGGTGCGCCGGCCCCCTTGATATCGTTCAGGTACAGTTCGGCGATCAGCGTCAGATCGTAGCCGATCTGTTCGCTGCGAATCGCGAGCCGCCGCACATACTCCCACGACGCCTCCATCTGCTCGTCAGGCACGTTGCGGAGCCACCCGCCGAACACGGGCATCCAGTAGCCGTAGCGCAGAGGGGCGGTCATGCGGACCGCCCGGCCGGCACCGCAGCACGCTCGAGGATGTACTCGACGAACTTCGGCCACGGATCGAAGCCGACCACGCGCGGCGCATCGGCGACGAAGTTCGACAGCGCGTTGATATCGTAGAAGTACGGAAGTCCGTCCCGGTCGTCGATGAGATACTCGACGCCGCCGATGTCGATCCCCGCACGCTGCACGATCCGTTCGACCGCCGCGATGATGTCGGCCGGCGGAGTCGCACCCTCAACCCGCAACCCGGTCTTCGGCGCATCCACCGCGCAGGCGCCGCCGACCAGCTCCACGCCGTCGATCGTCAGGCACGCGTCAGCCGGGCATAGATCGAAGGAGCCCGCCGCGGGGTAGACGTCGATCGCATACAGATAGCGTCCGCCGAGGGTCTCGACGCGCGTGATGTGGCCGCCCCGCAGGGGTGCGGCTTCCTGGATCAGCGCCACGCCATCGACGCCGAAGTCCAGCGCCCCGGCACCGACCGCCGCGCGGAGCGCGGTCTCGGTCTCCAGCTTGACGATCCCGGCCCCGCTGCCGCCGACGTTCGCCTTCGCCAGCACCGGATACCGCAGCGTGCTCGCCGCCTCCACGGCGCGCGAAGCATCATTGATCACGCGGCTGCGTGGAAAGGGGAGGGTGAGTTCGGCCAGCAGATCGAGCTGCGTCGCCTTGGACAGCTCCACGGAATACGCCGCCGACCCATTCACCACCGGCACGCCGAGCCGCTCCAGATGGCGTAGCCAGTGGAGGGTGTGGTAGGTCGTTTGTGAATGGCCGCGCAGATACGCGGAGGGGCTGGCGCGATTGACCACCACCGACCACGGAGACTCGGCGAGCGACGGATCGTACAGATGCGTCGCGGCATCGATGCGCTCGTAGGGAAGCGCGCGTCGGTCGAGTTCCGCGAACAGCGGCCGGAACCAGTCAGGGTGCTCGTACAGGATACCGATGGGACGATCGGGCGTCGGGAACTCGCTCACGCGGACCTCCGCTGGCAGGCAGCGGATGAGAGAAAACAGAAGCGCCCCGGCCTTGAGGAGGCCGGGGCGCGTGTGCCCGAATCTTCGGGCGGCGGAATCGCTGACTCAGCGATGCCTGATCGAACGCGCGAGCTCCCTCACCGGCCAGAGGCCTGTGCGGCACATGCACATGGGCATGCACATCGTCGGAGTCGCGCTTGGATTCAGCATCGAGACGGAAGGTAATGGTGGGGGGAAGGGGAAAGGCTCACCCGGCAGCCGGATGCCGGGCGCGTGTTGCCGCTAGCCGATCCGGTCCAGCTCCTCCCCGCCCATCACCGGCGCCCAGGGCAACAGTTCGTACTGCGCCACGCCCTCGCGCACGTACGGGTCTCCATCCCGGACCGCGTCGAGCGACGCGAGCACGCGGTCGTCAGGCACACGGAGCAGGAGCGCACCCCCGTTCCGCGGGTCAAGCGGGCCGGCGACGAGCAGCACGCCGCGCGCCTGCAGGTCGCGCAGGTAGGCGCGATGTTCGTCGACGAGCGGGAGAATCTCGTCGAGTGGGCGACGATAGCGGATGATGGCGAGTGCGTACACGGCGCTCCTAGCGTGCGGTGCAGATGATGCCGTTGTGGGCCTTGATATAGCCGGCGCGGCGAACGTCGAAGCCATTCTCGTAGGCGTACAGGCCGAGCTGCTGCACGTCAATCAATTCACGATATCCGTAGTTCATCCAGTCGGCCATGATGTGATAGAAGGCGCGTCCACGGAGCTGGTTCCGTGGGGTTGTGAGAATGGCGTATCCACCCGGCTTCAGAAAGCGACGGTGGAACTCGAACGCCTCCGGCTTGTGCTCATCGGGGAAGTGCTCGACCAGTCCGACGCTCACCACTAGGGAAGCTCTGCACACGTCTGGCGGATCGCGCTCCGTGGGCTTTCGTGGTGAGGCCAAGGCGGGCGGCGGAGGCGTACCGGGAGGTACGGCGACAACGCCCAACGCCGGTATCGCCGCGGAACCCGCGGAGCCCTCCGGGTTGCGGGTGGTTCGGGGCCGCCGGCGGCGTTGCGCGCCCTGCGGCGTAGGCGAGCTACGCCTCGATCCCGCGCCTACCCAGCGACACCCGAAGCACCCGCAACGCGACCGTCATACGTGTGCAGAGCTTCCCAGAGTCGAACTCACGGCCATAGCGCAGGTCGCGAATGTCCGCGACCTCGAAGCTGATGTCCATTTCCTCACGGTACCAGAGCCGCTGATGTCCGCTCGACGGATCCACGCCGAGGAAGGGATACGCCTCCGGGAACTTGCCGAACCGATCGGTCCGGCAGAAGTCATCGTAGTCGACGAGCACCACCTCGGCGCCCGGGTACATCGCGGCCAGCTGCATCGCCTCGTAGCCATCCGCCGCGCCGAGAAAGAGGATACGCGGCCGGACGAGGTCCAATCCGCCGAACAGCGCCCGTTTCCCGCGCGGATCCCAGACCGCGTCCTCGACGCGGTGCACGCGGTTCCAGACCGTCAACTGGACGAGCTCCGTGATCGCCTCGCGAGCCCCGGCGCCGTCAAAGCGGGCTAGCGCCGAGAGCGCCTCGGCCCGGGCGCGGCTCGTCGCCTCGTCAGGCGCGGTCAGGAAGAGCTGATGGAAGCTCGCGTTGAATTGCCTCCATCCCTCCGCCACGGGGAGGGGGCGGGCGTGCTCGGCTTCCCACTCCCGCTTGCCCGCCGCCCATCGGTCCACCTGGTATGGGCGGCCGGCTGTCGCCCACGTCATCCCCGACCAATCGACTGAGCCCAGGTCCTCGAACACGTCAGGCGGCGTGGTCCGGAGGTCCAGCGTGTAGTGCGGCAGACACGCGTGATCACCGATCGCGAGCACGTGAGGTGCACGCCCGGAAGCATCCTGTGCTGGAACTGAACGTGTCGACGGCATCGAATCTCCCGAAAGACGTGTCTCAAATCTGAAGGGCGACAGGCCAGATCGAAACACGCAGCGACTTTTCATCGTCGGTACAGTTGTAGGTGTCCAATCAGAACAGTGCGGCGTGGAGCCGTCGAGGCGATGCCGCCAGCGGGCAGCGCGTCCCGGAAATGGGACGCCGGGGAGCTCGGCCCGACGTGGCTATAGCCGTATAACACGTTGTTGTTGAAGCACTTAGCTGTCAGAACGAACGCGGCACGTTCCTTCCTTTAGCCAGTGGCACGACGCCGTGTCCCGGAAGGATCCGACTGCAGGCGCGTGGAGCAGCCCCTGGTTCATCGAGGCGGTCATGACGAGCATCACCCTGAATTTCGGTAGCACGGCGGGCAGAACGGCGGCGGGTACGCCCGTAACGGTGCTGCGCGCACCGGAGAGCGTCACCTACGCGCCCGTCCGGCCGCGGGCGACCGCGGCGGGATCCGAGTCGGAGCGTCAGGAACGCGCGCTGATGGCAGCGGAGCTGGGTGATCGCTTCCAGATCGTCCGCGCCATCGGACGGGGTGGCATGGGCGCGGTCTATCTCGCCCGGGACCTGGCGCTGCACCGGCTGGTCGCGATCAAGGTCATGGTGGGCGACCGCGTGGCGCAGCACGATGAGCGCGCGCGCTTCCAGCGTGAGGCCCGGCTGTCGGCACAGCTCGCACATCCAGGGATCGTTCCGCTCTACGCGTTCGGCGAGACGGACGCCTTCTGTTACATGGTGCTGCAGTACGTGCACGGCGAGTCGCTGGCGGACCGGCTACGCACGCGGGGCCGCCTCGCGCCTGACGAGGCCCGGGACGTGCTGGCCGCGCTCGCGACCGCGCTCGAGTATGCGCACCGGCATGGCGTGGTGCACCGCGATCTCAAGCCGGAGAACGTGCTGCTCGAGCGCGACACGGGGCGCGCTATTCTCGCTGATTTTGGCGTCGCTGTGCGACACTGGTGGGACGGCGAGATGACGCGTACGCGCCGCGCCTATGGCACGCCGGCGTACATGTCGCCCGAGCAGGCGCTGGGCGAGCCGGACGTCGATGGGCGGAGCGACATCTACGCACTCGGTGTCCTCGGCTATGCCATGCTCACCGGCCGGCTCCCGTTCGACGGATCTGACTACGGGACGCTCGTCGCGCAGCATCTGCACGAGTCGGCACCACCGATCCGGTCGCTCGCTCCGTCGGTACCTGCCGGGCTGGCGAGAATTGTGGAGCGGTGCCTCGCCAAGCAGCCGGAGCAGCGGTGGCGGTACGCGCGCGATCTCCACGCGGCGCTCACCGGCGGCTACGGCGCGCGTTTCACCCACGCTGCGCGAGAGTTGGGACGCTGGTGGCGCCGCCTCACGCCGATGGCGCCTGAGAGCTCGCTCTGACGAGCTCGTCAGGGGTGCGGGGCGAGCGCGGCGGCGGCGATCGCGAGCGCCTCCCAGGGCAGTGTGGCGCATCGGAACCGCGCCGGAAAGCGCGCCACGCCCGCAAGCGCGCGCAGGTCTCCGATATCCGAATCGTTCGCCGCCTCAGCGTCGCCGGCGAGCAGCGCATCCACTCGCCCCCGTAACGCGCGAAGCTCCTCGGGACCGCATCCCGTCACGAGCTCGGTCATCATCGAGGCCGACGCCTGCGCGATCGAGCAACCCTGCCCGGTGAATGTCGCGGACTCGACGCGACCATCCGGAGTACGGCGGAGGGCGACGGTGATGCTGTCACCACACAGCGGATTCGCCACGGTGGCCGCGGCGTCGGGCGCGGCGACCTCGCCCTTGTTGCGCGGGCGGCGGTAGTGCTCGAGGAGGAGATCCTGATAGAGCCCCTGCAGTCGCGCACTCGTGCGGCTCGCGGCGGGAACCGTATCGCCAGGGCCGTCGTCAGCCATCGCCCAGTGCAGTCTGCGGCTCGGCACCCGCTCCTGAACCCACGCCGAACAGCTGCTGTGCCCGTTGGATGCCCTGCACCAGCGCGTCCACGTCAGACTCGTCGTTATAGACCCAGAACGACGCGCGCGCTGTCGCGTGTACGCCGAGTGCCCGCATGAGCGGCTGCGCGCAATGGTGCCCCGCGCGTACGCAGACACCGTCACCGTCGAGAATGGTGGCGAGGTCGTGCGCGTGCACGCCGTCCACGACGAAGCTGACCACCCCGTTGCGTTCGCTGGCCGGCGGTCCGAGCACCGTCACGCCCGGTAATGCCGCCAGCCGGTCGCTGGCGAGCGTCGTCAGGCGTTGTTCGTGCGCCAGAACAGCGTCCATGCCAAGCCCATCGAGGTAGTCGACTGCCGCGGCGAGGCCCACGGCACCGGCGACGTTCGGGGTTCCGGCCTCGAAGCGGTGCGGAAGCACGTTCCAGCTGCTGGACTCGTCGCCCACGAACTCGATCATGTCGCCGCCCATCTGATAGGGGGGCATGGACTCGAGCAGCGCCCGCCGTGCGACCAGTCCGCCGATGCCCATCGGACCGCCGATCTTGTGCCCACTGAACGCGTAGGCATCCACACCCAGCGCATCGAAGTCGACGCGGAGGTGCGGTGCGCCCTGCGCCCCATCGCACACGACGAGCGCGCCCGCGGCCCGCGCGATCGCGGCGAGCTCGCGCACGGGGTTGATCGTGCCGAGCGCATTGGATACGTGCCCGAACGCTACCACTCGCGTGCGCGGACCGACGATCGCCCGGAGCGCGTCAGGCGTGACCCGGCCGTCGGCGGTCAGCTCGACAATGCGGAACGTGGCGCCCGTCGTGCGGGCGAGCTGTTGCCAAGGGACGAAGTTGGCATGGTGCTCGAGCCGGGTGACTACGATCTCGTCGCCGGCACGCACGTTGGCATGCCCCCACGCGGTGGCGAGCAGATTGATCGCTTCGGTCGTCCCGCGCGTGAAGATGAGGCAGTCGGGATCCGCGAGCCCCATGAAGCGTGCGATCCGAAGTCGCGACTCGTGGTAGCGGTCGGTGGCGGTCACCGACAGCGTGTAGGCGCCCCGATGCGGATTGGCGTTGCTCGTCTCGTAGAAGTCGCGGAGCGCGTCGAGCACGACCGCGGGTTTCTGCGCGGTAGCCGCGGAATCGAGGTAGCGCAGTGCCGGCTGCCTGACGAGCAACGGGAAATCTGCGCGGCGGCTCTCGAACGTCATGGTCGAACCTCGATCGAAGACAGCGGGAACTCCGCACGACGCTCACCCACACAGATCCATCCCTCCACCACGATCACGTAGTAGGTCGGGACGCGGCCGGACGCGGGGCCACAGACGGCGCGTCCGGTGCGGCAGTCGAACCGGGCGCCGTGCCAGACGCACTCGAGCAACCCGCCCGGCCGCAGGTCACCCTCCGACAGCGGGAATGCCTGATGGCTGCACCGGTCGCGAAGCGCGAACAGCTCGCCATCGTGGCGCACGAGACAGACCGGGTCGCCATCCGGTGCGCGCGCGGTCAGCAGTCGACCTTCCAGTAGTTCGTCGTCTCGCGCGACCGGCTCGTAGCCCGCTGGTATGACCGGACGCGCGAGTGGCGATGGTGTGGAGCCGCGCACGCGCGAGCTACTCCGTGGCGACCGGTCGCGCTTCGCGGCGCAAGGCACCCCGCAACGCGTGCCACGAGAGGCTGGCGCACTTCACGCGCACCGGAAAGCGGGCGACACCCGAGAAGGCGGCGAGCTTCGGCGGCAGCGACTGCAGTCCGTCGCCTGTGAGCTTGCCGGTCACGAGCAGGTGGAAGTCGTCGAACAGTGCGATTGCATCGTCGATCGACCTCCCCTTCACCGACATCGTCATCAGCGACGCCGAGGCCTGGGAAATGGCGCACCCCTTCCCGATGAAGCTCACATCCTCGAGCATGCCGTCGTTCAGCTTGAGCCACACGTGCAGCTGGTCGCCGCACAGCGGGTTCCGTCCCTCGGCCTCGCACGACGCGTCCGGCATCTCACGATGATTGCGCGGCGCGCGGGAGTGGTCGAGGATCAGGGCGTGGTACAGCTCGGTGAGGTCAGACATGGGACTGCAGGTGCCGGGTGCCGGGTGCCGGGTGCCGGGCAGCAGCACGCAAGCAGGAACCGGTGATTCCCGCCGGAACTGTGACTGGGCCGGCGCCCTGCTGCCTCACGAGGTGAACCGCCGAAACGTCTCGTCCTCGAGCGCGATCCGGATCGGGTCCTGCTCGATCGTCTCCAGTACGTCGGCGGCGAATGCATACGTGAGGAGCTGACGGGCGAGCCCTGCGCTGATCCCGCGGCTCTTCATGTAGAAGAGCGCTGTCTGGTCCATCCGGCCCACGGTCGCTCCGTGCGTGCATCGCACGTCGTCAGCGAAGATCTCGAGCTGCGGCTTGGTGTCGATGTGTGCCTTCTCGGAGAGCAGCAGATTGTTGTTCTCCTGCTTCCCGTCGGTCTTCTGCGCGATCGGCCGGACGTACACCTTGCCGTTGAACGCCGCGTGCGACGCATCATCGAGAATCCCCTTGTACACCTCGCGGCTGAAGCAGTTGGGCTTCGCATGCTCGATGCGGGTCTGATGATCGACGTGCTGCGTGCCGTCCACCATGTACAACCCGTTCAGCGTCGCCCCACCACCTTCACCGTCAAGCGTGGTGTAGACGTTGGTCCGTGAGAGGGCCGCGCCTGTGGCGAAGCTGAACGAGATGAAGTGGCTGTCGCGCCCCTGCGTCGCGTCGATCGTTCCGACGTGATATCCGGTTCGCGCCTCACGCTGCACCTTCAGGTGGTTGACCGTTGCGCCGTCTCCGACGACGATCTCCGTCACCGCACTCGTGAAGTACTCCACCTCGTCGAGCCCGGCATAGCTCTCGATCACCGCGACCTTCGAATGCCGTTCGGCCACGACGAGGATGCGCGGGTACGTCGCCGTTCCGGCCGCAGCGGCGTCGGTGATGAAGAGCAGATGGATCGGGCGGTCCGCCTCCATCTCCTGCTGCACGTGGATCACCGCTCCCTCGCGGGCGAACGCCGTATTCAGCGCCGTGAAGGCGTGCGACTGCGAGTCGTGGGCGGCGACGCGGCCGAAGTACTGCTCCAGCAGCTCCGGCGCATCCTGCAGCGCGGTCGCAAAGTCGAGCACGCGAACGCCGGCCGGCAACGCCGAGGTCCGGGAGAGCGCGGCGTCATAGCGGCCATTCACAAACACCAGCAGTGGCCAGTCCGTCGCGCCGAAAGTGTACGGGTCGATCGCCTCTGACGTGAGGCCATGCCGGGGCGCGACACCGCTGGTGACCGCGCGGAAGTTCCCCTCGACGATCGGCGCGACGTTCGTATAGCGCCAGTCTTCGTTTCGCGACGTGGGAAGTCCGTGCGATTCGACGTGCGCGAGCGCCATCCGTCGCCGATCGGCGATCCAGGTGGGGGTGCGGGCGTCGCTCGTCGGCGACACCTTCACCTCTTCCATAAAAGGGAGTACCGTCACGCGATCGCTCCTTCACCGGCGGTGATCCAGTCGTAGCCACGCGCCTCGAGCTCGAGTGCGAGCTCCTTGCCCCCCGATTTCACGATGCGGCCCGCCGCCAGAACGTGCACATAGTCGGGGACGATGTAGTTGAGCAGCCGCTGATAGTGCGTCACGAGAATCGTAGCGTTGTCCGGCCGGCGCAGCGCGTTCACGCCGTCGGCGACAATGCGCAGGGCGTCGATGTCCAGCCCCGAATCCGTCTCGTCGAGGATCGCGAGCTTCGGCTCGAGAATCGCCATCTGCAGGATCTCATTGCGCTTCTTCTCGCCACCCGAGAATCCGGCGTTCACCGACCGGCTGAGCATCGCGTCAGGCATGTCGACGAACTTCATCTTCGCTTCCATCAGATCGAGGAAGTCCATCGGGTCCATCTCGTCCTCGCCGCGCGCCTTGCGTATCTCGTTCAGCGCCGAGCGCAGAAAGTACGAGTTGGAGACACCGGGAATCTCGACCGGGTACTGGAATGCCAGAAAGACGCCGGCCTGCGCTCGCTCCTCCGGCTCCATTTCGGCGAGGTTCTGCCCCTCGTAGATGATGTCGCCGGCGGTGATCTCATAGGCCGGGTGGCCGGCGAGCACCTGCGCGAGCGTGGACTTCCCGGACCCGTTCGGCCCCATGATCGCGTGCACCTCGCCCGCGTTCACGGTGAGGTCGATCCCACGAAGAATTTCCTGGTCGCTGACGGTGGCGTGGAGGCCGCGAATCTGGAGCATGATGGTCGAGTTCCGGACGGAGGACTGGTATCGGGCGATGCGGTGCGGGCGGGACGGCGAGCGATCGCCGGTCAGCCGACCGACCCTTCGAGCGTGATGCCGAGCAGCTGCTGTGCTTCCAGCGCGAACTCCATCGGCAGTTCCTTGAACACTTCCTTGCAGAAGCCGCTGACGATCATCGAGACCGCCTGTTCGGCGCTCAGGCCGCGCTGCTTCAGGTAGAAGATCTGATCCTCACCGATCTTCGACGTCGACGCCTCGTGCTCCAGGATCGCCGTATTGTTGCCGACCTCGATCGACGGGAACGTGTGCGCGCCACACCGGTTGCCGACGAGCATGGAGTCGCACTGCGTGTAGTTGCGCGCGCCCTCCGCCTTCGGCATGATCTTCACCTGGCCACGGTAGCTGTTCTGCCCCTGGCCAGCCGAGATCCCCTTGGACACGATGTTGCTCCGCGTGTTGCGGCCGATGTGGATCATCTTCGTGCCCGTATCGGCCTGCTGCTTGTTGTTCGTTACGGCGACCGAATAGAACTCGCCGACCGAGTTGTCGCCCTGCAGGATCACGCTCGGGTACTTCCAGGTGATCGCCGATCCGGTCTCGACCTGGGTCCACGAGATCTTGGCGTCGGTCATCGCCTTGCCGCGCTTCGTGACGAAGTTGTAGATCCCGCCCCGCCCTTCCTCGTCGCCGGCGTACCAGTTCTGCACGGTCGAGTATTTCACGGTCGCGCGGTTGAGCGCCACGATCTCGACCACCGCGGCATGCAGCTGCGTCGTCGCGCGCTTCGGCGCCGTGCACCCTTCGAGATAGCTGACATATGAATCGTCGTCGGCGACGATCAGGGTCCGCTCGAACTGACCCGTGTTCTCCGCATTGATGCGGAAGTACGTGGAGAGTTCCATCGGGCAGCGCACACCCTTGGGGATGTACACGAACGATCCGTCGGAGAAGACGGCCGAGTTGAGTGCGGCGTAGAAGTTGTCCGAGTACGGCACGACGGACCCGAGGTACTGCCGCACGAGGTCGGGGTGTTCATGCACCGCCTCGCTGAACGAGCAGAAGATGATCCCCTGCTTCGCGAGCTCCGCCTTGTACGTCGTGCCGACAGAGACCGAGTCGAACACGGCATCCACCGCGACCCCGGCGAGCAGCTTCTGCTCCGAGAGCGGGATGCCGAGCTTCTTGTAGGTCTCGAGCAGCTTCGGATCGACGTCGTCAAGCGAGCCGAGCGGCGTGCGTGACTTGGGCGCCGAGTAGTAGGCCTGCTTCTGATAGTCGATCGGTGGATAGGTCACGTGCGCCCAGTGCGGCTCGACCATCGTCTGCCAGCGGCGGAACGCCTTCAGACGCCAGTCGAGCAGCCATTCCGGCTCGCCCTTCTTGGTCGAGATCAGGCGCACTGTGTCTTCGGACAGTCCCTCGGGGATCGTGTCCGACTCGATGTCCGTCACGAACCCGTGCTGGTATTCGCGCGTGATGAGGGCGTCGATGGTGGAACTCATACCGTCTCCTGATGGAACCGCTGGATCCGCGTGGACCGGGACTGCGTCGTCACGCGTGAATACGTTCGGGCGCACGGTCGTGCCCCGCGTCTGTCATGCACCACTGGTTGAACCACTCGCACTCCCCGCTGGTGCCAGCGCGGTGACGCGGTAGGCACAGGCGGTGCATCCGTCCACGATCCGCCCAAGGCGTTCGACGCGGGCGTCGAGCAGCTCGGCCAGATACTCTGCCTCCACCGCACAGGCGGCCGGAAAGCGTTCGGCTACGGCACGCAGCGGACAGTTGTAGGACCGCAACGTGACGGTCGGCTCGTCGTCGGCCGCATCGGCCGCCACCTCCGTCTCCGTCATGTAGCCATGTGCTGACATCACCTCGCCCAGCAGCTGCACGCGCTCGTGGAGCGGGAGCGCGCGCATCAGGGGCGCCGCGTCCGCCGTCAGCCGTTCCCACCGGCTGCGGAAGAAGCTCGCCACCCCGTCCTCGCCGGCCGCCGCGCGCACCGCGTCGATCGCGTCGACGAGGGTAGCCGCGTAGGCCCGCGGAAAGAGCGCCTCTCCCTCGTGCGTGAGCACGTAGGAGAACGCCGGCGCACCAACGCCGCGCGCCTCACGCCGCCCGGCGACGATGCCGTCATCCTCAAGCTGCTTGAGGTGGCGCCGCAGCCCGTTCGGTGTGACAGCGAACCGGTCAGCGAGCGCGAGGACGGTCAACGGCTGTGCCTTCTTCAGCGCGAGCACGATGGCCCCGCGGAGTCCGCGATAGCCGGCCGGCAGCGTCGGGTCATGATCCAACTCCCACATCGGGAGAAAGCTACTCCCCTTTCAGGAGTTAATCAACGGATCTGTGCGCGAACCCGGCGGGCGGCGGGTTATGGTCGGCGCGTGCTGGAGATCGGGTACGGGACGTCCGCAGGGGCGCCGCCAAGCGGCCAGTCGTTCATCCCGGCGGCGAAATCGGGGCGTGCGAAGGAGTTGATGTAGGCCGCGACGTCGATGGCGTCCTGCGCGCTGAGGGAGCCCGGCGCATCGAAGGGCATGTTGGCGCGAATGAACGCGGCCGCCGTGTACACGCGAGCCATTCCCGCTCCAATATTGTACGACGCATCCCCCCCCACCGGCGGCGCGAGCGGCGTCCCCCCTCCGGTCGCCCCATGACAGCGCGCGCAGGCCGCGGCGTAGACCTCGCCGCCATGGGCGGTATCGGCGGGCAGCCGCGGGATCGGCGGCGAGCCCTGGCCCATGACCGCGGCGCCGCCAGGAACGCCCTCCGAGAGATGGGCGAAGTAGGCGACGATTGCCGCCATCTCGGGACCGTCGGTGGGCAGCCGCCGGCCGTTCATGCTGCGCTCCAGGCAGCCGTTCACGCGCTCCTCGATGCTCACCTCCCGTCCGGCGCGGGCCCGATACTGCGGGTAGCGCGCGGTGACGCCGAGCCAGGGGAGGGCATCGATGCGCATCCCGTTCTCGAGGTGGCAGCTGGTGCAGCGGAGCGAGTTGCCGACGTGGCCCGGGAGGCTGTCGCGCGTCGATGCGAGGATCGCCTGCCCGCGGCGGATGCGTGCGCCCGCTGGCGAATCGGGGATCCGCCCGACGGCCGGTGCCCGCACGACCCGAGTGACGGGGAGGACCTCAGCCGTCGCGCCAGGGGGCTCGGCCACCGCGCCGGTGAGCGCGGAGTCGGAACGGGGCGCTGGTTGCTCGTCGGCTGCGCCGTCGCAGGCGAGCGCAGCGAACAGGGCGGTGAGGAGCAGCGGACCGCGCGCGCGGCCAAGGGGGAAGCACATGCCACACGATACCGCCGGAAGTCCGTTTCGGGGAGGGCTGATCCCGCCGGAGCGCAGAGCTGTTACCGTTGACCGGAGTCGCCGTCGCCCTGAACCTTCGGACACCGCCGCCACACCGTGCTCGGGTGCCGCTCGATGCCCCTCGCGGACCGATGCTCACGCTCCTCTGGCCCAGCCCTGACCCTCCTCGCGTTCGTTCTCGCCGCCGTCGTCGGCGTCCTGCTCGGCCTGCTCGGCGGCGGCGGATCGATTCTGACGGTTCCGATCTTCGTCTACGTGCTCGGTTTCGACGCGAAGTCGGCGATCGCGCAGAGTCTCCTCGTCGTCGGCCTGACGACGATCGTCGGCAGTCTCTCGCACTGGCGCGCCGGGAACGTGGCGATTCGCCTGGCGGCGATCTTCGGGGGGATCGCGGTGGTCGGAGCGTGGCTGGGGGCGCACCTCTCGGTGCTGGTGAGCGGCCGAACGCAGCTGCTGGTGTTCGCGACGACGATGCTGATCTCGGCCGTGCTGATGCTCCGGCCACGCCCGTCGCCGGCAGATGCGGTGCACGAGGTTGCCGAGCAGGTCGCGCTTCGCACGATCGTCGCGCCCGCATTGGGGGTCGGCCTCATGACCGGCTTTGTGGGGATCGGCGGAGGGTTCATGATCGTGCCGGCACTCACGGTGCTCGTAGGGCTGCCGATGCGCCGAGCGATCGGCACGTCGCTCGTGATCATTGGCGCCAACGGCATCGTGGGCTTTCTCGGCTACCTGGGTCGCGTCGAGGTCGACTGGGCGACGGTCGGCGGATTCGTGCTCGTCGCGGGTATGGGCACATTCGGCGGAGCGGCGCTCGGCCGATACATTCCAACGGCACAGCTCCGTCGGTCTTTTGCGATCTTTCTGTTCGGCGTGGCGATGTACATGCTCTACCAGAACCGCGGGGCGTTCGGCTTCGCGCCGCCTCCGGTTGGAACTGAGACGCTGTCGGCTTCGACGCCGGCATTTTCACCAGCAGCTACAGCGGCAGCCAGCGCCGCCTCTCTGGCGGTTTCGACGGTGCGATGAACGCCGGAGCGTCCACGGCTGAGCGCATCGTCTGGCTGACCGATCCGTACAGGGGCGCCCTGCGGCGCACGAGGATACCCGATGCTACTGCACCGTTTCTATGATCCAAAGCTTGCACAGGCGAGCTTTCTCGTCGGTTGCCAGAAGACCGGCGAGGCGATCGTCATCGATCCGAATCGCGACATCGATCAGTACATCGTGAAGGCGCGGAGCGAGGGGCTGCACGTCACCGTGGTGACGGAGACGCACATCCACGCCGACTTCGTCTCAGGTGCGCGCGAACTCGCGGCGCGGACGGGGGCGCGGCTCCTGCTCTCCGGCGAGGGCGGCGAGGACTGGCAGTACGCCTTCGCGGCCGCCGACGGTGCGTCGCTGCTACACGACGGGGACGAGTTCCGCGTGGGCAATGTGGGGCTGAGGGTGGTGCATACGCCTGGCCATACGCCCGAGCACCTGACCTTCGTCCTCACCGATCACGCGACGACCGATGAACCGATGGGAGCGTTCACCGGCGACTTTCTTTTCGTTGGCGACGTGGGCCGTCCGGATCTCCTGGAGCGCAACGCCGGCCAGGCGGACACGATGGAGGAGAGCGCACGGACCCTCTACCAGTCGTTGCAGCGATTCAAAGCGTTCCCGGACTACCTCCAGATCTGGCCGGGACATGGAGCCGGTTCCGCGTGTGGCAAGTCGCTCGGCGCGGTGCCGATGTCCACGCTCGGGTACGAGCGGCGTGTGAACTGGGCGCTCGGCGACATCGGGGAGGAGACCTTCGTCGAACAGGTGTTGGCCGGTCAGCCGGAGCCGCCACGCTACTTCGCGACCATGAAGCGTGTGAACCGAGACGGTCCCGAACGGCTGTACGAGCACCCCGCGCCGCAGCGGCTGGACGCGCCACATGTGCTGCAGGCGGTGGGCGCGCCTGACGCGACCGTGATCGACCTGCGGCCGGCGGTACAGGTGGCGCACGCCTATGTGCCGGGTACGCTCAACATCCCGATGTCGCGCAACTTCCCCAACATGGTCGGGGCGCTGCTCCCCACCGAACGATTGCTCTATCTGATCGCTGCCGACGAGGAGGGGACGTCGGCGCGTGAGGCGGTCGGCGATCTCGCGCTCATCGGGATGGACCGCGTGGGCGGCTGGTTCCCGCCGTCTGCCGTGGAGGAGTGGACGACCTGGAGCGGGCGGCCGACGGAGACGATCCCGCAGATCGATGCCGACCGGCTCGCGTCCGAGGTCCGGAGCGAGAGCCGACGCGTGGTGGACGTGCGTGGCCGAAGCGAGTGGGAAGCGATGCACATTCCTGGCGCCGTGCACATCCCGCTCGGCGAACTGGATGCGCATCTCGACGAGTTTCCGCCTGACGAGCCAGTGGCCGTCCACTGTCAGAGCGGCACACGCTCGGCGATCGCGGCAAGCCTGCTCAAGGCGCACGGCCGCGAGGTGGCAAATCTCAGTGGCGGCATCGCCGAGTGGCACCGCCGGGGGCTTCCGGTCGAATCGGGCGCCGATGCCTGACGTGACAACGGGGGCCGGGCAGATGCCCGACCCCCGTTCCGCCTCACGTCCCCGTGCGGCGATTACTTCCTGGTAATGGCGAAGTTGGTCACCATCAGGTCGAGATTGTGGTTCACCCGCAATCCGGCGATGCCGTTCGTCACCGCGATGGGCACATCGGCGCGCGACTGCGTGGCGACCTGCTGGCCGTTGACGAGGTAGTTCACGCTCGTGGGCTGAACGTCGACCGTCAACACGTTCGTCACCTTGCCGGCGGCGTCCTGCTTCTTCACCGCCGCATGCTCCGTCCAGTCATTGATGGTGTGAACGTCGGTGCCCGCGCGGTGCTTGATCATGTACTTCCCGTCACCGCGCACGATGAAGTACGTGTAGTCCTGATTGGCACCGTCGAGATTCTTGCCGCCGAGGAAGATGCCGTACGCCTCGGGATGCGTCGGAGCGGCGTTCTGCGCAAACGAGGCCGTCACCGAGTAGGCACCGGACGCGGTATTCGTCGGCTGATAGAAGATGCCTGACGGGCCGAGCTTGACGTGATAGCCACCGCCCATCGGCATGAGCATCACGTCGGACATCTTGCCGGTGGGGCGGTCCAGACGGGCCTCCCATCCAGCCGGCAACTGGCCGGCGCCGGCCACGGCGTGGTCGGGGTCGTTGTGCTGCTGGGCGGCCAGCGGGGAAGCGGCGATGGTTGCGACCAGAGCCGCGAACGCGATCGAGCGCATGGGACCTCCACGAGAGTGAGCGTCAAATGCCGCGCGACGATGCGCGGCGGACACAACGGCGCCGGCGTGCGGTGTGGGCGGCCGGGTGACCATCGGCGCGTTCCTACACACGACCGGGCGAAGAGGTCCCACGGACGAGGCCGCCTGCCCCGCTTGCTTTCGGCGTTTGTTCGGTATAGTCTGGGAGCCGTGCCTGCTTCAGGGCGCCCAACCGGAGGACGCGCGCATGCCCAAGTCCGACCTCGACCTGCCAGGCAGGGAATACGCGCTCGTCGCCGACCGGATCACGTTGTTCTATCAGGCCTTTCCGTCGGGCCGGATCATCACCGAGCTCGTCTCGCGCACGGCGGACGAGGTGACCTTCCGGGCGTTGGTCTACCGGGGAGCGGACGAGCCGCATCCGGCCGCCACAGGGTGGGCCTCCGAGCGGGAGGGGGACGGTCCGGTGAACGCCGTCGCCTGCCTCGAGAACACCGAGACCTCCGCGATCGGGCGGGCGCTCGCGAATCTGGGCTTTCTGGCCTCCACCCGCCGTCCGAGCGCCGAGGAGATGGCCAAGGCGGACGCCACCCGCCGGCGCATGGCGGAGCGCAGCGTGGCGCGCGCGGAGAGCGGCAGTGGGGGCCGAACGACGCGAGCCGCGCCCGGCGCTGGCCTGGCGGTCGTGCGCGGGCGAGCGGCTCCGTCGGGCGAGGCGGTGGTCAGCCCCCGGCAGCAGCACGCCGATCTGGTGGCGGATCTCCTCGCCCTGCTCCGCGACGCCGAGCGAGCGGGGATCCGGGCCGCCCGGGCCGAAGCGATCCGGCACGCCCTGCTCCACACTCCCCTGGCGGCGGACACGCTGCGCCGCGTCGAGGATGGGCTCCGCGCCTTTCTGGCGCGCCGGACGGCGGAGCGGCTCGCGATCGCACGCGGCACCGCACCGCGCGACCGCGGCCGACTGTCGACGTCGCCCCGCACACCGGCGAACGCCGCTGGAACGGGCTCGCTACCTCCTGCCGCAGTGCCCGCCGGGCCTGCCGCTCCGCTGCCCGCTTCCCGGCGCCGGGTCGCCGAGCCGGAGCTGTCATGGGGTGGTGTCTCTTCCGCAGCGGGCGCCAACGAGGCGAGTCCGCGGCGTCGGCGGGATGCGCCTGTCGACGCCCCACGGGAGGAGGAGCGGCAGGATGGAGCAGCGGACGCGAAACCAGCGCACTGACGATCGTCCCGCCGGGTCGCTGCCCTGGCGGGACTCCGCCGCGTCCCGGATCGAGGCGCGGTGGGACGCCGCCACTGCCGACGCGACGCTGGTCGAGGGGATGTGCGCCGGCGAGGAGCGGGCGTATTCCGAGTTCGTGCGCCGGTGGCAGCCCCTCCTGAGCGATGCGGGCCGGCGGCAGGGGATTCCGGCTGGCGTGCGCGATGATCTCGTCACCGATGTGCTGGTGGATGCCGCCGCGACCTTCGGTGCGGGTCGACCCGCCCCGCGCGCGATGGCGGCCTATCTGGTGGCGGCGCTCCGCAACCGCGCCCGAAACGCCTACCGGGATGCCGCTCGGCGCGCCGCGCGCGAAGGTGCGGCGGGCGAGTTCGACGACGGCGGCGCGAGCGATCTGGAGCTGGTGGGTCGCTCGCCCTTTCCCGCGCCCGACGCCGCCTTCGAACCCGGCACCGGCGAGCTCACCAATCCCGTGCTCGCGACCCTCGCGACCGCGCTCATCCAGGGGCTGGCGCCGGACGACCGGCTCCTCCTCATCTGGGTCGGGCATCGCGTGCCGCACCGCGACATCGCCGCCTGGCTCGGTCTGGGGCGCGCGGCGGTGGCCAAGCGGGTCGAGCGGCTCCGCACCCGGCTGCGCCAGGCGGCGGTGGCACGGCTGGCGCACGCAGACCCGGCCACACGAGCGGAATTGCTTCGCTTCTTCCAGCGCGCCGACATCGTGCCGCGCCTCCTGCCACCCTCACCTCCGCCAGCGATCGCGCCACATCCGCGGCCGCGGCCCGAGTCGTCGGTTCCCGTTCGGATCCCAGAGGAATGACCATGCGATCACACCATCCGCTCACGCCGGACGAACGGCGCAGCGTCGAGGCCGACGCCGCCGTGCTCGAGACCCTGGGCGCGCTCGCGGCCGAGTGCGGCCCGGACGCGCCGGGGGACGACCATGCGGCCTATCTCGCCTGGCGCGCCGCCGAACTCCGTAGCGGCCGCGTCCTGGGCGACGAGCGGTGGGACGAGGTGCGCGTAACGCGCACGGCGCGGCGGGCACGGAGCGAGGCGCTGGCCCTCCGCTCGCGGATTCGGTTACAGAACCAGCGGATCGTCGCCCGGCCGGTGTCCGCACCGGAAGCGGGAACGGTGTTCGCCACGGCGCTGCAGGCCGCGAACGTCGAGAACCGCGCGCCCCTCTACGACAGCGGGGTCGCCGCCGGCGCCGGCCGTGAGTTGTGGGACGAGCCGTGCGAGAGCTGGGTGGACATTCCACCGGATCTGCCGCGCGGCCAGTTCATCGCCCTCACGGTGAATGGCGACAGCATGGACCCGCTGCTCCATTCCGGCGATGTGGTGCTGACGCAGCTCGGCGCTGCCGTGCGACGGGACGCGGTGGTCGTCGCGCGACGAGGCGACGACGGATTCGTGGTCAAGCGCATCGGTGATTTCGATGACCGGAGCATCGAGCTCGTCTCGCTCAATCCCGCGTATCCGCCGGTGCGGGTCGCACGTGAGGCGAACACCGTCGTGGGGACGGTGGTGCTGCGGTGGTGCGCGCACGACGAGGTATGAGCGGGGTCACGCGACGATCGGTGTCGTCCGCTCGCGCGCGTCAGGCGAACAGGTCGTGTTGCGCACGCGCGGTCCGCGGGGCGCCGTCGGGGCCGAGCCAGACGGCGGGCGGCGTCGTGCGGCCGGCGCGGTAACGTGCGGCGTCGGGGCCGGTGAGGCGCCGAGCGCCGAGATCTTCGGGAACGTAGCCGCCGGTCATCAGGGCGTGGAGCTCGAGCGCCGTCTCGCAGGCCGGGTTGGCACACCGGTAGATCGTGGCCACCACCGGTACCGGCCGGCCATCGACGATGGCCGGCTCCGCGGCGCAGGAGACCCCCCAGCCGCGAGGACTGGCACGCCCGGAGCGGGCTCCGCGAGTGGCTCTGATGTCGGGGCCGGACCAACACACCGGGCAGATTGGGCGACCGGTGTCCGGCGTGTACGCCACGGGAACCAGCACCAGTCCGCCGGCACGTCGCGCGCCGGGCGTTCGCGGCTGACCGGGCGCGCCCCCGGGCGCATTCCCGGGCGCATTCCCGGGCGCATCGTGGGCGGCGGGAACGTCGGCTGCGGCAGGGACGCCGAGCAGGGAGAGTTGCGGGTCATCGGGCAGCATGGAGGGCGGAATGTACTGCGGGGCGCCGAGCGTGGCAGGTGGTCCGTCCGTGTGCAGAGCGTCCTGGGTGTCATGGGGCGGTGCCTCACTCGTGAGGACCGGCGCATCCCGCGCCACTCGCCACGCCCCGCTGTTGGAGGTCCCATGTCGTATCCCCTTCCTCCCGAGCCCCGCGTCCCCTCCGCTCGCCGCCCGGGTCCCCGCGCCGCGGCCACCATTGCCGCGGCGGTCGTGGCCGCGCTCCTCTCACTCGCGGAGTTCGGCGTGTTGGGCGACGGCGCCGGAATCGCGCTGCGCTGCGATCTCCGGGCGGTCGCCGCGCCTGCCACCCCCGCCCGCCGCCGTATCGATCACACCGGTCGCCCCGGGGCCGATTCCGAACGACGAACTGGCGTGGTGACCACGCCCGGCGGCGCCGCGCTGGTTCGTGCGCTTGCGGGCGAGTACATTGGCGATCGACCGGGGTGCCACCGCGTTCCGCACACACCGTGCGATCACGGCTGGCTGAGAGAGTCCCGTTGAACCTGATCCGGCTCATACCGGCGTAGGGAGTCACACATGCCCATGTCCCGCCCTGGCGCGGCCGCTCGTCCGGCCCCCGCCACCCAGATGCTCGCCGCCCTCGCTGGCGAGATCACCCCGGCGATGTCCGCGGTCGCCGCTCGTGAGGCACTCGACCCGGCCGTCATCCGTGACGAGGTCGCGCGCGGCCGCCTCGTGATCCCCGCCAACGTGCACCACCTCGCCGGCATGTTGGAGCCGATGGGGATCGGAGCAGTCGCGAAGGTGAAGATCAACGCCAACATCGGGAACTCCGCCGTCACCTCGAGCCTGGACGAGGAGATCGAGAAGCTGCAGCTCGCCGTGCAGCTCGGCGCCGATACGGTGATGGATCTGTCCACCGGACGCGAGATCGACGCGGTGCGTCGGGCGATGCTGGCCGCGTCCACGGTCCCGATCGGGACGGTGCCGATCTACCAGCTCATCGCCGAGGGGAAGGAGGCGGCGGATCTCACGATCCAGGACTTCCTCGAGATGATCGAGCATCAGGCACAGCAGGGCGTCGACTACATGACGCTGCACGCAGGGATTCTGATCGAACACCTGCCGCTCGTCTATGGGCGCGTCACCGGCATCGTGAGCCGGGGCGGCTCGCTGCACGCGGTCTGGATGATGGCGCATCGCAAGCAGAACCCGCTCTACGAACACTGGGACGATGTGCTCGACATCCTGCGGTGCTACGACGTCACCGCCTCGCTCGGCGATGCGCTCCGTCCGGGCAGCGTGCATGATGCGAGCGATCGCGCGCAGTTCGCGGAGCTCGATACGTTAGGCGAGCTGGTCGGACGCTGCCGCAAGGCGGGCGTGCAGTGCATGGTCGAGGGACCGGGGCACGTGCCGATGGACCAGATCGAGATGAACGTGCGCCGGATGAAGGCCGTCTGCGACGAGGCTCCGTTCTACACGCTCGGTCCGCTCGTCACCGACATCGCCCCGGGCTACGACCACATCTCAAGCGCGATTGGTGCGGCGATGATCGGCTGGTATGGTGCCGACATGCTCTGCTACGTCACCCCGAAGGAGCACCTCGGGCTGCCAAACGCGGAAGACGTGAGGCAGGGCGTGATCGCCTACAAGATCGCCGCGCACGCGGCCGATGTCGCCCGCGGCCGGGCGGGCGCGCGCGATCGGGACGACGCGATCTCGCGCGCTCGCTATCGCTTCGACTGGCCCGAGCAGTTCCGGCTGTCGCTGGACCCGGAACGCGCCCAGGCCTATCACGACGAGACGTTGCCCGCAGAGTACTTCAAGAGCGCGGAGTTCTGCGCGATGTGCGGGCCGAAGTTCTGCTCGATGCATCACTCGCGCACGATCGATGAAGGGATCGCACGGATGGCGGCGGAGGCGGCGGCAGTCGCCGCCGCCGAGCCGGTCGCTTGGTAGGGGTGGGCGCACCGGCGTGTCGGTAACACGCACGGCTGGTCACTCGTGTCGTCGGCTGTCACAGCGGTGTGCTCAGCAGGTTACCGGCAAGGCGACGCGAGTTCAGCGCACCGACCAGTCGGTTGCCAGCGCGGTCGTCCCCCATCCAAACCGCAGTTCGCCGCGTGTGGCGCCGGGCTGCGTCGCCGGAATCAGCCACATCGTCAGGCTTTCGAGCGGTATCGGCAGCGTCGTTTGGCGGAGTGGGACGCGCGCGACATCGTTGGCCGGGTCGTACGTCATCGCCGACGCTGTTACGTTCTTCTGGATGAGCAGCGTCCACCCCGTGCGACTGGGAAGCGTCTGGAGCACATACGTTCCTTTCGGAACGTTCGCGCCGCCGATCACCAGGTCGACATCCGAGGTGAGCGTCGTCGCGCCGTTCGCGCCAGTGCGCCACGGGACGTCATATGGCACCAGACTGTCTGTGTGCAGGGTGCGACCGCGCAGGTGGGGCTGGCCATAGTCGATACGAATCGCGGCCGGCTGCCCGTTGGCACGCGCCGCGCTGTCCATGAACGTGAGGGTCACCCCGGTGGTCGCGCGACCACTTGGCGTGGCGCGCATTGCACCCTGCGCGGGGAGAGCGGTGGCGGCGCCCACGAGGAGCGCCAGGGCCAGAAGTACACGATGGGGGTGCATGGACAGACCGGAAGACGTTGAGTAGCGAACCGCGTAGAGAACGCACGTCCTAGATAGTGCGCTCCGGCCGTCGCGCACCGCCAGCCTCGACGCGATCGGATGCCTGGCCGCCGAGCACGCCGGCCCAGGCATCGGCCAGCAGATTAACCCCCAGCACCGCGAGGGCGATCGCGAGCCCGGGAAAGAGCGAGAGCCACCAGGCTACCCGCAGAAATCCCTGTGCCTGGCCGGCAAGCATTCCCCAACTCAGCACATTCGGGTCGCCCAGCCCAAGGAAGCCGAGGCTCGCATCGAGCAGCAGCACCTGTCCGAAGAGGAGTCCGAGCAGAACGGCGGCGCTCGCCAGGGTGTTCGGCAGCAGCTGCCGCCTGATAATACGCGCCCCCGACGCACCCGTCGCCCGCGCCGCGACCACGAAGTCGAGGTCGCGCATGGCGAGCACCTCGCCGCGCATCACCCGCGCCAGCACGGGCCATGAGGTCAGCCCGAGTGTGAGGACGACGCGGTCGAGGCCCGGGCCGAACAGCGCGATCACGACCACGACGAGAAAGAACCGCGGCAGCACCTGAAACAGGTCGGTGACGCGCATGAGCGCATCGTCGAGCAGACCGCCGCGAAAACCCGCGGCCATTCCGATAGCCGCTCCACAGCCGAACGCCAGCAGCGTCACGCCGCCGGCCACGAGCAGTGATGTTCGTGTGCCGAACAGCACGGCGCTGAACAGGTCCCGGCCGATGCCGTCCGTGCCCATCAGGTGGGCGAACGACGGGGGCAGCAGTGGGGCGGCCGTGAGCGCGAATGGATCGGCCGGGGCGAGCAGGGGGGCGAGCAGCGCGAGCACGAGCAGCGTCGCCGCCAGCGCGAAGCCGAGGCGCCCGTTTGGAAGCGACAGCACGGCGCGCCACCTCGAACGCTCGCGCTGCGTCACGGCAGGGGGGCGCGCCGAGGGCGCCAGCTCAGCGGAGCCTGACTCGCGGATCAATGGCGGCATACATCAGATCCGTCACCAGGTTAGCCAGGACGACAAAGAGCGCGACGACGAGGAACAGTCCCAGGAGCACGGGCGTGTCCCGGGTCTGAAGCGAGCTGAACATGAGGCGACCGGTGCCGGGCCATCCGAACACGATTTCGACCACGGCGGCGCCGGCGGCGAGATGCCCCACGCGGGCGCCGATCACCGTCACGACCGGCAGCAGCGCGCGCGGGAGCGCATGGCGCACGAGTACGGCGAACTCGCCGACGCCCTTCGCCCGCGCCGTCCGCACATGGTCGCGCGCGAGTTCGTCGAGCACGCCGCTTCGCGTCAGACGAATAAGCACCGCCACTTCCTGCGAGGCGAGCACGAGCGCTGGCAATGCGAGATGCCGCGCGATGTCGAGCATCCGCGCCAGCCCTCTCGC